>OAPA01000001.1_pt1 | contig 18138 bp, 20 predicted proteins | sample 1494321 | NCBI WGS metagenome assembly OAPA01 (sample SAMEA3275634, study PRJEB22092) | marine metagenome | biome: ENVO:00000447; feature: ENVO:00002042; material: ENVO:00002010 | collected 2014-06-21T08:30:00+00 | depth 0 m
TATTTCAGCTAAGGTTTGAGGCTTTACCCAATCTTGATGCTGATAATTAATATTCGTTACTATTTGAGCTCTTGGTTCGTGCCATAAATTAGTGCTGTCTTTTTTAAAGAGTAGGCCGGCTTCAATTAGATGATAATCAATGTTCTTCTCATCTTTTGCAGCTAAAATATAAACACAGGTTAAGAGTTCAAATAAAGTTAGCTTTAAACCAGTTTGTTCGACTTGTTTGGCGTATTTTTTAATTTCATTAAGATTGATGAATCTATTCTTTAAGCAAAACCTATGCCTGACGTCATAAAGATGTGGGCTGGTAAATGTTGTTACGTTTTGTTTATTGGCTTCAAGAAAGTATTTAAGGGAAGTTAAAGTACTCATCTTCCCATCACTTCCTAAGATATTAATGGGATTACTTAATTCTAAATGTGGAAAGCCAAGGGCAGTTAAGACTTTTTGGATTCGATCTAAATCTAGATTAATTCTTCGGCTATAACGCTTTTGAAGATCTTTGTAGAGATTCGTCGAGAGTGACAACATTTGCTGCGTCAGTATTAACTTGAGTTTCAGCTTTTTTCAATAACACACTTAAGAGGGTGCCAATTGAAGATCTTAAGTATTTTCTCTCAACCACTAAATCAAGCCCACCATGATCCCTGACGTATTCAGCCGTTTGAAATTCCTCAGGTAATGTCTCTCTAACCGTATCTTGAATAACCCTTCTTCCCGCAAATCCAACTACGGCCTTAGGTTCTGCAATTAAGATATCTCCTAACATTGCCCATGAAGCCGTAACGCCTCCTGTTGTAGGATTAGTTAAAACAACGATGTAAGGTAAATTATGTTTCTTAAGTTCGTTAACGGCAAGAACCGTTCTAGTCATTTGCATTAATGCAATGCTTGATTCCATCATTCTTTGCCCACCAGAACATGAAAAGAAAATGAAAGGAGTTTTGTTTTCAATAGCGTGTTGCACTCCGTGAATGAAGGCTTCACCACTAGCAGCACCGAATGATCCTCCAATAAATCTAAAATCTTGAGCTCCTACGGTTACTTGAATATTTTGTAATTTTCCTGTGGCGATGGAAACTGCATCATCTTGATTAGTTTTTTTTCTAGCTGCTTTTAATCGGTCAGTATATTTCTTACTATCAACGAAGTTTAACGGATCATCTTTTGGTAGAGGGGTTTCGATGATTTCAAATTCCTTATTATCAAAAAAAATCTCAAATCGTTCTGCGCAGGTTAGTTTATGATGTGCACCACATTTTGGGCAGCAATTTAAATTATTTTGTAAATCCTCTTTGTAGATTAAGTTTTTACACTCACACGTCGTCCATAAATAATCTTTATTGTCCGAGCTCTTTTTTGCAAATAAGGCTTTGATTTTTGGTTTTATGAATCTTGTAATCCAGTTCAAATGATTTTCCTTTTTAAGTTAAGCACCATTCTATGTAAGTTTGTGACAGGATTTTGGCCTAATTTCAAGGATCTTGTAATTTCTTTACATAATTGACTACCCACAACCAAGCCATCCGTATTTTTAAGCTTGGCAATAGTTTTAGTCGTTATGCCAAAGCCAATAACTAAATTTTTTGCAGGATTTATTTTTTTTATCATTTGATAATTTTTTAAGATCATTTTGGGTGAAACTTTTAATTTTGCCCCAGTCGTAGATAACATGCTGATGTAATAAATCATGTCATGTGAATCTCTAATAATTTGTTTCATTCTTTCTTTTGTCGTTGTTGGAGATAAAAGTTGAATGAAGCTTACGGAATATTTTTTGCATTGAGCCGCAAAGGGCTTGTTTTCAGGATAAGGTAGATCCACAATGATCAATCCATTCACACCAACTTTTTTACATTGTTTTAGAAAATTAATTGGACCGTATTGTAAAATTAGATTGAAATAGCCCATTAAGATTAATGGTTTAGCATATTTACTTTTCTTAAAATCTTTTACGATGTTGAAAACGTCCTTTAACTTAATCCCATTCTTAAGTGCTCGGTGTGAGCTTTCTTGAATTTGTCCGCCATCAGCTATGGGCGTGTTATGAGGAAAACCAAGTTCAATAATATCTGCATTTTGCGCAATAGCTTTAATGATATCTAATGATCTTTTTTTAGTGTCATCGCCAGCAACCGTATAAGTTAATAGTGCTGGTCTTTTCTCTTTCTTAGTTTGATTGAAAGCTTCAAGAATATGTGAGGTCATCTTTTATAACTTCCTAATCTTTTCTTGATTATAAATTTATCTTTAAGTGAGTCTCCGCAACTATTAACCACGATGACTGTTGATGGACTTAATTTTGGAGCAATTTTAATGCATTCGGCAAAAGCATGTGATGGCTCTAATGATGGAGAAATGTCTTCTAACTTTGTAACCATTTGAAAAGCCGCCAAGGCTTCTTCATCCGTAGCTGATGTATATCTTGCTCGTTTTGCATCTTTTAACAAACAATGAAGAGGTGAGATGCCAGGGTAATCAAGTCCAGCAGAGATGGATTCCGTTTCACTAATTTGTCCTTCTTTGTTTTGCATTACGTATTGTTTAGCTCCGTGTAAAATTCCAATCTTGGCATTGTTTGATAAAGGAGCTGCATGTAATTTACTATTCTTAGGTCCACCAGCTTCCACACCAATGAGCTCAATTTGTTTTGGGCTATAATCCATAAACTCATTCCAGAAACCCATAGCTGAGCTTCCACCACCCACACAATTAATTAATTTTACTTTATTTGGAATTTTTCCAAATACGTTTTTCATTTGGATCATTAATTCCCTTGAAATTTGTGCCGTACTCCATGCACAAATTTTAACGAAGATATTTGGACCTACCGTTGAACCCACACACATATGTGTCGTATCACAGTTTGATACCCAGTAACGCATGCATTCACTAACGGCCTCAACCAGTGTTTGACTACCAGAATAAACGGGTACAATTTCTGCACCATTTTTCCTCATCGCATCAACATTAGGTTTTTGTCTTTTGACATCCTTGGCGCCCATAAAAATCTTGCATTTCAGACCAAATTTTTTTGCTGCCATGGAAAGCATTTTTCCCGCATATCCTGCACCAGTATCACCAACTACAAATTTTTTACCTGCTTTTTTTGCAATTAAACAATGAACTGTAGCGTTATAAATCTTATGTGCACCGCCATTAGCATCTGAGACGACTTTAGCCCAAATTTCAGCTCCACCTAAGTGTCTCGTTAAATTTTGTAGCTTAATAAATCTGGTAGGGGCACCTACATAATTATCAAAATAGTAATCTCTTTCTTTGATGAATTTTTTATCTTTTCTAAGTTTCTGAAATAATTTTGTTAAGTCTTCAATGGGTTTTTTTAAGGTTTCAGGCACATAGTTGCCACCAAATTTACCTGCGTATAAAAAATCTTTATCGTGTTGATCGATTAAAGGAATGCCCTTTTTAATTTTAATCATTTATCTTTTTTATCTTGTTTAAAAATTCTTTGATTTTTTTTACGTCTTTTACTTTATCTGTTTCTAAAGCACCAGAAACATCCACAATATCTGTTATTTTTTTTAAGTTTTCAAGGGTATCCATATTGATATTACCGGCTAACATTTTAGTAATGGATTGAGGCACATCTTTAACCCAATTAAAATCCCAACTTAAAGATTGATGTAGCCCTGAACTATCAAACAAAATGATATCTGCGACTTGTTCAAAAGTTTTATAGTTTAAAATATCTTTTTTTTCTTTTATTTGATGTGCAACTATTATCTTCTTTTTATATTTATCTTTTATTTTTGAAATATCATCTGAATTAAAATTCCCATAGATTTGAAAATAATCGAGTTTAAGTTTTGAATATTGATCTAATTCTTCTTCAGTTGGATCAACGAAAACTCCTACATAGGAAGTGTTTTGTTTTGGTATGTTAGTTAAAATCTCAGCAGTTTTAAAATCGATAAACCTATGACTTTTCTTGTAATTTAAAATGAAACCACAAAATGATGCTCCATAATCTACACAAGTTTGAACGTGTTCTGCAGTTGTAAGTCCACAAATCTTTGCCTGCATTACTTAGCTGAATTAATAATTTTTTGAATATTTTCTAATGGATCGCCTTCATAAATGGGTCTACCAATTACGGCAAAGCATTTATCATCGGCAATTGAATTAAATTCTTTGTAACTTAAAGTTCTTTTTTGATCTTGCTTGCTTTGCTCACCTCTAATACCGGGACAAAAGATTTTAATATCTTTTGAAATGGTTCTAGCAAGACTAATGTCTTGCGCCGAGGCAATGATGCCTGATAACTTTGCTTTAACGGTTAACTCAATTAATAATTTAACTTGATCTTTCACTTCATTATTGATGCCAATAAGTTCTAAGTCTTTTTTATCCCACGACGTTAATACACTTACAGCTAAGAACTCTAAGTTTGAACCAACAGAGGCTTTTTGTGCAGCTTCTAGCATTTCAAGTGAGCCTAGCGAATGAATAGTAAAGTATTTAATTGCCTTGATATTTGAAATTACTTTTACGGTTTTAGCTACTTGGTTTGGTATGTCAAAAATTTTTGTATCTAAAAAAATAGGTAGATTGAATTTTTCAAATTCTTGAATGCCTTTTAAACCAATGGCGCTATAAAGTTCTAAGCCTATTTTAATTCCTGCCAAATAATCCTTAGTTTTATCAGTAACCTCTAATGCTTTATCGGCTGAGTTAAAATCTAGGGCGAGAAATATGTTTTTTTTCATTATTTGAATTCTTTATTTATTTCTTGTTTTAAATGTTTTGACATTTTAAAGGAAACTTTTTTCCGCTCAGGCACATAAATAGTTTCACCCGTCTTAGGATTTCTTGCATTATATCTAGCTTTAATTGTTTTTACTGAAAACCTGCCAAAGTCTCGAAGTTCAACGGGTCTATCTTTTTCTAAATTTTCTAAAATTGTACTGAAGAAAGCCTCAACAATAGCTTCTATTTGAGAACGATTTAGGCCTGGGTGTTTTTTATGAAGTTCCTTGATGATTTCTGACTTAACCAAGTATTATTCTTCTTCTTCTGTTTTCTTTTTCTTAGGTGTTTTGCCTAAAGCTTTTTGGAAAATACCGGCAAGTGTAGCACCTGATTTGACAGCGTTCGCTCCAAATTTAGCCACTAAGCTCTTCTCTTCATAAACTTGAGCAGCTTTAACGCTTAAAACAACTTGTCTTTTATCTGTGTCTAATTCTGTAATCATGGCATCTAATGCGTTGCCAGGTACAAAAATTTCTGGTCTTGCATCAGCTGCTTCTTTAGCTAATTGATTTTTCTTGATCATAACAATGATGTTTTTATTAGGGTCAACTGAAACTTTAACACCTGTTTTTAAAACTTCGTGAACTCTTGTTGTAATGATAGATCCTTCTTTTTTGCTATTTTCTTTAAACCAATCAAATGGATCTTTCTCCAAAGCTCTAATTGAGAATCTTAGTTTGTCGTCTTTTAACTCTATGATCTTAACTTTGATCTTTTGTCCTTTTTTATATTTCTTTAAATCCTGATCTTCTTCTTTGTAAGATAATTCTCTAAAATGCAGCATTCCTGTTAATCCATTAGGTAGATCAGCAAAGATAGCTTTGTCAGTAATGTTATTGATTGTAACTTCTACGATCTGACCAACTTGATCTTCAACTTCTTTCCAAGGGTTAGGTTGAGTTTCTCTAAATGATAATGAAATTCTTTTTGCTTCACTATCTACAGATACAATTTTAACTTTTACTTCTTGCGAAGCCGATAAAACTTTTGCTGATTGAACGTTTTTGTTGGTCCAAGATAATTCTGAAGAGTGAATTAATCCTTCGATGCCATCTTCTAATCTAACGAATGCACCGTAATCCATTAACTTAGTTACTGTGCCCGTATACTCTGATCCAATTTTATATTTCTTTTCTAAATTTGAGAATGGATCTTCAGTTAAAGCTTTAACTGATGCTGATACTCTATTTGTTTCAGGATCAATCTTTGTAATTTTTACTTTCATCGTCTGACCAATCGTTACAAGATCAGATGGTTTTTTTACTCTTCCATGTGAAAGATCTGAAACGTGAAGTAACGCATCAATACCATTAATATCTAGGAATATTCCCCAATCCGTAGTTGCTTTAACTTTAGCGTTTTCAATGATGTCTCCTTCATTTAAATTCTTTAATGCTTCTTTTGCATCTATGTCTTTATTTTTCTCTAATACGGCTCTTCGGCTTGTACAAACATTTCCTCTAACTTTATCAATTCTTGTAGCCATTACTTTTAAAGGAACGTTCATTAGGTGATCAAATTTTTTAAGAGGTCTTACATCAATTTGTGATGCTGGCATAAAAGTAGGTAGGCCATCACACGTAGCAATGAAACCGCCTTTAACTCTTCCAGTAATGTAAGCTGTTATCTCTTCACCTGTTTCGAAAACTTTCTCCATTCGCTTCCAGGCATTCATTCGTCTTGCTTTTTCTCTAGAAATTATAATCTCACCCTTGAAGCTTTCTATTCTCTCAAGGTAAACTTCTATCTTAGAGCCCACTTTTAATTTTGCTAGTTCGTCATCATTTTTAAACTCTTCAACGGGGATCATTCCTTCCATCTTTGCTTTACAATCTACAACGATGAAGTTCTTTGTGATCTCAGTTACTGTGGCTTTTATGATTTCGTTTTCTTTGAGGGTTCGGTCCTTGAAATCGTCATTAAGTAAGCTTTCGAACTCTTTTTGAGAGCTAGATAGTTCCTTATTAATTGCTTCAACTGCCATATTTTTCTTTAATTTTCTTTTCGATAACTTCGGACAATTTATTAAGCATGCCCTTGATGTTTTTTAATTTATCGGTTTGCACAATTACCGCATTTTTTGCTTGAATCAAAGGAGAATTTTTACGTTTTCTATCTAAATTATCCCTAATAGACATAGCTTTTTTAACTTCTGCAAACTTTATTTGCTTATTGTTTTTACGAAGTTCTTTGAATCTTCTTCTAGCAGCTACATCTAAACTACATTTAAAAAAGAATTTAATGTCTGCATTTGGCAGAATGACTGTGCCAATATCTCTGCCTTCAATACAAACTTTGTTGTATTTCTTGGCAAACTTTTTTTGAAACAACTTTAATATGTTTCTAATTTTTTGCTCTTTTGCAATAATTGAAGTGTGAGCTGAAATTTCAGGATTATGTAAGGCTTTATCTTCAAGTTTTTTTAAACTTAAGTTTTTAAAAACTTTTTTTAAAAAAGAAATTTTATTTTTAGGTTTATGCTTAATTAATTGATAGCTAGCATAACGGTATAAAAGGCCCGAGGACAAAAACTTTAATCCGTATTTCTTAGATATTCGTTTTGCTCCCGTTGTTTTACCGCTTGCAGCAGAGCCATCAGCAGCAACAACTAATTTATGATGTTTTTTTAATTTCAAATTTTCCTCCAAGTGATTTTATGATTTTTAGAAAAGAGGGCGAAGATGTTCCAACCGTTTCAAAATTTTTAATGTCTGCTTTTATTCCTGTCACAAGGGATAGGACCGTTGTACTCATACAGATACGATGATCTCCTAAATTTGGAACTTTAATGGTAATATTTTTATTTCTAATTTCAGAAGTACCAAAAATTTTCATTTCATTTTTTGTTGATTTACACTTTATTCCTATTTGGACTAAAACTTTTCTCATTTCTTCAATTCTATTACTTTCTTTATTTGCTAAATCTTCAATGCCTGTAAAAATTGAAGTTCCTTTTGTAAGTCCAGCGATAACAAAAAGAATAGGGTATTCATCTGTAGCTGAAACATAGTAGTCCGCACCAGCCTTTATTGCCCTTAATTTAGAGTATTGAACCTCAATGTCTCCAATGATTTCATTATTCATCCTCTTAACATTTTTGAATTTTATTTTAGCCCCGTGTTTTTTTAAGAGTTCATAAAATCCAATTCTTCTTGGATTGAGCCCGACATGCTTAATTTTTAATTTGGCATTAGGCGTTAGTAAGGTTAGGGCAGTAAAGAAAGCAGCAGAACTTGGGTCTCCGCCCACATTAATCTTAAGCGGGTCTAAATATTCTTTACCATAGATCTTGATGTGGTTTTGACCTTTCTTATTTTTTTTAATTTTGATCAGCTTTTTATTTTGCAAAAGCATATTCTCCGTATGATCTCTGCTTTTTTTCTCTTCGATTATATTAGTGACGCCATTTGCATTTAAACCACCTAGCATAACTGCGCTTTTTAATTGTGCTGATACTCCAGCTTTATATTCAAAACCTAATGGGATGGGAGATGAAATTAAAGTTAAAGGAAAGTTAGTTTTGTTTTTAGGCAAGAAAGTTGTACCAAATTCAGACATTAAATTTATGAGTTTACCCATGCTTCTTTTATTTAGTGAGTGATCTCCTTTAATCCTTATATGAATGTCTGGGTTAGTAGACAGCAAACCTATTAACAACCTAGCTGTTGTGCCTGAATTTCCACAATTTAAAACAGTATTTTTTTTTGCATAAAAAGAGCCAAGACCCTTACCATAAACTAAATAATGTTTTGGTTTAACTTTCTTAATCTTTACACCTAGTTTCTTTAAGCAATCAACACATGAGTAAACATCCTCAGACTCTAAGACGTTTTTAACTTCAGATATATTGTGAGAGATAGCCCCAATTAAAAAAGATCTAATGGATATTGATTTATCAGAGTCGACATTAATAACTTTTTTAAAAGGTTTGATTTGATTTGAAACGGTTAAAGAAAAACTTTTATTTGGCATCGCACTTACGCTCTATAGGATGATCCAAAATATAACTCGATTGCTTTTGAGGACTTTAATATTTCAGAAGGAGTGCCTTTAGCAATAATGCTTTGTTCGCCTAACACATAAGCTCTATCTACAATGTCAAAAAGGTTACTTACTTGGTGATCGGTTACTAAAATTGCACAACCAAAGTTTTGAAGTTTTAAAATATATTTTTGAATATCTTGTACAACGATCGGGTCCAATGCAGCCATGGGCTCATCGAGCAAAACAACACTTGGGTTATTGATTAGTAAACGTGCTAACATTACACGTCTTACTTCTCCACCTGATAAATTTGAAGCATGGATGTTTCTTAGATGTTGAAGATTAAATTCATCTAACAAACGCTCCGTCATCTTAATTTGGTTTTCTTCACCCTTGATGCTTAATTGGCATATGCCTAAGAGGTTGTCATAAACACTCATAGCAAAAACACTTCGTTGTTGAGATAAATATCCTATTCCAGCTTTAGCTCTTAAGTGAATTGGCCTGTCTTGAATTTCATTTCCATTAAGCAATATCTTTCCAGCATCAGCATAAATCTCTCCAATGATCGTACTATAAAGAGTTGATTTACCCGAACCATTTGGACCAAGTAATCCAACACATTCACCTGGATAAAGTTCCATGCTTATCTTTTTTAATATAGGTCTACCATCATAGGATTTGCTCACATCTTTAATCTCAAAGATGGGCTTATCTTTTTTAAATTTAATAATTCTAAAACCTTTTTTCATTATCTCTTTAATTTTAAATTAACTTGATTATCTCCAAACATTGAAAAATCTAAAATTTTACTTGCTAGAGTATACTCTAATTTATCTGCAAAGAATTCACCTTTATCTATACTTTCTCCTTTTACATTACCAGAAGCAATCAAAGTACCATTTGTATTTGAATAATTTAATTTATCAGAAGATAATGAGTGGGTTAAATAAGTGGATTTAACATTGTTCCTAAATTCCATATCAAGAGAAACGTTATTATATAATCCTTCATCACTAACAACAGTAAGCACACTTCCATCTTTTAAATAAAAAGTTGCAACAACACCTAGCATATTAATAAGTTCTGGAGATTGAGTTTTAAATTCAGCATTTCTTGCTTTTAAAACATATCGATTTCCATTTAGATCAAAACCAGAATATTCAATGTCTGTAAAACTATTAGTATCAGGATCGCTTTGAGTTTGAATTTCAACCACTTGTTCTTCCACAATTGGTTCATCTTTATAGGTATTATAAAGAAGCAATGATGCTACGAAAAAAATAGTAAGTTGAATTAAAATAAGTTTTTTTTTTCTAGTTTTCACTTTATTCCGTATTGCAAAAGAGAATGAATATGAACTATTCCTTTTAATTTCTTACTAGTTTTAGATTTATTAAAATCTTTATCTGAAGCAACTAATAAGCTTGTTATTTTCTTTTCGTTCATAATTGATAATGCCTTTGAGGCAGGTGCATTTTCAGAAATAAACAGAGGGTTATTAGTCATAAATTTTCTTAAATGATCATCTTTAGAATAATACCGAATTCCTCTTCTTGCATCACCATCGGTTAGAATGCCTTTGACTAAATTTTTTTCAGTCACCACCACTAAACCAAGTTTTTTATCCGCAATAACTTTCGTTGCTTCATAAATGCTTTTATTGATATTCACTAAAGGTAGTTTATTACCTGTAATCATAATATCTTTAACCAACAATAAAGTTTGGCCAATATTCCCGCCTGGATGAAATACCTTGAATCTTTCTTTTGAGAATTTCATTTTATTCATTAAAGCAACTGCTAAACAGTCTCCCAGTAATAAAGTAATGCTTGTACTAGTCGTTGGCACCATGCCTGTTGGATCGGACTCTTTTACTTGAGGCAATAAAAGTTTAACGTCACTTGCTTTTAGTAGAAGACTATCTTTCTTAGAGGCAACTCCAATAATTTTGATATTAAATCTATTGGCATACTTAAGCATATTTGAGATTTCAGATGTGTTACCTGAATAAGAAAAAACTAATAATAAATCTCTTTTATCAATTTGACCTAGATCGCCATGATTAGCTTCACTTGGATTTAAGAAAAATGATGAGATCCCAACTGATGATAAAGTAGCTGAAATTTTTCTAGCAATTAGACCTGATTTTCCAATTCCTGCTGCAATGACTTTCCCTTTGCAATTAGCCATGAGATCAACCGCTTGAGTAAAGGATTTATTAAATATTTTATTAATTTTTTTTAATTCTGAGATTTGAACAGCGGCAGCTTTTTTAGCAATGGAGATATAATTTACTTTATTCATTAATGTTCAAATATTGAGAACTTAAAACCTTTTTGATCAAGTTCTATTCTAGTATCTAAGAACTCTATACATTTTTTATAAATACTCATTCTATCTTCACGGATTAACATTTTTTCTAGTTGGTTTTTGATTTTATGAAGATAAATAACATCGTTAGCTGCATATTCTAATTGCTTGTCATTAAGCTCATTAATGTCTTTATTCCAATCACTTGAGCCCTGGTTTTTATCTAATTTTTTATTACAAAACTCTTGGACTAAGTTTTTCAGCCCATGTTGGTCTGTGTAAGTTCTGCAAATTTTAGAGGCTATTTTTGTACAGAAGATATTTTTCATTTTACACTTTAAGAAATACTCAAGTGCACTTTTATCAAATCTTAGAAAGTGACCTATTTTTTGAATTTTTTCATTTTCTAAAACTGAAACCAAATTTGGCATTTTATAATTCGTTCGATCAGGTTGGATAACATAAACATCTCCTCCTTCATTACAGATTTGAACAAGACTTAATTTATCACGTTCAGGAATTAATAAGCCCGTAGCCTCGGTATCGATTGCGACACTATCCTTAAATGAATTGGCCACATCTGAACTTATGTCCCCTTGAATCTTATGTATTTTCATATAACTATCTTGAATACCATGAACAATTACCCAATAGCAACAATCCTAGGCGGTGGCGGATTTATAGGAAGATATCTTGTCCGAAAAATGACTGAGAAAAATTTTCAGTGCATTATTCCTACAAGAAATGCTTACTTAAAAGGCTATTTGAAAACGCAAGCTCCTCCAGGTGCAATTGAGTTTACAGATTTTAACCCTAAAGATTTTTCAAATATTCAAAAAGCAATTGAGAATTCAGATATCGTTATCAATTTGATTGGGATTTTATTTGAAAATAAAAAACAAAAATTTTCAAACATACACTCTGACTTTCCAGAATTCATTGCAAAGTTATGTGCTAAGTCTGAGGTTAAAAAATTTATTCATGTAAGCGCAATTGGTGCTAATGAAAATTCTAAGTCAGTGTATCAACAATCAAAATTTAGTGGTGAGCAAAAGGCTTTAAATCAATTTAATAACACAATCATCATTAGACCAAGCGTAGTTTGTGGAACGGAGGATAACTTTACCAATCTTTTTGCCAAACTAAGCATGGCTCCAGTTATTCCTTTAGTGAATATGAATTATAAATTTCAACCTGTTTTAGTTCATGACGTTGCAACTGCAATTGTCAGAGCCATTGAGACAAAAAAAAATGAAGGTAAAATATACGAAGTAGGCGGACCAAAAATAATTAGTTTTGGTGATATGGTAAAATCTATTCTCAATACCATTGGTAAAAAAAGATTTGTTTTTGATTTGCCTTTACCATTAGCAAGAATTCAAGCTTCACTATTTAGTTTAATGCCAAAACCTTTATTGACTAGAGATCAGTGTGAAATATTAACTGAGGCTGATAACATTGTCTCAAACAATCATTTAACGTTTAAAGACTTGAACATAAAGCCAGGCGACGTTGAACAAGAGATGAGTAAGTGGCTTTGGCGATTTAGATCTGGCGGCGAATTCGCAAAAGTTTAATTATCTTAGAATACTTTTTTTGGGCTCAAAGCTTTCAATAATTTAAATTTAGAGTTACGGAGCTAGAAGATTAATAAATTTATCTGTAGTCTTAATTATGATTTGTTCACTGTAACCACAATTTTCACCATCAACTTGAGCTAACAAAGGGTAGTTAATTTTATTAATTTTTATTTCATTCAAATTTTTCTTAATAACACTTTTAGCTGAGCTTAAGTCACCCTTAACTAATATTAAATAAATGTAGTAAAGTAATTTTAATCTAGTTAAGTCTTTAAAAATATAAGCAATCATACTTGGTTTAAAGATATTCGTATCATTGGTTATTGAGTAGGGGCCAGCATAAAATTTTGAATTTGTACATAAGATCCAATCTGCATCAAATATTTCATTATTAACTTCAACTCTCATTTTTTCATTTTTTAAGAATAGAAAATGCATAAAACCCTTATAGGCAAAAATGATTTTGCCTAAGTATTTTTTTACATTAGCATTAATTGATTTGACAATTTTAGAGTCAAAACCCACTCCAGCCATCAGAAAAAAATATTTGTCATTAATTTTTGCAAGACTAATTTTTTTACTATGATTTGAAATTAAGACTTTGTAAATTTCTTCAGCTTTTTTTTTAATACCCGTTTCTATTTGCAAAATATTTGCAGTTCCTGCTGGGATATAAGCTATTAATTTTTTTTCTAGTCCCTTTTCAATCATTTCGTTTATAGCAAAGCAAATGGACCCATCTCCTCCAGCAATTACTAATCGGTCGAAATCTCTTTTTGATAAATCATCAAATACTTTTTTTGCATCAGTTTCCGAGACAGTTTTAAATAATTCTACTTCATGGCTTGACCGCAACAGACTAATTACTCTGTTTATTAATCTGAGTTTTTTCCCACCAGCTGCATTTGCGTTGAATATTATTGTGAATTTCATCTTATTTTAAAAATTTAACAAATCTTTAATAAATATGTGTGAAAAGTTCATAACTGATTCGTTAATTATACTATGAACAAAATAGACACAACTCATAAAAATAACATTTTAGTTTATCGAAGCATATTCTTATCAGACATTCATTTGGGTACCCGAGGTTGCCAAGCTAATAAACTTTTGGAGTTTTTAAAATTTACTCGTTCACAAAATTTATATTTGGTTGGAGATATCATTGATATATGGGAACTTCAAAAAAGATTTTATTGGCCTCAGGAGCACAATGATGTTGTTCAAAAGATATTGCGAAAAGCAAGGCATGGAACAAAAGTTCATTATATCATTGGAAATCATGATGAAGTTATAAGAAAATTTATTCCAATGGATTTTGGAAATATTCGATTAGTTAATAGAGTAGTCTATGAAACAGTAAATAAAAAAAAATATATCGTTGTTCATGGTGACGCTTGGGATGGTGTAATGCAATATGCTAAGTGGTTATCGAAACTAGGGTCAGTGTTATATAATTGGTTGCTATCATTAAATGTCATAATTAATTTTGTTAGAAATAAACTTGGCTATGATAATTGGTCTCTAGCTAAATATTTAAAATATAAAGTTAAAAATGCAGTTAAATATATTGGTGACTACGAAAAAACAGTTGCAAGTTTTGCTAAGAGAAAAAATGTAGATGGCATCATTTGTGGTCATATTCATAAAGCAGCTAATCTTAATTTCTCAGGTGTAAATTATTTAAATACAGGAGATTGGGTTGAAAGTTGTACTGCCCTTGTAGAACACTTGGATGGACGAATGGAGATTATAGAATGGGACAAATTTAGAGATCAGATCATCAATTATGAACCTTATTTGACTTTGGTTAAAAAGGAGGTTGTCTGAAAATATTAATCATCACTGACGCTTGGTATCCACAAGTCAATGGAGTTTGCAGGACACTTAAAAATTTAGGTGAACAACTAAAAAATCTTAATCATCAAGTTGAGTATATTGAGCCTGGACAATTTTTAACTATTCCAATGCCTAAATATAATGAAATAAGGTTGGCAATTAATGTTTGGCCAAAAGTCGGTAAAATGATAAAAACTTGCAATCCTGACATTATTCATATTGCAACCGAAGGCCCGATTGGTATTGCGGCAAAAAGATATTGCGTAAAAAACAAACTTAAATTTACAACATCTTATCACACTCAATTTGATAAGTATCTAAAGCTTTACTATCCTTACCTGCCTATAAAACTTGTTCAAAAATTTCTTAAGAATTTTCATAATCAAGCTGAAAAAATATTAGTCACTACTAAAAGCATGAAAGAGGAATTAATTAAAATGGGCTTTGATGAAAATAAAATGGTAATTTGGACGAGGGGTGCAGATCACGGAAGTTTTAAAGATGCAAAAAAAATTCCTCTTCAATATAAAAGGCCAATTTATTTATATGTGGGAAGAGTTTCTATAGAAAAAAATATAAGGGCTTTTTTAGATTTGGACTTGGTGGGAACCAAACTAGTTGTTGGCAAAGGTCCAGACTTAGACAAACTTAAGAAAGAATATCCCGACGTGGTTTTTAAAGGAGAAAGAACTAACGGAGAACTTGCATCATACTTTGCTTCATCAGATGTATTTGTCTTTCCAAGTAAAACAGACACGTTCGGAATAGTGATAATAGAAGCACTACAATGCGGCTTACCAGTTGCCGCCTATCCCGTTGAAGGACCAAAGGATATATTTGAAGGGATGAAAACAGGAGCGCTTAATAACGATCTTAGGAAAGCTGCTTTAGATGCGTTAAAGATTAATAGGCAATCTTGCATAGAGCACGCAAAAAAATATACTTGGGCAAATTGTACAAAAATTTTTTTAGAGCACATTTCACCAATTATCAAAGCTTAATTAATGATTTTTTAGGGAGTTAATTTTTTTTTTAATTAAAGCAATTAGTTCTTTGTTAGTAAACTTTTCTAAGTTTTTCAATTCAAAAGTTTTATAAATATTTAATTTTATTCTTTTATTTTTTTTATTAAACAGTTCTCGAAGAAGTAACAATTTTTTTGCTTTGTTATTTAGTAAGCCAATGAATTGAAAAAAGAAACTATTTTTTCCATAAAAATAAACTGGAAGTATCTTACACGGTTTTTTTTTATAAATTGCTCCAATCAAAGGTTTCCATTCTTTTTCTGTAGCTTCATCAACTAGCATTTTAGAGGTTGCAACTTCACCAGATGGAAAAACAATAAGGATACCCTGATCTGTGAGATGTTGAATAGACTTTTTTTTTGTATTTATATTTTCTAAAATAGCATCACGAGTTAAATCAAAAGAAATTGGAAGTAAGTATTTTTCAATGGTTTTTAATTCATTTCTTACCTCAGCATTAATCAAAATTTTGTAATCAGATCTAACTTTTGAAACCAAGGATAGAATTATAAGTCCATCGAGCAAACCAAATGGGTGATTACAGACTACTAAGCATGGCCCTTGCTTTGGTACATAATTTTGTCCTTCGCATTGATAAGTAATATTTAAATATTTTAATACTCCATTCCAAAAATTTTTATTAAAGTTTGGGTCATTTAACTTTTCATTATAAATTCTTCTAGCAAGATCAAATTTTAAAAAGTCAATTAACATACACGTTTAAGACTCAGATTTATTTATTACTGAATTTTTTTAGATAGGTTTCCTTAATTCTTGAAAAAGGAAGAAATACAAAAACATCTGTTGTCTTGAAATGGTGATCAATTACAGCTCCGTCACCAACATATGCTCCTAATCTTAAATACGCTTTTATCAAAGTTGGTATTTTTTTTATTATTTCCTTTGAATATTTTTGCTCTGTATCAATTTCTTCTCGTAAATTGACCTTACAGTGCTCTAATGCTTCAACAGCTATGTTTTCAGGCATTCTGAAGTTACTATTTAAAAATTTAAGCTCAGATTCTATATTAAATAAGTTCGTTTCAAGAAAGCTCGCCGTTCCAAACAAGGCATCAATCTTATTATTAACTATAAATTGATGAATGTTTTTCCACATTAATTGTAGAATATTTTTGTTTCTAAACTTTTTATGTATGCAAGATCTGCTCAATTCTAGCATATTTTTAAACCCTGAATTCCTCAACAATTTAGATAGGTTAAATTCATTTTCTGAATAAAAACCCGAATGTCTTTGCGCACTACTTTGATCTAAAAGCCTATAAGTGCCTATTACTTGGGTTTGACTAAATTTTGTTCTTTTAAAAGTAACTATTAAATGATGGGAGTATTTATCGTAATGGTCTGTTTCTTTCTTAAAAAAATTAAGCTTGATTATCTTGTTATCTCTCTCGCTAAAAAAAACTTTATATCTTAAAATTTGAGCAGCTTTAATTTCAGATTTAGTTTCAGCAAAATAACAGTTTATCTCAGGTTTAAAAAAATTTTGTGTATTAATGAATATTTTTTTTGATTTTAAAAATGCGATATTGTTAATCACAAATTAGATGTAATGTAGCGATGTTAAAGGTTGATTAAAAATTTGTTTCAAATAGATTAAAATTATATTTTTAAACTATGACAATAGAATCAGTTATTGGTATTCTTTTATTATTATTTTCATTCATTCTAATTTTATTTTATAGGAATAAAGCTAGACGAAACGAAACTAATTTAAGAATTAAAAAAAATACTCCAAAAACGCCAATACATTTTAAAGAAATAAATTTTTTAAATGAAATAAATGATCCCATTATCCTTTTAGATAAATATAAAACTATAAATTATATTAATAAGGAAGGTATAAAAAAATTTGGCAATCAAGCTTTAGGTAAACATATTGCCTCAATTATTAGAGTTCCAGATTTATTACAAAGCATTGATTTATGTTTAGCCAATAAAACAAATGAAATTGTTGATATTGAAATTAATATTCCATTATTTCAATTTTTTAAGGCGTCAATAATTTATGATGAAAGTAAAGACTTACAAGATGATGGGTCAGTCGTGCTTTTTTTAAAAGATGTTACTGAAATTATAAAAGCACAGAGGTTTCGCTCTGACTTCATTGCTAACGCAAGTCATGAATTAAAAACTCCTTTAGTTTCAATTAAAGGATTCTTAGAAACTTTAAGTGGTCCAGCAAAGGATGATAAAAAGGCTCAAGAAGAGTTTATACCTATTATATTGCAGCAAGCTAATCGTATGGAGAATTTAATTAATGATCTTTTGTCATTAAGTAGAATTGAACTAGAAGAGCATCTTCAACCTCAAGATAAGGTAAATTTAAAAGAAATTTTTCAATCAGTTGAAGATATTCATCAAAACAAATTAAAAGAATTTGAATTCAAAAATAATCTAACAGAAGATATTTATGTTAAGGGAGATTATGAAGGACTATTAAAAGTTTTCTCAAATTTAATTGATAACAGTATTAAATATTCTGAGAATAATAAAATCATTGAAATTAACCATAGAGTATTCAAATAAAAATTTAAAAACTATAGCACCTTATAAATTATTAAAAACTATGAGAGCAGGTGTTTTAGTTTTAGGACCATTAT
>OAPA01000002.1_pt1 | contig 17326 bp, 17 predicted proteins | sample 1494321 | NCBI WGS metagenome assembly OAPA01 (sample SAMEA3275634, study PRJEB22092) | marine metagenome | biome: ENVO:00000447; feature: ENVO:00002042; material: ENVO:00002010 | collected 2014-06-21T08:30:00+00 | depth 0 m
CTCTAAATCAAATCGCGATGAAAGTTCTATCTGGTATAGGTGGTTCTTCGGGTGCTCTTTTTGGAACTTTATTTATGACAATGGCTAAAGGCGAAAATATCGATGAAGGTGTTGATTATAAAAAAGCTATTGAGATATTTTCACTAGGCGTAGAAGCCGTCAAGCAAAGAGGAAAAGCCGATGTAGGTGAAAAAACCATGATGGACGTATTAATTCCAGTGGCCAACTGCTTACAAGATGGAATTCAAAATAACAGAGATATTAATGACATTTTAACTAAGGCTGTTCAAGTGGCAGAAGATGGAATGCTATCCACAAAAGACTTGTTAGCAACAAAAGGAAGAGCATCTTTTTTAGGTGAAAGAGCAAAAGGCCATATTGATCCTGGAGCCCGATCATCACAATTAATGATTAAAACTGTCTGTGTTCTCAGGAAGAAACGGCGTTGGGGGTAAACCTTGAAGCTGCCGATGAAATTGCTCGCCAGCTTAGGTTAAGGGATATGGGGGGAATAATCGTTATCGACTTTATCGATTTGTATAAGGCAGAAAACAGAAAAATACTGTTTCAGCGCATGCGCGATGCCATGAAAGACGATAAAGCCAAACACAATATATTGCCTCCATCCAAGATTGGATTGATTCAAATCACCCGTGAGCGCGTTCGCCCTCAGATTAACATTGAAACTGCCGAAGCCTGTCCTTCTTGTCAGGGAACAGGTAAAGTAACAGCCAGTGTGAATTTGACGGATGAAATTTCGACAGCCTTTGCCCGAAAAGTGGAAGGCAGTCCAAACCAGACCTTAACTCTGTTGGTGCATCCCTATGTTGAAGCCTACTTGAAAAAAGGCCTATTTTCCTCCATTTGGAAAACCTGGAAAAGCAAGTATGGACGTCGGCATCGATTAGAAGCCAGAACGACCTTAGGTATGTTGGAATACCGAATCCTTGATTCTCAAGGCAAAGCATTGGAAGATGTATAGACGCTGCGCCCGGGGCTGAACCGGCACCGAAGGCAGTAGCGCTTTAGTCCGGTACCGGGCGGAGGCGACCAAAGGAAGCCCTACGCACCGGTTTACCGGACTTAAGCGCTACAACTGAGGTACAGGTGAAGACCCGAAAAGGCGCCCCAAACATTCCCCGAATCCCTTACCTTTGTACATGCAATTTTCGGATGTAGCAGGTCAGTCACACATTAAGCAGCTCTTGATTCGTTCTGCAAGTCAAGGACGAATTCCGCATGCTCAGTTGTTTTCAGGAAAGCATGGGCATGGCCCTTTGCCGATGGCTTTGGCCTACATTCAATATTTGCTCTGCGAAGCGCCTTCAGAACAGGATTCATGTGGATGTTGTGCGGCCTGCCGTAAAGTGGATAAATTGAGCCATCCTGACCTGCATTTTGCTTTTCCATTTGCCGCAAAAGACGACAAAGATATTGCGAAAAATTACCTGGAATACTTTCGGGAATTTGTGTTGAAATCACCGTACGGTTCCGTGCAGAGTTGGCAGGAGTTTAGTTCATCCGATACCAAAAGGCCCAGCATCAATTCGGCCACCACAAAGGCCATTTTAACGGAAGTGAGTCAAAAGCCCTATGAAGGGAAATTGCAGTTTATGCTGCTTTGGTATCCGGAAATGATAACGCATGGAATGGCCAATCGCCTGCTAAAGTCGATTGAAGAGCCTCCGCCAAACACCGTATTTTTATTGATTGCTGAGGAAGAGGGGAAATTGATGCCCACCTTGTTGTCCAGACTCCAAACTATCGCTTTTCCGAAGGTCAAAGATTTTGATTTGGCCGATTATTTGGGAAATAAGGCCGGGATGGATTTGGAACAGGTGCGGGAGCTGGTGAATATGGCCGATGGAGATGTAGATCAAGCCCTAAGCCTGGGGAATGCCCAAGAGCAATTGGCGGTATTTTTCCCTTTTTTCAGAGACTGGATGCGGGGGGCTTATATGGCGGCCTTCCATGAATCGGTAGAATTGGCCGAGACCTTTCAAAAATGGGGAAGGACTCAGCAAATGGGATTTTTCCAATATGGCTTATATTTGATTCGAGAGGCCTTGGTGTTTCGCAGCTCCAACAGTTTATCGCGCATTACCGAAATGGAGCGCAGCTGGTTGGAGAAATTTTCGGGCAGCGTGACCCCGGCAGTTGCTGAATCCATAATGGAAGCCTTGGAAAATGGATTGAAGGGCATTTCAGGAAATGCACATCAAAAAACAGAATTTATGGGGGTCACCATTGATATTTATCGTTCCTTTAAGCTAGGAAAACATTAAATTTGAATTTGAATTAAAAACCATGGGATGTTCGAGTTGCGGTACGAAGGAAAAGGGGCAATTGCCCAAGGGATGCAGGAACAATGGAGCCTGCAGTACGGGAGGTTGTCATAAGCTTAATGTTTTTGATTGGTTGTCGAACATGGAACACCTGGCGGGCGATTCAACGGCCGTTGTTGAGGTTCGTTTTAAGCATACTAGAAAGGAATTCTTCCTAAATTCAGAGGGGCTTCAGTTGGTGCAGGGCGATGCTGTGGCTGTTGAAGCCTCTTCGGGCCACGATATTGGGGTTGTGTCATTGAGTGGCCCCTTAGTCAAAATGCAATTGCAGCGACTAAAGCAATCGGAAGATGGCCTTAAAAAGGTGTTTAGGAAAGCCAGTCCGGCCGATGTGGATCGCTGGAAAGAAGCCATGGATAGGGAGGATCAGTATCGCCTTCAGGCTAGAGAAGTGGCTGCAGGGTTGAAATTGAGAATGAAAATTTCAGATGTAGAATGTCAGGGAGATGGAAGTAAAGCCACCTTTTATTACACCGCAGATGACCGCATTGATTTTCGGGAACTGATTAAAGTTTTAGCCCGAGATTTACGGGTGAAAATAGAAATGCGTCAAATTGGTTTGCGGCAAGAGGCCGCCCGATTGGGGGGATTGGGTGTGTGTGGACGTGAGTTGTGTTGCTCCTCTTGGCTGCGCGATTTTAGGACGGTAAGCACGGCTGCCGCTCGGTACCAGCAATTGTCCATAAACCCCCAAAAGTTGGCAGGGCAGTGTGGAAAATTAAAGTGCTGCTTGAATTACGAGTTGGATAGTTATATGGATGCCTTGAAGGGGTTTCCCTCCAACAGCATCAAACTGAAAACCAAGCAAGGAAATGCATTTCACCAGAAAACAGACATCTTCAGGAAGGTGATTTACTATTCCTACTCTGAACGTCCGGATGTGTTTTTACCCTTACCGCTTTCGCGGGTCCTCGAAATAATTGATATGAATAAAAAGGGCGAAATGCCCGATAATTTGGAAGACCTGGTTCTGGTTCAAGTTAAAGAAGATGCGGCCTTGCCAACCTTCTCAAATGTAATTGAGCAGGATGCTTTGGACCGATTTGATTCCAAAAAGAACAAACGTAAATCAGGAAGAAAATCGGGCCGCCGTCGCCCTCAACGTCCTCAAAAATCTGCTCAAAATGGAATGGAAAACTAGGTCTTTCGTCGGGCTATTTCTACTTTTTTTATTGTGTTCCTGCGATTCGGGAACCTATTTTTCGGAATTCAAAAAACTACCTGAATCGGGATGGCCACAAAGCAATCAGCCTGAGTTTTTGGTGAACATTGACGATACCAGTCGGGTGTTTGATGTACAGGTGATGTTTCGTCATGCGCCACAATATCCCTTTCAAAATTTGTATCTATTCATGCACACCACCTTTCCAAGTGAAAAGCAAATAACAGATACGCTAACGCTGTTCTTATTTGACGCCGGAGGAAAGCCCTTAGGGTCATGCATGGGAGATTTATGCGATGTGGAATTTAAATATAGAAGTCGGGTTAAATTCCCGGAACGGGGTGAGTATCGATTTCGGCTGGAACACCGAATGCGAACACCCGATGGAATTCTTCCGCTGGTGATGGATGCCGGATTGCGTCTTCAAAACTCTGTACGGAATGAAAAGTAAGTTGCCTAAGGTCAGATTCGTTGCCTTAAAGTGGGTTTGGTTGCTTGTTTTAAGTCCCATTTTGGGATTTTATTTGATTTTAGGTCTGGCTTCTGTGGGCCTGTTTGGAGCGCTCCCCGGTTTTGAAGAGTTGGAAGATCCACGGTTTAATTTGGCCAGTGTGATTTATTCTTCCGATGGAGAAGTGTTGGGCAAGTATTACATTGAAAACAGGACCAATGTAGATTTTAAGGATTTTCCACCGCATTTAATTTCCGCTTTAATTTCCACAGAAGATGAACGCTTTTATGCGCATTCCGGAATTGATGCCGAGGCCTTGGCCCGTGTGGTTAAGGGGATTGCCACCGGTAAATCTAAAGGAGGCGGTTCCACCATTACTCAACAGTTGGCAAAGCTTTTATTTCATAACGAGCGCGGAGGAAAGATTAAAAGGGTTTTGCAAAAGTTTAAAGAATGGGTGATTGCCTTAAAGTTGGAACGCAGCTATACCAAGCAAGAAATTTTAACCTTGTATTTAAACCGTGCGGACTTTGGCCGTCAGGCCTTCGGTATTCAATCTGCCGCCAAGATTTACTTCGATAAGCATGTGCGCGATTTGAGTATAGAAGAGGCCGCAGCCTTGGTGGGAATGCTGAAGGCTCCTGGCAATTACGACCCTGTCCGAAAACCCGAGGCCAATCAAAAACGCCGAAATGTGGTCTTTGGGCAAATGGTTAAAAATAAGGCCCTTTCCCCAGAAAAGGCCGACTCGCTATCGAACCTCCCCGTAGTAGCTGATTTGACCCGCTTAAAAGAACGAGTCAGAAAATCCGTTTATGGCCAAGGTGAACTGGCGGGGTATTTTTTAAATGAATTGAAAAAAGATTTAAATGTATGGTGCTCGAATCACATCAATCCGGCCACCGGTAAGCCCTTTAACTTGTATCGGGATGGCCTGAAGGTGTACACCACCATTGACAGCCGCATGCAGCGGTATGCCGAACAGGCAGTAAAACAGCATCTCTCTGAACTGCAAAAGGATTTTTATCGACATAAAAAAGGGCGGAGGAATGCACCGTTCTCGCCCAGCTTATCCGATGAACAAGTGAAGTCCATTGTGCTTCAGGGAATAAAGCGAAGCGACAGATATCGGACCATGAAAGCGGAAGGGGCTTCAGAAGCCGAAATCAATAAGGCTTTTAATACACCGGTTGAAATGACTGTATTTAGCTGGAATGGCCCGATTGATACGGTAATGACTCCCCGCGATTCTGTGATTTATTACAAGTATTTTTTGCAAAACGGAATGATGAGCATGGACCCACATACAGGCCATGTCAAAGCCTGGGTTGGAGGAATCGATATTCAGCATTTTAAGTACGATCACGTTCGAGCCGGTTCAGAAAGTGAAGACGGTAAGCGCATTGTTCCAGCAGGAGGTCGGCAGGTTGGTTCTACCTTTAAGCCTTTGGTCTATGCCTTAGCCATGGAAGAACGCCGATCGCCCTGCGATTTGGTGCCCAATACCCGCGTTTGCATTGAAGAAGGCCTAGACCGCCCTTGGTGTCCCGACAACAGCGGCGACTACAAGGTAAATCGAATGATTACCCTACGGGAGGCCCTCGCCAATTCGGTCAATTATGTTTCTGCTATGTTGATGAAGGAATATGGACCTCAGGCTACCATTGATTTGGCAAGAAAACTTGGAATTACGGCAGCCATCCCTGAATCTCCCTCCATTTGCCTGGGAACGGCTGATATTTCGGTTTTCGAAATGGTCGGAGCCTTCAGTACGTTTTTCAATGAAGGGGTCTACTGCAAACCGTTTATGCTTACCCGAATTGAAGATAAAAATGGGAATACGTTGGCGGTATTTAGTCCTGAGCGCCGAGAGGCCCTGAGTGCAGAAACCGCTTTTTTAACCGTACAATTGATGCGGGGGGTGGTGCTTCAAGGAACAGCTCAGCGCCTTCGATATCGCTACAAATTCACCGAACCCATTGCCGGTAAAACAGGAACCACTCAGAACAACTCCGATGGCTGGTTTATTGCCGGAACCCCAGATTTGGTTACGGGCGTTTGGACTGGAGCCGAAGACCGGTCTGTTCATTTTTCCAGCACTGCTCTTGGTCAAGGTGCCAATATGGCTCTGCCTGTTTGGGCCTTGTACATGCGAAAGGTGTACGACGATTCCTCTATTCAATTAAATAGAGGCGATTTCAAACGTCCCGAATCTTTTGCCAATTGGAATTTTGATTGCTCAGAAGAAATTCAAGACCAGCTCCAGGAAATGCGCCAAGGAAATACCGAAATCGATTTTGATTGATTATGAATAAAGTTGTATCCAATGCCCAGGCGGCGATTTTTGATGTTCAAGATGGAATGACCTTGATGCTCGGAGGCTTTGGCCTCTGCGGCATTCCTGAAAATTTAATCGCGGCTTTGGTCCAAAAAAAGGTGAAAAATCTAACCTGCATTTCAAACAATGCCGGCGTAGACGATTTTGGCATCGGATTGATGCTGCAGCAACGTCAGGTGAAAAAAATGATTTCATCTTATGTGGGCGAAAATGCGGAATTCGAACGGCAACTGCTTTCAGGCGAACTGGAAGTGGAATTAATCCCCCAAGGCACCTTAGCAACACGGTGCATGGCCGCCGGCTATGGCATGCCCGCTGTTTTTACCCCCGCAGGAGTGGGAACAGAAGTGGCAGAAGGCAAGGAGACGCGTGTGTTTAACGGAAAAACCTACCTGATGGAGATGGCTTTTGAGGCCGATTTCGCTCTGGTTAAAGCTTGGAAAGGCGATACCCAAGGGAATTTGATTTTCCGGGCAACAGCTCGAAATTTCAATCCCCTAATGGCCATGGCCGGGAAAACAACCATCGCTGAGGTTGAAGAATTGGTCCCGGCCGGAGAACTCGACCCCGATGCCATTCATACGCCAGGTATTTACGTGCACCGAATCTTCCAAGGGAATGACTATGAAAAACGCATTGAACAACGCACCGTTAAACCCAGATAGGAATTAGACATGCTAAACAAAGAACAAATCGCTCAACGCATAGCGCGCGAACTGCGCAACGGAATGTATGTTAATCTGGGCATCGGTATCCCTACTCTGGTCGCCAATTACGTTCCTGAAGAAATGACGATCGTTCTTCAATCCGAAAATGGATTGCTGGGAATGGGCCCATTTCCATTTGAAGGAGAAGAAGACGCCGACTTAATTAATGCCGGCAAACAAACCATTACAACCATACCCGGCTCTGTTTTTTTTGATTCTGCCATGAGCTTCGGAATGATCCGTGCCGGCAAGGTAGACCTTACGGTTCTGGGAGCTATGGAAGTGGCCGATAACGGAGATATCGCCAACTGGAAAATCCCCGGAAAAATGGTCAAAGGAATGGGGGGCGCCATGGATTTAGTGGCTTCAGCAAAAAACATCATCGTGGCCATGCAGCACTGCAGCCGCGACGGTAAATCAAAGTTGCTTTCTTCATGTACCTTGCCCATTACCGGTTTAGGTTGCGTTAAAAAGGTGGTTTCTGATTTGGGCGTTTTTGATATCGACCACCGAGGCTTTGTTCTTCTGGAACGAGCCCCCGGAATCTCAGTGGAAACCATTGTGGCCTCAACAGAAGGCCGCCTTTTTGTGCCAGACGAAGTTCCTGAAATGACTTTTTAAGTGCGGCTTTTTCGTTTTTTCCGAACGCAGTTGCCCACCACAGTTTCTGAACGTATTGCGCTGGGAATTGGCCTTTTTTTTGCCGGCTGGTATGCCGCCATTTCTTTCGTAAACCACCATTTACTCCGCACCTTCGCGTACGACCTGGGAATTAAAAACCAAGCCATTTGGGATTATGCACATGGCCGCTGGAATCTAAATTCCATAATGGAAGAGCTTCAAGGCAAAATCAATGTGCTGGCCAATCACTTCGAGCCGGTATTGGCTCTGTTTTCGCCCCTTTATTGGATTTTCGGGCATTATACTCTGCTCGTGGTACAATGGTTCGCTATTTTACTCGGAGGTCGAGCCGTCTGGCTTTTGTTCAAAGAACGCCTTCCCAACCAACCTCAACTGGCTCTTCTCGGCCTAATCAGTTTCTATTCTTTCTTCGGAATTTTCAGCGCCCTTTCCTTTGATTTCCACACCAATGTGGTTGCCGCCATGCTCGTGCCATGGCTGTTTCTATGCTTTTACCGCCGTCAATTTCTGGCCTTTTTCCTGATTGGACTTGCCATTGTTTTTTCCAAAGAGAACATGGCCCTTTGGCTGATGTTTGTAGGACTTGGTTTGGCGCTACATCACGTTAAACAGGGGCAGCTTCGCAATCGGGCCCTGCTCTTGTCGCTCAGCGCCGGAGTTTGTTTTGTGTTGATTATGAAGGTGTTGATGCCAGCTTTTGCCAATGGTCAATTGGAATATCTACACTTTAAATATACAGCTTTGGGTCCCGATATGGGTTCGGCCTTGACCTTCGTCCTTACGCATCCTTTCGATGCCCTGCGCCTATTGTTCGAAAATCATTTGCCCGGTGCTTCTTCGTACCGCGACGGCCTGAAGGCATCCACCTGGTGGCTTTTTATGGCGGCGGGCGGTTGGCTGTGTGTGTTGAGGCCAGCCTTCTTTTTGATGTTGATTCCTATTTTTGGACAGAAAATGTTCAGCGATGACCCCAATAAATGGAGTCCTTTTTTTCAATATAGCATTGAATTTCTGCCGGTTATAATTATGGCAGCCATTGAGGCGGTTCGCTTACTTTCTAAAGCATACTTGCGCTGGACACTGATGCTTATGCTTGCACTGGGCAGTGTTTTTTCTGGAATACATAGCCTGTCCATGTATCGACCTCAAGTTTTTATGCCCCAGGGAATTAAGGTTTTAAAATCGGGGCATTGGACGCGCGAGGTTCCGGTGCAACGCATAAAATTTGCGCTAAAAAAACACATTCCAGATGCAGCATCGGTGGCCGCTTCGAGTGTACTGGTGCCCCGCCTAGCCATGCGCCGCTCCATTGCAAGTTACCCAAGTTCCATACCTGTTCAGTACATTGTTTTGTTGAAAGATGCCATCGAGCCATATCCCTTGAAGCGGCAGGCACTGGCCGACAGCATTTCACAGCTTATTCAATCGCCCAATTGGCAATGCCTACATCAACAGGATTCTCTCTATATCTTTAAGCGAGTTCAGTGATTTTTTTTGGGCGGGTTTCCGGGCTTTCAGAGCTAGTACGCCGCCCGGTTAAGGCAGGCAATCGCCCAAATCTGGCTCCTAAAGTCGCCGATTTGGTCTGTTGCCTGCTGCTTAACCGTTCGTGCGCGCTAGCTTCTTCAATCCCGCCCGCAGCCAACCCGATCGTCAAATCGTTTCAGTACACCTAAGCCTAGGTTCTCAACACCTCAATGCCAACATTGAATGCTTGAATTTCAATACTAGAGCCGGTATTATGGATTTACCCACTTTGCCTCAGCCCATATCCCGCTGCTGCCCTGAATCTGAACCCAATAAACCCCTGATGGCAAATCTTTTTTTTGCAAGTTCAAGGCCAAAGCTGTTGGCCCCTTAAGTCCTATGCTCCGGTTTTCCCGAATCACTTCCATGCCCGAAGAATTCCGTACCGTAATGCTGACGCTGTCGGCTTGCGGTGCCTCGACAATTAACCGCAAAATACCCGACTGAACCGGATTTGGAACAATGCGTAACCCCGTCGAGGCCTGCTGATTCATTAAAACCGAAGCCCGTCCAAAATGCGGTATCCCATAGCCCAACTTTTCATCGGGTTGTAGATATTGGTGGCAGGATTTCAACACAGCCTGTCGAAGTTCATTTGGCGTAGCCTCTTTATGCATCGATAAAAACGATGTCAATGCCCCGGCAAAAATGGGCGCAGAAAATGAAGTGCCATTGGCGGTGCTTATTCCTGCGGCATTCATTACCGTAGAATTTCTTCCCATGGCACAAAGTTCTGGTTTTACGCGACCATCAACGCTGGGCCCTTGACTGCTAAATGCCGCATACGAACGATCGGCTTGAACGGCTCCAACGGCAAAAATGGAACGGGCATCGGCCGGAACACCTACATATTTCCAGGGTTTATTCCCGGAGTTGCCAGCGCTGTTTACTATCCAAAGCCCTTTGTTCGCGGCTGTTTCCGCTCCACGGCTCGCCGGTGCCGTTGTTCCATTTAAGGTAAGATAACTGTGCGAAGTAAATGGAGCATCGTATTCTGTATATCCCAATGAAGCATTTAAAACATTGGCACCCAAACTATCTGCCATTTCGGCTCCCAACACCCAGTAGTACTCTTCCATGGGAGTTTCGGCCGCCACATGCTCGGTTTTAAATAAAACATACGATGCAGCAGGCGCGGTGCCTACCATGGCTCCGGGTTGCCATGCGGCCATACAGCTCAACACATAGGTGCCATGCTGAGAATCTTCGTACACATCCCCGTCTTGTTCAACAAAATCCCAATTTCCCAACATTTGACCGTTTGAAAATGCCCGAGAAAAGGCGCCCATACCTTGAACTCCGCTAAACCCTCCATCCAAAACAGCAACCAACATTCCCTGACCCCAAAAGCCCGAACCATGCAAATAATCGCAGGCAATCATTTGATTTTGGATGCCCGCCTGACCATACACAGAGCCTGAGGCAGCAAAATTTAAATCAAATTCCTGAGTTGAGGCCAAGGTAGGATTGCTAAAGCTGGGCTTACCTTGCTTTTTTAAAATGGAACTGCCCCTGTAAATGCATTCAATCGACGACACAAAGGGCAGTTGGCTTAGCTGGTTGATGGATAAGCTATCCGAACATGAAATAAGCTGGCAATTCAGCCAGCGGCTTAGTCCAGCCTCTTTGAAGTTTGAGGAACTTGCTAAAACCTGATTTCGGTACTCAGCATGAACCGGAAAATCCAGGCTGTCTATCACTATGCCCTGAGAAAATTTTCTGTCTATGGCTCTGAGAGACAAATAGGGGAGTGGTGACTCGGTGCTGTAATTGCAATTTATACCTCCCTTGTCCTTAAAAAATACGGCAAACCTGAATTCTGTGGATTGGGCTCGAAGCACAACCGATAGGCTAAGTAGAATAGAAAGACTAAGGAATGTATTCCAGTAATTTTTGCTCATATTGGTAACCAAATTTAACCCGTTTTAAAATGGGAATCACGCTCCAAGGTTGATCTGGAGGAAGCAAGGCAGAACAATCATTGGGGTCATCCGGATTGGTTACAATGCCAGTTACATCGCACCGATAGGCATAAATCAAACCTGTATTTCGGGCATAGCGTTCGGCAAAATATTGCTTTTCCAATAAATTCTCATTGTTTCTTTGAACGACCAACGCCGTCGAATCAAACCCTAAAAAGGGAGAATCGATTTCAACATATTCAAACAATTCAGGAGCAGGTTCAGAAATAAAGGCCCAGCCATCCCAGCTAAGTCCAATTTTCATCGGAAAAACCAATTTGATAATGGAATTGTTTTCCTCGGTCTTAATTGCTTTCCCTGGAGCTAGACGCGTATGCCAAATGCGGGGAATTCCCCAGTTTTGGGAGGAATCATTCCGCATTTGCCGGGTGATTTTCATGAGAGAATCTCCGCCGGCCCCAGAAATCCAACCATCCATGCGCTCCCGAACTTGGTACCGAAACGTGTCGTTTCGGCCGGCTACGCAATCAATCCAAATCGAATCAACCTGATAAATCCACGTTGCACCCACCCGAACGGGGTACCAATTCCCGGCCTCGGGAGTTCCACTTTCTGACTCATTGCTGCAAGAACCGATGAGGCTAATGGAAACACCAAGCCAAATGAATCGAACCAACGACCGAGTTAAGGCATTCATGGCATTAATTTTCATCTTCCTGTTCTCCTAAAATAAATAAGGCTTCCGGACCTTTAATGTAGGTGGTTGGCGTACCTTTATAGGTCGTTACAGGCCCTGTAATGCACACTTGCTTCAGCATCAATTCGGCAGTTAAATCATAGGAGAAATTTTTAATATCACTGGCCCACACCGTAGCGCTGAAAACAGTTTCCGGAAACTTTTTATCCAGATTGATGAAAATATGGCCCTTTCCGCTTTTATGGGCACTAACTACAGTTCCACACACCGTCAAATTGGGCTGTTCTTCCAAATAATAATCCTTTAGCATTTTAGTATTGATGGCTTTTTTGGGCAATTCGCTTTTATCCAAAGGAAGGGTTTCGCCCATTTTGGTGTCGGGCAGCCAAGGCGCCAAAATCACCTTTTTTTCAATGCGGTTTTCCAAGGTGTCTGGCAAATTTTTAAAAAAGTCAAAACCGGTTAACTTTTCTATAGAATCTACAGGAACAGCATACCATTCTACCGGTTCCGGACAAGTGGCATTGGGCATGATAAAACCAATGGCCGACCGCGTTTTAGGATTATAGGCAACCTTCCAATACCGGTCGGGAAGGCTCATTTTATTTATGCTTTGTGGAACCTTAGGCATATCCGGATACAAAAAAGGACCGGTCACAACAAACACATCCGAATTGTGCTGTTGTACAATGTCCCGCAAAAAGGCCTCAAGTCTTGCCCATTTCCCCCGATTTAATGCAGGGCGCTGGGGCGACATGTTTGAGTAATAATACGAAGCAGCTAGGGCAGACCTCGACCATTTGAAATCGGCCGAAGGAGCCAAATGCCCGCGATCAAATCCATAACCCTTATAGGAATATCCGCCCTCAGGTTTGGGCGTTTTAATAAAATAATCCTCATCCACAGCACTGCCTGTTTTCACCAAGGGATCCACCATGAATTTATTCGTGCGCCCTTCACTGCCCGATTGAATGTCTTTCAAAATGATGTGAGCCACCCACTTGGCTTGTTCATGTTCTTCATCGTAGGCCAACACAAATCCGGGATGGGATATAAGTTCGGGGTCAGCCGAAGGCCAGCCCATTTCTTGCAGCCGTTCCTGAATGTCGTTCAGCTTGAGCACCTGCAAGGAATCATCAATGGCCAATTCTTGCCGAATCAGGTGCTGCTTCTGCTTCTCCAGTTTTTCGATGACAGCTCTGCTCTGCCCAAAAACAGAAGACAACATCAATACGAAAACGCCCAGCGAAACCAATGATTTTTTCATGCTCAATATTACAAAGATTCGCCGAGATGCCGTTTCTCTTCAGGGCCCTAATTTTGGACTCACATGTTTTTTTGAATCAATGGCTCGCCTACCTTGGCATATTTATACCTTCGGCTTCGGGCCATTCCGGCATAACCGTCCAATCCATTCGCTACGGCAGCCTGCATCTGTTCCAACCTTAAAAACCCTTCGTCTGAGATGCATTCAGAATCAACCTGCATCCACTCTACTTGAAGTACCACCAAACGCGTCTGATTGGCTTCAATGGCATGTTCTTCAATCGGCTTTAAACCCAGTTTTAATGGAGATTCCGCTACCGCCGGACTATCAAATCCGTCAATGTACTCCGCATGCAATCCAACGGCATCAAATTCAGACTCTCCATCGGCAAAAGACGCAGAGGCTAAATGCGCCTTCGGTATCATGGCCTCCGAAACCAGATTTAGTGTGCAGCTCTGCGTACGGAATGCGTTATCATACGAATGCCTAGGTACTGTAAGCGGCCTAAACAAAACGGCAAGCATAGGAGGGTTAGCTCCAACATGCAACACATTAAAAAACAAACCCAAATTTGGCTGCCCATTGGGGTGCACCGTGCCCATTAAAAAAAGAGATCTAGGTCCTGAAATGGCGTTGATGAGTGTTCTCCGATAGGTTGCATCCCACCGTTCAAAGTCATGTGCAGTAAAGAAATCCATTATAGCAATCTTAAAGATCCAAGTCCATTGTCCGGCCGTAGAATTTGCCCAGTCAATCCAGCAGCAGCTTCACTGAGTAAAAACGAACTGAGTCCCGCCAATTCTTCTTCGCTTCCTATGCGTTGCAGTGGGTGGCGTTGCTTGCTGTTGTCTTTTTTTTCAGGGCTAGATAACAGCCGTTGTGCCATTGGCGTGTCGGTAATAGAGGGCGCAATGGCATTCACTCGAATTTTTGGGGCCCATTCTGCGGCCAATGAACGGCATAAACCTTCAATGGCTCCTTTGCTGGCAGCAACCGATGCATGGTAGGGCATTCCGGTGCCAACGGCCACCGTACTGAACAGCACCACAGATCCTGATCCAGAAGCCAAAAGGGCCTTTTCCGCCCGCTGCAATACCCGAACTGCTCCCATTACATTGATATTCCAATCGCTTTGCCAATCATTGGGCCTTAACCCCTTGAAGGGCTTTAAATTGATGGAACCCGGCGCATAAACCAAACCATCAATGTGGTCCGGCAATGCCAATTCAGAGGCTTCATCTGCCGCATCAAACGGAGCCCATTCTCCCGGCCCTTCCCTGCGGCAACGCGTTAAAACCCGATGTCCTTCGGCCAGTAAACGATCAGCCAAAGCGGCTGAAATTCCCGAACTACCTCCAATTATTACTATGGTTTTACTCATTTTTTTCTTTAAGGTTGAAACACCTGGCCCTGAATTTTGTTTGATATTGCAATGAATCAATCCGAAAAAAAATCAATACTTGTTGTGGGTGCAGGCATTGCGGGGCTCAGCGCCGCTCTTCGCCTGAGCAAATCCGGACACCAGGTTCAGGTACTCGATCAAAATTGGATGGTGGGCGGTTGCGCCGGAACCTACCTCCGCAAACACCACCTGTATGAATCCGGCGCGACTACATTGGTTGGAATGGAAGAGTTTATGCCCCTGGGAATGATTGTGCGCGAAACCGGGCTTGACATTCAGCCCATTCACCTTGAAATCCCTATGCAAATTCACTTCCCCAACAACCGCATTCTAACCCGTTATGAATCGCTGGACCAATGGATTGATGAGGCTGAAGGTTTCTTTGGTTTCAAACAAGCTGCTTTTTGGAAACAAGCCTATACACTAGCGGATACGGTTTGGAGAGCCAGTACAAAGTACCTGGACTTTCCGCCGGCCAACCTTTCGGAAGCCTTCTCCAGCATGCTTAAGTTTAAACCCGCCGATTGGCAAGTGCTTCGAAAGGCGCTGATTTCTACCAACCAATGGATGAAGAATCAGGGCATGCCCCTTCAAGGAGATTTTGCTGATTTTGTGGATGCTCAATTGCTGATTACGGCCCAAAGCAATGCCCAACAAACCAATGCAGCCTTTGGAGCCGCAGCCCTGGCATACCCTCTTTTCCCCAACTATTACCTTCCCGGAGGAATTGGAAAGTTAGCTCAAGCCATGGCCGATTTGGCTCTTAAGAATGGAGCCCAAATACAGCTTAGAACTGCCGTTCAGTCCATTAAAAAAATAGGCTCTACCTACGAAATTCAATCAAATGACCAGGTTTGGCATGCCGATCAAGTGGTTTCTGCCATCCCGGTGAACAATCTCATCGACCTGCTGGGGCAGCGGCCGGCTGGAATCCGAGACCTTAGAACGGAATCTTCACTCTGGTCTGCCTTTCAAACCAGTTTCTCCGTTCGCCAAGCACTTCCATTTCAGGCGCTCCACCACCAGGTGCATTGCGAGCGCCCCATTCCTCACCTGGCAGGCAAAACTCTGTTTGTCAGCTTTTCACACCCCAATGACTCGGAACGGGCCCCCGACGGATCCTTGGTTGTTTCTGTGAGCGCCCACCTTGATCTGTCGAAGCCTTGGAATTCGGAGTATAAGGCGGAAGTAGAAGCTGAAATTCTGATTCAATTGCGCGAACGGGGTTTTCTGGTGGCGCAACCGGACTATGTTCATTCGGCAGCAGTGGGCAGTTGGCAAAAATGGACCGGCCGAGCCTTCGGGGCGGTGGGCGGTTATCCTCAGCTTAACGGACTTAAGCCATGGCAAATGAACAATGCCGCTTCTGGCTGGCCCGGCCTGTGGCTCGCTGGCGATACCGTCTATCCGGGGCAAGGAATTCCAGGCGCCGCCCTTTCAGGTTGGATCGCTGCCAACCGTTGTCTTGCCGCATTGGGTTGATGGATTGGTTTGGGCGGCAGCCGGGCTTTCTCAGGTAGCCCGCAGCTGAAGCCGTCGGGCCAGCGGCTTTGCGTGGGCTCCCAAGGTCGCCTCCGCAGCGCGCGGCCCAGTTGGCTTCAGCATTGCGTTCTACCTTGTTCAATCCCTGCCGCTGTTCCCCAACGCACTCAATGATAAAACATGGCGCTCCAGCACCCACCCCCCAAAAAAGTTCCCTCAAGCCCTTGAAACTTTCATTTCGTTCCGGTAAATTTGTAGAACAATCCGATTCTTCTCCCCAAAGACCATAAGTGAAACCGGCACGTTGCCGGACACAATCATGTAAATCATGTACTTATGGTTCGTTTTTTGTTTTCTTTTTTTGCCCTGGCTTTACTCAGTCCGGGTTTGAATTCCACACCTCCCATGCGCTCAGCTCCGCATGAATCGGTTAGAAATCCCATGGATTTGGATGGAATTATCATTGAGCTCAAAGTTGTTTTTGGTCGGCAACGGCCAGAGGGCGAATGCCGAGGTTTTGGCATTTGCGATTTTGTACTCGTCATCAAAGGCGGCATTTCGGCCGAAGGCGGTCGAGTCGGATATGCCTCGGCAAGCCAAACCTCAAATGGCAAACTAAAACTGATCTTCGATCGGCATGCCGGAATGGACAGAGAAACCTACGATGCGTTTTTCTCTAAAGGCCATTTTGTGTTCGAGGTGGAAACGGTTGTCCCCGCAGAGCTATGTAGAAAGCTTGGTTTACCTCAAGGGTACCGGATTCGCCCCGGCAATTATCCCGTTGAACGCAATGGCTCAGCTTTGACGCTCATTCTATGAGGCGGCTTGTCTTCTTTGGCATGATGGCGGCATTGCCGCTATCATGCCTTCCCTTTTTGGTGGGGGTTCGTACACCTAAAATGGTTACAACCGACAATCTGGCACATTGGGCAGACAAACATAAGTGGCCCAGTAAACACATGGGATATCTAGATTCATTGAGCTGGTATTCCACGTTTTATCCCCTACCTCGGCTCCCCTCTGTCATGGTATTCAATGGGGAAGGACTGTTGATGTACCGCCGAAGCCATTCCGATTGCGATAAATCCTTCCTAACCTTTATTCAATCTGGAAATTTGTATCGCCGGTTGCCCATAGATTCTATGCCCTGGGCCACCCGAACCCAAGGCTGGAAATCGCTGGACGGAACGCCCATTCCAATTCCCAACGGAAGGCCATATGTGGTTTCTTTATGGACGTGCTACACGCCAGGACTTCACCATTGGGTAGATTCAGTTGAAAACCGATTGAACAATAGGCGGGAAGAAAAATGGCAGCATTGGATTATCAGCGCAGATTGGGTAGGGTGGAGGCCAGATTAGGTTGGGAACTTCCGCCCTTTTTT
>OAPA01000004.1_pt1 | contig 16332 bp, 15 predicted proteins | sample 1494321 | NCBI WGS metagenome assembly OAPA01 (sample SAMEA3275634, study PRJEB22092) | marine metagenome | biome: ENVO:00000447; feature: ENVO:00002042; material: ENVO:00002010 | collected 2014-06-21T08:30:00+00 | depth 0 m
TCTTCAAATTAAATCCATTTGGGATAGCACCACGTCGTCTTTGTGTGCTTTTGTATATGTAGAGGATATTTCAGGGGCCTTACCCGATAGCCTAATGCTCAGTATGTACCTTACTGAAAATAATTTTGTGAATTGGCAAGCAGATTATTCCGTTCCAGGAGAGGAAATCGAATTGTATGAACACAACCATGTTTTGCGAGCCAGCTTAGGCCCAATTTGGGGAATACCAGTTAAACTGAATGGGAATTCAGGCATTTTTTCCTTTAGCAAGAGTTTTGCAGGAACATCTTGGGTAATGAGCAACTGCAACCTCGTTGCGGTATTGCAGAATGGCTCCACCCGAGAAGTTCTACAAGCGGAAGAAATTAAGGCCCTGCCCTAATGCAACCTTCGATGTTCGTTTTTTTACAATTCAATCCAAATTGATTTTTTCCCTACCGATATGAATATTGGAATGTGGGATTGGGTTATCATTTTCGGCTATTTCAGCTTGACCTTAGGGATAGGTTTGTGGGCATCCAAAGGGTCAACAAACAGTTCTCAAGGTTTTTTCTTGGCAGGAGGAAAGATGCCTTGGTGGTTGTTGGGTGTTAGTATGGTGGCAACTACCTTTTCAACCGACACTCCGAATCTGGTTGCAGGTTTGGTTCGTGAACATGGAGTATCGGGAAATTGGGTTTGGTGGTCTTTTTTATTAACGGGGATGCTGACGGTATTTTTTTATGCAAAGCTGTGGAAGCGATCTGGAGTGATGACCGATATTTCCTTCTACGAATTAAGGTATGGAGGAAAGACAGCGGCATTTTTAAGGGCTTTCCGAGCAATTTATTTGGGATTGATATTCAATGTTTTGGTGATGGGGGCTGTTTCGTTGGCGGCAGTAAAATTGGGGTCGATTTTATTGGGATGGCCCGGCTGGATGACGCTGTTGATCGCCGGAAGCATTACTCTTGTTTACTCCTCTGTGGGAGGATTAAAGGCCGTGATTTGGACTGATTTTATGCAGTTTATTGTGGCCATTGTAGGCTCTGTCTCTGCATGCATTTATTTGATGAATTTAGATTCAATTGGGGGCATGTCCGCCATGATTCAGAATCCCATTGTACAAACTAAAATGAATTTGTTGCCTGATTTTTCGGATGTAAGTTCCTGGGTCCCGATGTTGTTTATCCCCCTTGCAGTTCAGTGGTGGAGCAGTTATTACCCTGGGGCCGAACCAGGGGGCGGCGGCTATATTGTTCAGCGTATGCTCAGCGCAAAAAATGAACAGCATGCCCTAGGGGCTACGTTGTTATTCAATATAGCTCATTACGCATTGCGCCCTTGGCCCTGGATCTTAGTGGCTTTCGCTTCTCTGGTTGTTTTTCCAGATTTGGCCTCTTTGCAACGCGCATTTCCGCATTTGGCAAGTCATCAAATTGGGCATGATATGGCCTATCCCGCCATGCTTAGTCTTTTGCCTACGGGATTGTTGGGCCTAGTTGCCGCATCCCTTTTAGCCGCCTACATGAGTACCATGTCAACCCAATTGAATTTAGGAGCAAGTTATCTGGTGAATGATGTTTGGATGCGCTTTATCAAACCCAATTCAAGTGAAAAGCAGCAAATATTTGTAGGACGCTGGGTCACGGCGACTTCGCTAATATTGGGTTCTGCTTTGGGGCTTTATTTGAAAAATGCGGGGCAGGCTTTCGAATTGCTGTTGTTGTTGGGATCCGGTACAGGGGGAATTTTTCTTCTTCGATGGTTTTGGTGGAGAATTAGCGCTTTAACTGAACTTGTTGCTATGTTCAGCTCACTTATTGTGGCTGTTTATTTCACGTTTATCCATGATGGTTTGGAGTTTATTGAATTGGAGTCGTATGAAAAACTAATTGTAGGAACTCTTTTAACAACATTCATTTGGTTGCTAAGCTGCTTTATATTGCCCCCGGAATCGGAATCGGTGCTTCGAGCTTTTGTTCAGAAAGTGAGGCCTGGTGGCCCTGGCTGGAAGCGCTATTCGCAAAATGCATCTAAAAGTAGAAACCCCTTCATTTGGCAGTTCTTGGCTTTTATTTTCGCAGTAATTGCTGTATATGGCATGCTTTTAAGCACAGGAAATATTGTGTATGGAAATTGGGGGATTGGGTCGATTTTAGTTGGGGTAGCGGCCTTGGCATCTTTGGGGTGTTTTTATTCTTTAAAAAGCATCAAAGGCTGGGATTAATACGCGGCAATCTTTACCTTCACCGTCTCAATTTTTTATATGGATTTTTCCGTTTTTTCGGACTCTGCAGCCTGGGTTTCATTATTAACTCTGACTTTTCTTGAGGTCATTCTGGGGATTGATAACATCATTTTTATATCTATTATCAGCAATCGATTGCCAGTAGACCAGCAAAGGCGTGTTCGTAATTATGGCTTGCTTTTGGCCATGGTGTTTCGTTTAATTTTATTGCTGTCCATCTCCTGGATTTTAGGGTTTACTGAACCGATTTTTCAAATTCCCCCATTGGCCTGGGTAGATGCATTGAAAGATGGCTTGGCCGTTTCCATTAAGGACTTAATTCTAATGGCTGGGGGGCTTTTCCTTATGGCAAAAAGCACCACAGAGATTTTCCATAAAATGGAAGGTAAAGAGGAAGCTAAAAAAACACTGAATGCGGGAAAGGGATTGGCCATCATCTTGGGCCAGATTGTCTTGATTGATCTTGTTTTTTCCTTTGATAGTATTTTGACAGCAGTTGGTTTAACCCCCTGGGTTGAGGTGATGATGGTTGCTGTGGTCATTTCAATTTTAGTTATGATGCTTTTTGCTGGCGTAATCAGTCGGTTTGTTAATAATAATCCTTCGCTTCAATTGTTGGCTTTAAGTTTTTTAATTCTAATTGGGTTTTTATTGATCTTGGAAGGCGTTCATTTAGAAGTCCCCAAAGGGTATTTGTATTTCGGTGTATTGTATGCGCTTTCCATTGAATTGTTAAATATGAGAAGGCGCCGGCGGGCCCAGAAATTGGATAAAGAGGGGAATTGATTTCTTTTTGGTTTAGAGCCTTATTTCCTGTTTTCCTTTAAATTTAGATTTGAATTTTTGGCTTAATTTCTTCTTCTATTGTTCAAGTAGAATTGCTTTTGGCTCCTTTTTACTTGGTGGTTTCTTGATTACTATCAGATTTGCTTTGTATTTTCGTAGCATGAATCAATGGATAGCAGATGCAGGAGGCACAAAGACAAGTTGGTTGAGTTCAGAAGGGCAACTACTTGAGGGTGTTGGGGTTAATCCCAATACCATGTCGGAAAAAGAAATCAAAGATTCCATTCCACAGGTGGTTCGTGAATCGAATCTGACCGAACTTTACTTTTATGGTGCCGGATGCAGTTCAGACTCGTCAGTACAAAAAGTAATGCATGCCTTCCAGCAGGTGTTTCCCCTTTCAAAAAGGATTGAAATTAATCACGATATTTTAGGGGCATGTCGAGCCTTGTGTGGTCATCAGCCTGGTATTGCGGGCATTTTGGGCACCGGTTCTAATAGTGCTCTGTTTGATGGACAAAATATCGTAAAAACCGTGGCAAGTCCAGGTTTTTTATTTGCAGATGAGGGGGGAGGAACATGGCTTGGAAAGCGCTTGTTGTTGGCATATTTTAGGTCCGATTTTTCTGCTGGCCTTCAGCGGGAATGGGCAGTAGCTTATCCGGAATGGGACACAGAACGATTGATCCGGTTTGCTTACGGGCCGGAACTGAAAGGGGCTTGGTTTGCTTCATTTGTCCCATTTCTATATCAGCACTTGGAATCATTCCCTGAAATTAAATTATGGGTCATTGAAGGTTTTTCATTGTTTATAGATCAGCATTTGATGCGCTATCCTGAGGCCAAGCAATTGCCTATTCATTTTACAGGATCAGTGGCCCATTTTTTTCACCAACAATTGAATGAGGCCCTTGAATTAAAAGGAATGCAATTGGGCCGAATTGTAAGGCGTCCAATTGAAGGGCTCGCGGCATTTCATGAGATTAATTTCAAACGTACCCATGTCTGATTTGCCCTTAACGTTCGCAGCAATTGATATTGGGTCCAATGCAGTTCGGTTGTTGTTCAATCATGTTTATCTAAATCCTCAAAACCAGCCTGTTTTTAAAAAGGTGGCGTTGACCCGTGTACCCGTAAGGTTGGGCGCCGATGTCTTTGGACAAGGCTCCATTAGTCAAAGAAACGAGCAACGACTATTGCAAACCATGAAGGCGTTTAAGGGCCTAATGCTTGTACACGGGGTGAACGATTGGATGGGATGCGCGACCTCTGCCATGAGAGAGGCTTCAAACGGACAGGATATAATCCGGAAAATCGAACAGGAATCTGGATTGAAAATTAACTTGATTGACGGCAGTACAGAAGCTGATTTGATTTTTAAAAATGATGTAGCAGGTCAATTAATTCCAGGAAAGCCTTACCTATACATCGATATTGGTGGTGGAAGCACAGAACTGACCTTGTTTTTTGAAGGAGAAAAGAGATATGCTCACTCCTTTCCTATTGGAACGGTTCGTGCTCTGAGCGGTAAAGTGAGTTCAGAAACCTGGATGGAGTTAAAAGAAACCTGCATAAACTTGAAGGGGGCTTACCCTGAGTTAAGCGGGATTGGGTCGGGTGGTAATGTGGTTAAGCTGTTTGCCTTAGCTGAAATTCCATCCGGGAAACCTTTGTCCACCGAAAAAACAAAAAGCATCTTAAAACAACTTCAATCCTTGTCGTATAATGATCGTATTCGACATTTAAATCTAAATCCTGATCGTGCGGACGTTATTGTTCCGGCCACCGAAATTCTCTTGTTTATTTGTCGGCATGCAGGAATCCGGAGGCTGTGGGTTCCACAGGTGGGTTTGTCGGATGGAATTGTTCATCATTTGTACGAACGATGGCTTCAATCTAGCCCTTATCATGGCTCCCTAAACATCGTTTGATGAGTTAATTCATGAATTCAACCCTTCTTATTGTTATTCCAGCTCGATTGAATTCCAGTCGGTTGCCTCGAAAGATGCTGGCAGACATTGGAGGTAAGCCCATGATACAATGGGTATATGAAGCTTGTAAAAAGGCGGGATCTGCATTTCGTGTAACAATCGGAGTGGATAGCCTAGAACTACTTGAGGTCTGTAGGTCATTCGGTGCTGATGTAATGATGACTTCTGACCAACATGAATCGGGAAGTGCTCGATGCATGGAGGTTTGGAACCAAATCCAGGCACAAGGACATCGATTTTCGGGTTTAATTAATGTACAGGGAGATGAGCCGTTTTTGGAGCCCACCTTGCTTCAAGAGATGGGTGCTGCACTTTTAAGGTCAGAACACAGCATCGTTACAGCAGCCAGCCCAATTTCAACACTACAAGAATTAATGGATCCCAATTGTGTGAAGGTCGGATTTAATAAAAACACCCATTTGGCCACGTATTTTAGTCGAGAAGTTTTATTGGAGTCTGCTCCCAACAAAATTCAAGAGAAAGATATTAATGATTTGTTTTATAAGCATTTAGGGATATATGGTTTCCCTTCATCTATGCCAATATCGTCAATTCTAGGTGCAACAACCCCCAATTCTAAGCAACAACGTCTTGAACAATTGGCTTGGCTGGACGCTGGAATTCCCATTGAGGTTATTCCTATTTCTACCTCATTTGGGGGCGTTGATTCTGAAGATGATTTGCTACGTGCGCGTGCCTATGCGGCCCTACGGGGAAAGGTTTAAGTGGATTGTATTCCCTTTGATTTGTTGTGGTGTTTTTGCTAAAGGTTCTGTCATTAAGCCTACCCCCGTTTGTACCATTCTATTTCTGTTAATTAAAAACACCAGGACCTCATTTCCAATCTGTTTTTTTAAATGGGGCGTCCATGATTCGGTTTCCTGGCCAGCATTCAACTTTAACCTCGAGGAAATCAATTTTAGCTGAGTCTTTTGCCCAAGCATAACTTTGCCATTTCCCGAATCCTGAACGTCTTTCTATGTCATGCATAGGAATGGCAGACGCATACCATAGCGTGTCTCCACGTTGACGTATTGGCAGTACACTTCTCCACAATATGTATTCCTTTCCGTTTTGTATTTCAGTCACCCAGCGCGGTGGATTTCCATCTTTGAGAAGCATTTTTACTTCTTGGTACAACCAATCTGATTCATGTTGGATGGTGCTATCGAGATTCATTTCAACCTTTCCGAAGAAAACACCATTTTTATTGCCTTTGAAACGCCAATTGGTTTTTAAATGCGGTCTTAAACAGGATTGCTGACCGATTTCAAATCGGTTGAAATCCCAAATCATCCCGCCGGTAAAATCAATGCGCCTTCGGATGGTTGGAAATTGAAATTTTATGGCTGCCCAAACATCGGGGTTGGTTTCCCGAACCTGACCTAAAATAACGCGGTGTAGTCCAGGTACTGAATCAAAATTTGGTAATTGTTCCGGGTTTTCAAGTTCGGGTGCCAATGCCAAGCGACCTTTCATGCTTTCCTTTACATACCAGGTCCATCTTTCTGGCGCGATATCGCATAGGAAATAGGCTGCTGCATTGTCGTTGTGTTTCATCCAAATTGGAATTCCTTTAAAGGGCTCTTTGCTTTGCATGTAGGGATGTCTGCGGACTAAAAATAAAGTTCCGGGTACCAAAATCAAGAAACATCCAAAGATGAGGTTGGCCCAGCGGCCGGGTAGTCTTTCTATCCCTGAACTCAAAAACAAAAGAAAAAAGGGTATGCTGAAGTGCATGGTGGAAAATTGCAATACTGGATTCCGGAAGATAGAGTACAAAAACGCAGTTGCTGAAGGAAGAATAAACCAAAGCAATCCAATAAACCATGCATTCCGGCGTATGGCTAGAACAAACAGGAACCCCGCCAACAGATATAAGGGAATGAAATAATGGAACAGGTAAGCAAAAAAGTCAAGAAAAAAATCAGGTTTGGGAGCCCCCAACCAGCCCTGTTCGCCCCCTACGCCACCCAATTTAAACTGGTCAATCCAAAGGGGCAATGCCGGCAAAAAAAGCAAAAAACCCAGAAGGGCGGCACCGACCCACTCCCGTCGTAGTGATGGTCTTAATTTGAGAATGCCGGTTAGCCAAATGATTCCAGCGCTTAATGCTGCCAGATGGTGGATGTACACGGCCAAAGCCAATAAAATACCATGTAATAGAAATCTTTTCTGTGAAATTCTTGTTGCATTTTGACTTGTTACATAAATTAGACTTAGGCCCAAAATAACACTGGTTCCAGGGGCATACATTCGAGCCAATTGCCCATAAAAAACCGGAAATTGAAGGGCCGACATACATAAGGCCGCCAAGTAAGCAGATTTTTTTAGATTTAATCTTCGCCCAAGCAGCCAGGTTAGGTACACATTCAATACACTTAAGGCTATAAAGGGAAGTTTGATCCACCAAGCTTGGTCAATAAAAATTCGGTTCCAGAAAAATAAAAACACCTGAATGCCAGGGGGATGTACATCGGTTTTAAGTCCACCTTCTACAAATTCCTGCCAACTTGCATAATGGGTTCGTATCAATGCACTAAGGTCATCGCCAACAAGGACCATACCCCCGGGAACATAAATCCGTAGGGCGAGGCCCATCAGCAAAAGGCCCAATAAGGCTCCATATTTTCTGAACCACCTGCGCATGGTTCAAAGCTACTTTATTTGGCTCAACTCAAAAGTGGTTTTTTTACCGTTTTCTTTAAAATTAAACCCAGCCCTTTTTGTTTTAGGAGATATAAGCCCACACATCGCCGGTCAATTTCGTACCTTCGGAATCTAAATTTAAAAAGATGCTAAACAACGTTTCAGTTATTGGCGCCGGCACCATGGGCAATGGTATTGCTCATGTTTTTGCTATGTACGGCCACAAAGTTACTTTGGTTGATGTTTCAGAGCAGGCTTTGGAAAAGGCCTTGGCAACCATAGAAAAAAACTTAGATCGGATGCTGACAAAGGGCAGTATCACAGAAGCCGATAAGGCTGCAACACTTTCGAATATTCAAATTAGTACTTCATTGGCAACAGGAGTGGGCTCTGCTGATTTGGTGGTTGAGGCGGCCACTGAGCGGGTTGAATTGAAGATGGAAATTTTTAAAACTCTAGATCAACATGCTCCGGGCCATGCCATTTTGGCCTCTAATACCTCTTCTATTTCCATTACGCGTATAGCCTCAGTTACAAATCGTCCCAATCGGGTCATTGGTATGCACTTTATGAATCCGGTGCCTGTTATGAAACTGGTTGAGATTATCAATGGCTATAGTACCGATTCAAGGGTGACCGATCAGATTGTTCAATTGAGCCAAGCGTTAAACAAGGTGCCTGTAGTGGTTAATGACTATCCCGGTTTTGTAGCGAATCGCATTTTAATGCCCATGATAAATGAAGCCATTGAAACCTTTTTTGAGGGTGAAGCCGGAGTCGAAGAAATTGATACGGTGATGAAGTTGGGTATGGCTCATCCGATGGGTCCCTTGCAACTTGCTGATTTTATTGGTCTTGATGTTTGTTTGAGTATTTTAAACGTACTTCACGAGGGTTTTGGTCGTCCCAAATATGCTCCTTGTCCATTGTTGGTCAATATGGTTCAAGCCGGCAAGTTGGGCGTTAAATCTGGTGAGGGCTTTTATGTGTATACGCCAGGAAGCAAGGAGTTGGTGGTTTCGCCGCGGTTGGTTCTCGGCAGAGGCGTATAATCATACGCCTGTACGTGGGGGATTTGTAGAGGCGTATAATCATACGCCTGTGGGGGATTTGTAGAGGCGCATAATCATACGCCTGTACGTGGGAGATTTGTAGAGGCGTATAATTATACGCCTGTACGTGGGGGCGACGGTAGAGGCGTATAATCATACGCCTCTACGGGGTTATTCGCCGCGGCGTTCGATGTCGCGTTGGATGTCTTTTTCTTTGAGGCTTTGGCGTTTGTCGTAGAGTTTTTTGCCTTTGGCCAGGCCGATGTGCAATTTGGCTAAGCCCTTTTCATTTAGGAACAGCTTTAAGGGAACGATGGTGAGGCCTTTTTCTTTGACTTTGTGCTCCCATTTGTTGATTTCTTTGCGGTTCAATAGGAGTTTTCGTTGTCGTCGGGGGCTGTGGTTGGCGTAGGTTCCAAGGCTGTATTCGGGTATGAACAAATTGCGGATGAAGGCTTCTCCTTCTGAAATCGCACAAAAGGCTTCATTCAAACTTCCTTTTCCTTCCCGTAGTGATTTAATTTCAGTGCCGGTGAGTACCATGCCTGCCACCAATTCCTCCAGAATTTCGTATTCAAAATACGCCCGTTTATTTCTAATGTTCACCGAGTTCATTCCCATACCACAAAAATACAACTAATTCATGCATGCCGCTTTAGATTGATGTCGCCCGCGGGCGGGATTGAACAAGGTTGCCCGCAAAGCCGAAAGGGTCTGGGCCCGCGAGCGGCGCAGGCGACTTTAGGAGCCCGCGTAACGCCGCTGGGACCAACCCTTTTGGCTGCGGACTACCTGTGAAAGCCCGGTACCCGCCCTAAAAACAGCCTATTTTCCTTCGCCTCGAAGAACGATTAAAAAGGTGTGCAGCAGGATTTTGATGTCGAGCAATAAGCTGGCATTGTGGATGTAGAGGAGGTCGAATTTGAGTCGCTCCACCATTTCTTCTACGTTTTCGGCGTAGCCAAATTTTACTTGCCCCCAAGAAGTGATGCCTGGCTTTACGCGGTGCAATAGCCGATAATGCGGAGCTACGGTTGTGATTTGCTCAATGAAGAATGCTCGCTCTGGTCGCGGACCTACCAATGACATGTCGCCCCGCAACACATTGAAAAATTGAGGGAGTTCATCCAATCTATACTTGCGCATGATTCGGCCCCAAGGCGTAATGCGGCGGTCTGCATCGCTGCTTAAGCGAGGGGTGTGCGACTCTGCATTTACTACCATGCTGCGAAATTTGTAAATCCTAAACGGCCTGCCATTTAAACCAATTCGTTCATGGTGATAGAAGATTGGCCCCCGGCTATCCATTCGAACACGAATCGCAATGAATGCGAAAATTGGCGATAAAATAAGCAGCATCAGCCCTGAAACCACAATATCTAGAGCTCTCTTTACAAATTGTTGCCAAGGCGGCATTTTGAGTGCATGGACCTCCATTAATGGAGTTTCAAAAATATTGGAGAAGCGAACAGTGCCGGAGGTGATATCGTACAAATCAGGTCGGATTCGGATGCGTACTCCAGCCAAATGCAATCGACTGATGAGCTGTTGTAAGCTAACATGATCTGTGTGACGAAAGCAAATTACCACATCGTCAATCAGCTGTTGATGTAATACTGTTTCTAATTCATCCAGATTTCCAAGGTAAGGCAAATCGGTCCATGCTGAATTTGAATGCTGGCTTATGTATCCTAAAATTTCAGTTCCGGATAAAAGACGCTGTGGATTTAATTTAGAAAAAACTTCCTGTACTCCCTCGGAATCACCAATTAAAAGGGTAGGGAAGGTGAGTTTCCCGCTGCTAATTTGTTGGTGGTATCTGCTAGTTTGAATTACCCTGAGAATCCAGGTAAAACCAAATTGCAAACCAATCAGAACCGCCAACGACCGGTAATAATCGGTATAAAGAAACACGGTGTCATCTAAAATGATAAAAAAGAACAGGACTAATCCCCCAAAAATGGAAGCGAATAGAGTCCGAAAGAATTCCATGAGTCGGCTTTTTCGATCAATTTCTTTGTAGTATCCACTTAAAGCATGTACCCCAAGCCAGAAGGGAGGCAGTACAAGGAGTCCCCAGCGGTAATTGACATCAATCAAGTGGTCATGCCATGGTGACAGATGAAAGTTCCACAGGGTTTCAGCCTTTCTAAACAAGAAGAAAAGCGTCCAGGCGGGGAAGCAAGCCAATACGTCGCCCAGCATATAAAAGGCGCGTTTTTTTCGAATCCGATGAAGAGCCTGTCTTGCCTGCATCAGTACACCAGCTTAAGGTTGTCAATGTAGACGCGTTGATCGGCGATGGAAGTATCTTGTGGAACTCGAATGAAGAGGTGGACGGCTTCAGAAATGCCGCTCAACTGATCGACCAGATTTGTAATATTTACATAGAGTTTATTGTATTCTTGGCGTGGTCGGACTCCAATAAGTGAAGCCGCTTGATTTGAGCCTGCGGCTCGTAGGCCCAATAAGAAATCGCAATTGTTGCGGTAATCCATTTCGATAAAATAACCTGCTTTTCCTGTTGGAACGGGTAGGCTGCTGGTTTCCAGAATCATATCTTGATCACCTTCGGGAAGGTAAAGCTGTAAGCAGCCCTGCCCCTCGTAGGCTTCCGTTTCATTTAAAAGAATGGAATAAAAACCACCACCTTGAACAATGGCCAAGGACATTCCGTTCAGCTGAGCTTGATCAAAAGTTTGATTTACCGGAACTACAAATCCTTTTGGATACCGAACTCTGGGGAAGACCGTTGCAGTATCCATTGCATTAAGATTGATCTTTTTTTGCCAAGGGGCATAAAAGGGATATCTGCCGGCCTGAGTGGCAATCCCGTTTTCAGATATCCCTCCAAAAACAGTAATTTCAACTTCGCCTTCTTCTAAGACGGGAATTACCGCAGGCAACCAGAAAACTCCAAGCAGGTTGTCGTTGGCATACACCCAAGCGTAGCGAATGGCATGTGAAACGGTGCCCGTGGAATCGAAAGAAGTGCTATCTACGGCAATGGTATCGATGTGCAGGAAGCTGGGTGTTGCTGCGGGTGATGTGTCGCAACTGCTTGAAAACAAAATTGCCCCTAGACAAAAGCCCAGAATATATATTGGAGAAGAAATGAAGCCTTTATTCAACTGCATAAATCAAAGATTGCATAATTTTTTCAGCCAATTCAACATTTTTTAATCCGGCCTGTAGGTCAACCTTGGGTGAGCTGCCGTTAAGAATCGCATTGCCCCAATCTTCCAATTCATCTAAAATAGCATTGTTGGGTTGAATTGAGGGAGATAGGTTGTCTTGAAGCGGAGATGTCCAGGATTGGATGGTCAAGGAATGGTTGAGTAAATCTAAATCAATGGTTTTGTTTTGTTCATACACAGTAAGGCTTCGGTACTTTCGCACATGAGCTCGGCTGGCTATCATTAAAGCCGTAGCTCCGTTTGCAAATTCCAGTTGCACCTCGGCCGTATCGCAGGACGGAGTGAACGAGCGGTGGCCCCGAGCCTGAACAGAAACCACGGGACTTGGAATTAAAGCAAGAATCAAGTCGATGTCGTGAATCATCATATCGAGCACCACTGACACATCCAATCCTCGGCTACCTTGGGTGGCATATCGAACTGCTTCAATGCGTTGAGGTTTAGAGATAAAGGGCAGAGCGGCAGTGAATGCGGGATTAAAGCGTTCAACATGTCCAACCGCCCCAATCGTACTGTTATTTCCAATCAGTTCTACGAGCTTTTGTGCTTCTAGCGCGGTTTGTGTAACGGGTTTCTCAATAAAAACATGCTTTCCTCCGAGTATAGCAAATTGGGCCAGTTCAAAATGGGCGCTGGTGCTGGTGCAAATGCTTAATGCCTCCACCTGATCCATCAGCTCATTTAGGCTATTGAAAAACGTATGCTCTGTTGAGAGATTCGAAACCTGCGGATCATAAAAGCCTAAAAAATCGAACATGTTTGAGTTTTGCAGCAGTTTCCCATGGATTTTCCCCATGTGTCCAGCACCAATTACCCCAACTTTCAAAACGCCCATTGTTAGTATGTTTTCACAAATTTACACTTTTTAGGCCCCCCATCGATTTAAATTTGTCCTATGGATTCATATCGGTATATGGGGTTACGGAAGCAGCTGGTAGATCTGCTATCCTCGAAGGGAATTAAGGACGAAAAGGTATTGGCTGCCATAGGTAAGGTGCCTAGGCATGCTTTTATTGATACCCAATTTGATCAGTATGCCTATCAGGATATGGCCTTTAAAATAGGAGCAGGGCAAACAATAAGTCAGCCCTTCACTGTTGCATTTCAAACGGAGCTTTTGAACGCATCGAGGGGGATGAAGGTGCTAGAGATTGGAACAGGTTCTGGTTATCAAACCTCTGTATTGATGGAATTGGGCTTGAAAGTTTTTTCAATTGAACGGCAGCGAATTTTATACGATAGAGTCAAGGTATTGCTGCCTCAATTGGGTTATTCTCCGAAATTGTTTTTTGGGGATGGTTTTGCGGGGAAGTCGGCCTTTGCTCCTTTTGACCGCATTTTAGTTACATGTGGAGCGCCCTTTGTGCCTCAGGCTTTATTGGAACAGCTTAAGGTTGGAGGAGCCTTGGTAATACCGGTTGGAGAGGGTGAGGTACAGGAGATGCTTCGTATTGAAAGAGGCCAAGACGGAAATACTAGAACTGAAAGTTTTGGGGAATTCAAATTTGTGCCGATGCTTCCAGAGCGATCAAACGACATTTAAGGTATTTGGGTGCTCCTAATTTAGATTTAGGGATGGAAAGGCGTTTTCGAATTTTTTTGAACGATTTGATAGAAATAGGAGTGAAACCTGCTTTCAAATTGGAAAAAACTGTTGTCTATCGCTTCAAGTTTGATTTAGGCATTTTAATGAGGTAGCAGGTTTGCGGCTTTATGATAAAATTAAACATGTCTACAAGTCCATTGTTGTTAATATGGTAAAAAGACCTAGATGCATAAAAAGAGAAATTTACCTGAGAAAACGTGTCTAGTTTGCTTGCGGCCATTTTCTTGGCGGAAGAAATGGGAGAGGAATTGGGAGGAGGTGAAATATTGTAGCCGAGCGTGTCGGGAAGGGAAGAGAAAGTTAGAAAAGGTTGGGGAGTAGGATGTGGGTCAACATTTCAGAGAATTTCTTTTTATTTCAAATGGAATTGGGCTTGATTTTTTTTTGATGGGATTGGACTGAGTTTTAGGACTTGAGGTTTTCAAGGGAGATGGTATTGGGTAGGGGGTGGTGGGGGGTGATTTTTGGGGTACCCTTGGGTGCCGTTGGAAACGGTTGTTGCCAATACGTTTGCATCCGAACCAAAAACTGGCTGGATGTCTTCCCTTGGGCCGGGCCGCCTTTTGCCGAGAAAACGAGAGCAATTAAAAGAATGTTCAGGCGGAGTAACTCTCATTCAAGCTCCCGCCGATTCTCATTTTTACTCTCCTAAGTTTAAAAGGCTGATCTGCCGCACCAACCCAGTCTCATACCCGAGATTCCCGCTTTCCTATTTTTCAAAGTTCCCTTTGAAAAATACAAAAGCATTTCTGAGACTCCCCATATGAAATCAGACAAACCTATCGGCTTATCTTACTTCAAACAAACTTCACATCATAAAAATAACCCGAAGTGTTCCTCGCCACCCCAATACGTGACGAAGCAATAAAGAACGATCCCACTAGTGTCCTACGAAGTTACCGAAGTTGAATTTAAATGTCAAGGGTAAGTGTACACTTTTTAATTGAAATGCAACTCATGACACTACATAATTCAGCTGAGGTTCTGTAAACAACTAAGATTTTAAAGGATAGAAAGCACCTTTTCAGTTTTCAAATTCTGAACTAGCAATGTTTAAAAGTGCTTTGCGTAAGTAAGCTGTGAAACAAAAAAGCCAGTTTAGAAACTGGCTTTTACATTAAATGTTATGCGACAACGATTCTTTCTTTGATTCTTGCTGACTTTCCAGAAAGACCTCTTAAATAGAATAAACGTGCCCGACGTACTTTACCTTTTCGTAAAACCTTTAATGAATCAATAAAAGGCGTGTTTTCAGGAAAAATCCGTTCTACTCCTACACCGCCTGATATCTTTCGAACAGTAAATGTGGCTGTAGAACCGCTACCTCTTCTTTGAATCACCACACCTTGGAACTGCTGAATACGCTCTTTATTGCCCTCACGAATTTTATACGCTACATTGACCGTATCTCCGGCTTTAAATGGCGGCAGCTCATTTCTTTTGGTCAACTGCTCTTCTACAAACTGAATTAGTGATGACATAATGGTATTCTTTTAACAAGCTTTCCCAAACGGGTTGGCAAAATTAACTTGAAAATTCCGAAATTCCAAAGGTGTTTGGAAATTAAAGGGCGGAGGTCTGTGGTTTCTGGTAGTTGTAGACTTGAAAATAGTTGATAAAGCAGTACTTTTATGGTTTGAAATAAAGAAAAACAGAGTTTCTGCTCGGAAGTTTAATACCAATAACGCTATGCAAGTTAAGCCCCTAGATTTGGTTCGGGAGATTCGTTCTGCAGGCGCTTCTCCTTTGATTTTAGTTGGTGGGACAGAAGGTTTTTTTTTAGATGAAATTGAGCAGGCGTTATTGGAATCGGTAATAAGGGAAGAGGAGAAATCATTTAACCTTGATATTTTATATGGTTCGGAGGCCAATGCTGAACAGATAATTTCGATTGCCAAAAGTTATCCGATGATGGCGGAAAAGAGGTTGGTTTTGGTGCGTGAGGCTCAAAATCTACATGCAAGAGAATGGGAAAAGCTGTCACCTTATTTAAATGCTCCATCTTCCAGTACCGTTTTGGCCTTTCTACATAGGAATAAAGATCCGGATAAGCGTAGATCGGCAATTAAGGCATTTATTTCCTCCAAATCCGCACGCTTTTCTGAGGCAAAGCCAATGTCTGAGGAGGGATTGGTGGATTTTATTGTGGCTAAGGCTGCGCAGAATCAATTGAAATTTGATGCTCGTGCTGCTTTTGCCCTTAAGGAATTGTTGGGGTCTAATTTATCGCGCATTGTATCTGAGATTGAGAAAATTCGGCTTTCTGTTCCTGCCGGCGCTGAAATAAAGTTGGAAAAGGTTATTGACCAGGTTGGGTTGAGTCGTGAATTCAACATGTTTGATATTCCGGCTTACTTAGCCCAAAAGAATGAGGTGAGGTTGATGCGTACAACCATGTATATGGCCAGAAATACCAACAAGTATCCTTTACCTATGTTGGTCGGGGTGTTGTATAATTTTTATTCAAAATTGTTGGCCATTCAAAGCATCTATTTTGAAAATCAGCGGTTGCAAAAGCAAGGAAAGCCAGGTCGAGATCCTTTTCGGGTGGTTCGGGTTTTTGATTCTGCGAACATGCAATCAGCACTTAAATCTATAACGATGGAAAAAACGGCTAAATCTCTTGAGATTTTACGGGAATATGACCATAAATCTAAAGGTATTCATCGGTCTTCTGCCCCTGAGGATGCTTTAATGAAAGAACTGATGTTAAAATTGTTGTACGTATGAATTCTAGAATTTGGTTGATTAAGTCGGAGCCCTTCAAGTACGCATGGGAAAATATGTTGGCGGATGGCCGTACTTTTTGGGATGGAGTGCG
>OAPA01000006.1_pt1 | contig 15805 bp, 15 predicted proteins | sample 1494321 | NCBI WGS metagenome assembly OAPA01 (sample SAMEA3275634, study PRJEB22092) | marine metagenome | biome: ENVO:00000447; feature: ENVO:00002042; material: ENVO:00002010 | collected 2014-06-21T08:30:00+00 | depth 0 m
ATTTACCACAACGGAAAAAACATCGAATTTGTGGAATGGGATGGGCAGCGTGAATCGGCCGACTTGGTGGTTTCGGCGATTGATGTGCAGCGGTTTTACCCCTTGCTAAACCCGGCAATGCCATTACCGAAGCGCATTGAACAGGCCGAGCGCTCCACCTCTGCATTGGTATTTAATTGGGGAATGCGAAGTTCCTATCCAGAGCTCGATGTGCACAACATTTTTTTTACGGATGACTATCGAAACGAATTTGATGCCTTATCAAAATCTGGAAATGGAATTATTGAAGACCCTAGCATTTACATATTTATTTCTTCAAAGCGGGTACACGAAGATGCACCCGCGGGAGGCGAGAATTGGTTTACCATGGTCAATGCCCCCGGAATTGGCGCGTTAAATCAAGCACAAATAAAGGAGGCGCGTGAGCGAATTGGGGGAAAATTAAGTCGAATTCTAGGAAGAGATATATTCAGTGACATACAGGCAGAATGGATTATGCAGCCCGCGGATATTGCTCGGAGGACGGGATCGCCCGACGGAGCCTTATATGGGCCATCTTCAAACACCTTATGGAGTGCCTTCAACCGGCATGCCAATTCAACCTCGAAAATCAAGGGCTTGTATTTTACAGGTGGAAGCGTGCACCCTGGAGGTGGTATTCCTTTATGTTTATTGTCGGCAAAAATTGCCGATGACCTAATACCTTCCCTGCCATGAACATTTTAACGACGGCATTGCAGCCTGTATTCTGGTTGATTGTGGTTTATTCTGTTGGATTAATTGGGTTGAGCATTCCTGAAACGCGGACGTTTTTAAATCCCATGACCACTTGGAACCTTCTCTTTTCGGTAGCCATGGTTTTGATTTCTGTTTGGGAACAGGATGTTAAAAAATTTATTTGGGGTGGAATTTGTGTAGCTATTTTGGGCTGGACTGCGGAATGGATTGGGGTGCACACCGGATGGTTGTTTGGGTCGTATGCCTATGGAGATGTATTGGGTTGGGGGCCGATGCACATCCCCTTAATGATTGGTGTCAATTGGGCCATATTGAGTTATTCCATTCATCAGTGGGTTCGATTTTTGAATGGATGGAAGCGGTGGGTAGCAGGCAGCAGCATCATGACCATTTTCGATGCCTTGATGGAACCTGTGGCAATAAAACTGGGCTATTGGTCATGGACGGAAGGCCATATTCCATGGACAAATTATCTCACCTGGTGGGCATTGAGCATCCCCTGTATGCTCCTTTGGGATGTTTTTGGCGGTAAAACCAAAAATGGAACTGCTGCATGGTTGTTCTTGATACAACTGGCCTTTTTTATCCTGCTCAACTTTAGTTTGTAAACCCGCTGAATGTTGTGAAATTGAAAATATTGGTGCATATTTGAGCATTGAAAACCGAATTGAAATTCAAAAAAGAGCAATGTTGAATCTTAAACCATCCTCTATTCTGCTTGGCACAGTAGCCTTTTTTTCCGTTGGAACGGCCTCAGCACAGTGTGATCACAAGGCCACACAAAAAGCAGATTTTGCTTACATCAGCAACAATTTCCCTGAAGCCATAAACCTGTACAACAAGGCTGCAGGACGCGTAGGCAAAGATAAAGCGACCAAATCGTGCATCAATTATATGGTAGCAAAATGCTACCTCAAAATGAACGATTACAAGCGCGCCGAAAGTCAATTGAAAAAAGTGACCAAAATAGATCCTCAGAATGGTCCTGCGCATTACGAGTATGCCTTGGTGTTAAAAAATGCAGGACGTTACGAGGAGGCGAAAGCCATGTTTGAGAAATACAAAAACATTGATCCGAACGATCCTCGTGCAGAAGTAGGAATTAAAAGTTGTGAGCTTGCTATTCAGTGGATTCAAAAACCAACTTGTTACCAAGTTGAAAATGTAAAAGGATGGAATTCCAAGGATATGGATTTTTCGCCCTTTATGGCTTCTAAGAAGCAAGACATGATTATTTTCACCTCAAACCGTAAATTTAAGGGCAAAGGGGCAAAGGAATGGGATACGCATGGTGGATTGTCTGAAGATTTATGGACCGTTAAGTTTGACAAAAAATCCAAAGTGTGGAGCGATCCCTCGCGCATGGATTTGCTTTCCACTGAATATTCTGAAGGGTCTGGCACCATGGACAACCGGTACACCTACCTTTATTTTACCCGGTGTTATGCCGATAAGAAAAATGGTTCAGGTTGTAGGATTTACCGCACGCGGGCTAAAGGAAAAGAGTGGATTGAGCCAGAAAATGTTGCGCTTGCAAACGATACATTTGTAACCGCACACCCAACCATTACTGGCGATGGAAAGTTTATGATTTTTGCCTCAAACATGACGGGAACTCATGGAGGTATGGATTTATGGATTGCCGAGTACCAACGGAAAGCCAAATCGTTCATCAATCCGAAAAACTTGGGCCCAGAAGTGAACTCGATTGACAATGAAGTATATCCACACCTCAAATTGGATGGTACTTTATATTTCTCATCCAACCGTCCCGAAGGTATGGGAGGACTGGACATCTATAAAGCGGCAAAATTGGACGGCAATACTTGGGGAAATGTAGAAAACATGCAATACCCATTGAATTCGCAACGCGACGATTTTGGAATTATGTTTGAACGCGGAGTAGAAAAGGGATATCTATCATCCAATCGGGATGGCTCAAAAGGACTTGATGATATTTGGTACTTTCAGATTCCGCCCAGCAACATTATGTTGAGTGGTACAGTTCGAGATGTAGATACCAAAGAGCCATTGGCCAGTGCCACAGTAGAGTTGAAAGATCCTCAAGGGGAGACCATTAAAATTACCACCGATAAAATGGGGTATTACAAAAAACAAATCCCCTTTGGTACTACCTACGACATGCAGGCGAGCAAGGAGAACTATTACAACGATGTAAACAGAGCCTCTTCCATGGGATTAGATCCCCTAAAAACGTGCAAAGACACAAATATTGTAGCGGATTTCAACTTGAAGACAACCAAAGTCAACTTGGAATTTGAAATTCAGTTTGTATTTGACCGTGAGATTGTGTTGCCACAATACATGGATACAGTAAAAAATCTTCAAACCATCTTAGAAGACAATCCAAAGACGGTGGTTGAAATTGGAGCTCATACGGATGCCCGAGGCAACGACGATTACAACCAACGCCTTTCCGATCGCCGTGCCAACGAAATTGTTCGGTTGCTTGCAGAGGCAGGAATCCCTAAGGCTCGTTTGAATCCGAAAGGCTACGGAGAGACAGAGCCTCGGAAACTGTTGAAAGACATGAAGGGATTAAAATCGGGTTACATCTTTAAAAAAGACACTACTCTGACTGAAACCTACATCAATGAGTTAAAGAAAACAGAAGGAGATGAGGTATTTGAAGATGCACACACCATCAATCGGCGGGTATCTTTGAAAATATTATCGGAAGATTTCAAAGCGAGTCCGGCTAAACAAGAAGAAGAAGAATAAAAAAATTCAACGGCCCCTTGGGGCCGTTTTTTTTTGCCTTTCAAATTGCTGACCTTTGCGCTATGGATTTAAGTGCATACCATCAACGGGGCGTTTCCTCCGACAAATCAGAAGTACATAGGGCAATACAGCGTTTGGACAAAGGTCTATTTCCCAATGCCTTTTGCAAAATATTGCCCGACAGGTTGTCTGGAGACCCAGATTATGGATTAGTCATGCATGCCGATACCGCTGGGACAAAATCTGTTTTGGCCTATATGTATTACATGGAAACTGGGGATGCCAGTGTTTGGAAAGGCATCGCCCAAGATGCCCTGGTTATGAACCTGGATGATATGGCTTGCGCCGGATTGACCTCCGGTTTTGTAGTCTCTTCGCTCATTACTAGGAACAAGCATTTGATTTCTGGGGATGTGTTGCAGGCCTTGATTGACGGAACAATGGATTTAATTGAAGAATGGAAATCCATGGGCATTGAACTTTACCATGCCGGGGGCGAAACCGCAGATGCAGGAGATGTTGTGCGCACCATTGATGTTGGATTTACAGTTGCAGGCCGCATACGTCGGTCCGATGTAGTAGATATACATGTACCGCCCGGAGCCGTAGTGGTTGGCTTAGGTTCATCGGGGCAGAGCAGCTTTGAAAAGGAATACAACAGTGGCATTGGCTGCAATGGATTAACCTCTGCCAGGCATGACGTATTGAGTTCTGTCTATTCCGAGCGGTTTCCCGATACCTTTGCCCCTCAATCTCCCGCCTCATTAACCTATTGTGGACAGCATCAACTCAGCGATATCGAACCCACAACCGGAATGAGCATTGGGAAATTATTGCTCTCCCCCACCCGTCCATTTTTCCCCATTCTGCACCAGTTTTTACCCGCAATCCGTAATCAAATTTATGGAATGGTACACCTGACAGGTGGAGGACATTCCAAGGCTCTTAAATTCTTGGAATCTGTTCGAGTAATCAAAGACCATCCATTGCCCATTCCTCCCTTGTTTGAATTAATCCAAACGAGCAGTGGTACTTCAGATGCGGAAATGCATACCGTTTACAACATGGGGACTCGGCTGGAAATTTATTGCAGCGCGCAGGCGGCAGAAACAATTTTAAAAACAGCGATGGAAGCAAACATCCCGGCCGCAGTGGTGGGCTACACTGAAGCTGCCCATCAACCCGAAATTCGAATTCATCGTCCTGGAAAACCTGAAATCTGTTTAAAGAAATGAGGCTGTTGGATCGTATTGCTCCGTTGGAGGAAACATTAAAAGAATTAGAAATCAAATTATCGGACCCTGAATTGTCCGGCGATGTAAAGCAATTTATTGCAGTTCAGCGGGAATATGCCCGGTTGCGCGAAATAGTTGATTCTGGAAACCAATATCGAATTTTATTGGCCAACTTGCAGTCTGCCAAAACCATGCTTTTGGAGGAAGACGATGAGGATATGCGAGGGCTGGCCCGAGAAGAAATACTCTCTCTTGAGTCTCAATTGCCCGCGTTGGAGGAACAACTCCGACAATTATTGGTCCCCAAAGATCCCGAAGATTACAAGAATGCCATTTTAGAAATCAGAGGTGGAACTGGAGGCGATGAAGCGGCCATCTTTGCCGGAGATTTATACCGCATGTACTCTAGATTTTGCGAGGAACGGGGGTTTACCATGGAACCGGTAGAGCTTACCCCCGGAACGGCAGGAGGGTATAAAGAAATCATTGTGAATGTAATTGGGGCTGATGCCTATGGAACCTTGAAATTCGAATCTGGCGTTCATCGTGTGCAACGTGTACCTGCTACAGAAACCCAAGGAAGAATTCATACCTCAGCCGCTTCGGTAGTTGTTCTTCCTGAAGCGGATGAACTTGATGTGCATATCAATCCCAATGACATCCGAAAAGACACCTTTTGTTCCTCTGGAGCAGGCGGTCAATCGGTCAATACTACCTATTCCGCCGTGCGCTTAACCCACATCCCCAGCGGAATCGTGGTCAGCTGCCAAGACGAACGTTCTCAACTTCGGAATTTTGATAAAGCCATGCAGGTTCTTCGCAGTCGATTGTATGAAATGATGAACCGAGAGCGCATGGCCAACATTGCGGGCAAGCGAAAATCAATGGTATCTACGGGTGACCGCTCAGCGAAAATCAGGACATACAATTTTCCACAATCAAGAATTACCGACCATCGAATAAATTTCTCCATGTACGACCTGCCCGCCGTCATGAATGGCAATTTATGGCCGATGATTTCAGCCTTACAAACGGCAGAAAATGCACATGAATTTCAAGAAGAATCCAATGGATAATCGAATTCCTTTAATGCAATCTATGCAGGCAAAACGCTCTTGCCTATGTGTGGGCCTCGACGTTGATTTTGATGCCTTGCCCGCTGAAGTTCTAGGAGCCGAAGATCCGATTTTTGAATTCAATCGCCGAATTATTGATGCGACACTCCCCTTTTCCATTGCCTATAAATTAAATACGGCCTTTTATGAATGCCATGGCTCTGCCGGTTGGGAAGCCTTAGAAAAAACAGTTCGGTACATTGGAAGTTCTGCGCTCAGCATTGCCGATGCCAAGCGCGGTGATATAGGCAATACGGCCAAAGCCTATGCCCAAACTTTTTTTAAACAGATTCAAGCCGATGCAGTCACCGTATCTCCATATATGGGCGGCGATAGCCTTCTGCCCTTTTTGGAATATTCCTCAAACTGGACAATTGCGCTAGGCCTGACATCGAATCCAGGTGCAGAAGACATTCAAATGCTGGCTCTTACAGAGGGCAAATGCGTTTTCGAAAAAACCATGGAGCTTCTAAGTTCACTTTCTGGTCCGGAACAACTTATGTTCGTGGTGGGCGCAACCCGCCCGGCTGAGCTCAAAAAACTGAAGCAGAAATTCCCGGAATATTTCTTCTTGATTCCCGGAGTGGGAGCTCAGGGAGGAAGTCTAAATGAGGTTTTAGATGCCATGGGGCCAAATCCAAAGGCCATCATCAACGCAAGCCGAAGCATAATCTATGCCGGAAAGGGCAGCAATTTTGCCGAAATGGCCGCCCATGCTGCCCAGCAAATGCAAACGGAAATGGAAGAATATTTTCAAAATTCGTAAATTTGAACATGAAGTTCATTGCATTTGTTACGGTCTCCATTTTAAGCTTCACGCTGGCATTCGCTCAAAAAGCAAAGGATGAAAAACTTGGAAAACCGCATAAAGACGACTATTTGTGGTTTTTTCAGGATCGTACCTTAGGCGGCCTTCAGGTGCACGACAGCTTATTTGGTAGCACGAATCGGGTGAATTATCAAATTCGGGTAGGATATATTCCTACGGCGAAAGAATGGGGGGTAGATGTTCGACTTGAAGGGGCTGAACGCAGTGTTTTTCGGTTCACCAAAGAACAGGCAGATTCGTTGGTGATGGTGTCTTCAACTAAGTTTACCTGGGAAATGACGGCCTTTATTTTGCGTTATTTGAAAGGCTCGGAACAGTATGTGGTTTACCTTATTGATGCGGACAAAGGGCTGTATTCGCGCAGCCCCCGCATTCCCATTTCTTGGAAATTTGAACCGGAGTTTTTTGATCATCGGGCATTTACGCTGATGCTCCCAGACGGGGAAGTACCCTTGGTTTTAGATAAATAGGGGGGCTATTCCGGCTTTCCGCTGTATTCGCCTTCCTGAACCCAGGTTTTACTGCCTGCCGGCAGTGGCTCCTCGCGTCGCCCTGCCAACAGGGTAAAACCAGGGTTCAGGTTCGGCTCATGCCGCTGCAATCCGGGCCCCGGGCCACCTCCATGAAAATCGCCCTGCTTTTACCTATCTTTGAACAAAATCTAGAATTATGTACGTCGGTTTTAAACACATGCACTTAACCCTATCCTACTTTGTGCTTTTCTTACTTATAGCCGTGATTTTGGTCTCTTTCCTGCGCCGATCTGGACACGTTTCCTATGCCGGGGGATTTAAGAAAGTGGTTCTTGCCGGACTCATTTCCGCACACCTACAGTTGGTATTCGGATTATATCTGTGGTTTTCCGGTCCATGGTGGCCCATTCAAATGAAAGATTCTTTTTTTCGTTTTCGAGGCTTCGAACATCCGGTAACCATGCTGATTGCCATTGTGCTAATTACCATTGGCTATTCCAAAGCCAAACGCGCTCAAACCGATGCGAAGGCCTACAAAGCCCTGTTTGGCTTTTGGCTTGCAGGCCTGTTGCTCATTTTACTTCGCCTTCCTTATGAGGCCTACTTTTCGTTTGCTCATTAATTCGGCTGCCAGTACTACATAATGATTGAAGGCAAAAGCGCGCGGAGCGAACGGGCCCTTTTGGTGGGATTAATCCACCGGGAGCAGCCCCAAGAAAAAATGGAAGAATACCTGGCCGAATTGGCCTTCCTGGTTGAAACTGCAGGAGCAACCTGCGTAGAACGAGCCCACCAAAAACTAGACCGGCCTCACCCTGCCTATTTTATAGGACCCGGAAAATTGGAAGAGATTCGCCTAAGAGCCGGCGAATTGAATATTGATTTGGTGGTTTTTGATGACGAATTATCTCCATCCCAACTCAAAAACATAGAAAAGGAATTCAACCCCAAAGAATTTGAGAACAACATAAAGGTCATGGATCGGACCAACCTGATTCTGGATATTTTCGCCCAACGCGCCAGAACGGCACATGCCAAAACTCAGGTTGAACTCGCTCAATACCAATACCTCTTGCCCCGACTGACTCGAATGTGGACCCACCTTGAACGTCAAAAGGGTGGAATTGGACTGCGTGGCCCCGGTGAAACTGAAATAGAAACAGACCGAAGAATCATCCGCGATAAAATCTCTCTGTTAAAAACCCGGCTCGGTACCATCGACAAACAAATGCAAACCCAACGTAAAAACAGGGGTGAGCTAGTACGGGTTGCCCTTGTAGGATACACCAATGTGGGAAAAAGCACCCTGATGAATCTGCTCTCAAAATCTGAGGTGTTCGCCGAAAATAAATTGTTTGCAACCCTTGATACCACCGTCCGTAAAGTAGTCATCGAAAATCTACCCTTTCTGCTTTCAGACACAGTAGGATTTATTCGAAAACTACCCACCCAGCTGGTGGAATCATTTAAATCTACCCTTGACGAGGTTAGGGAGTCTGACCTACTCCTACATGTGGTTGACGTTTCACACCCTCAATTTGAAGACCATGTTCAAGTGGTTCAACGAACACTGAATGAAATTGGAGCTGGCGAAAAACCTACTCTAATGGTGTTCAATAAAGTAGATGCATACCAAGCGGCAGAAATCGACCCTCACGATTTAACAAAAAAGGTAGAAGGACCTCAAAATTTGGAAGAACTGCAACGCATGTGGTTGGCCCGCGGAGCCGATGAGGCCATTTTCATAAGTGCCACACAACGATTGAACCTGGATGAATTCCGCTCTACTTTATACCGACGCATTTCTCAAATCCATAAGGAACGCTATCCTTACAACCACTTTTTATACTAATGCTGCACCCGGCACACCTGTCCGCCCTGTTTGAATTGTGCCGCCGGAGCTTGGTTGAAGGCCGAGCCGCCGACAAGGTTATGGCCGATATTTTAAAAGCCGACCCACGACGAGGCAGCCGAGACAGAGCCAGCATTGCTTCATATGGATACGATTTGATCCGTTGGTGGCGCACATTAAGCTTTCTGTCCGATGTACCTAACACTTCATTCGAGGTAAATTCCCTACACAAACGCATAGCTGCATTAATGCTGTGGAAAAATGAAACTCTGCCCCCTTGGCGGGAATTTGGCCACCTAAAAATCCACGAAATTCAACAACGCATTCTTGACCTGCCTAAACAACCTTTTGCCATTCAAGAAAGCTATCCCGATGAATTGCATTCCTTGGTTGCTATGGAATTGGGTGAAGCTTGGCCTCATATAGGGCGCGAGCTCAACGTTCCGGCTGCTGTTCACCTGCGCTGGAATACTCTCAAAGGTCCTTATCAACGCCATTTACTTCCCGAACACCAAGCCTTTGGTCCCCAACGGCCGCATGCATTTCTACTTACCGATAGAAAAAATCTATTTTCCTTGCCCGCCTTTAAAGAAGGCTACTTTGAGGTGCAAGACGCAGGATCTCAAGCCATAGCCCCCTTCCTACAGGCCGAACCGGGCCAGCGCGTTGTAGATGCCTGCGCCGGAGCCGGAGGCAAAACCTTGCACCTGGCGGCCTTGATGGAAAACAAAGGAAAAGTCATTGCCATGGATGTACATGGGTATAAATTAGAGGAACTTCGGCGCCGGGCTCGCCGGGCATCGGCATTCAATGTTGAAGCAAAAGAAATCAACAAAACCAACCTGAATCGGCTGCGTGGAAGCGCCGACCGCCTGTTGCTGGATGTCCCTTGCTCAGGCCTTGGAGTCCTTAAACGAAATCCAGATGCCAAATGGCGACTGAACCGCGATTCCATTTCACAGGTCCAAAAAATTCAAGCGGAAATTCTAGAAAACTATTCGGAAATACTAAAAAGTGGTGGGAAAATGGTGTACGCGACCTGCAGCATTCTACCTTCTGAAAACCAAAATCAAGTTGAACGTTTTCTAAGCAAACAGCCCAATTTTGAGCTGGAAGAGGAATGCCTCATCACACCTGGACCTACGGATGGATTTTATATGGCTCGGCTTCGAAAAAAATAGAAAAGGATTACCGTTTAGCCGCAGGTGGTTCCATTTCAAAGCCACACGATTGGCAAGTTCGCAGTTCTTTACTACCATAAAACCGATCAAAAACAGCCTTAAAATCCTGCTCAATGTTGGTGAGTGGGAAATAGGCTTCAAACAATAGATGATTGCATTGTTCACAAAACCAGAGCAAACCATCTTTTTCTTGGGCTTGCCTTCGCCGTTCTATTACCAGACCCAAAGATCCTTCGGTTCGAGCCGGAGAATGAGGCACCCGGGCTGGCAATAAAAACACATCTCCTGCCTTTAAAGGAATTCCAACTTTTTTTCCATCTTCTTGAATCCACACTGTAATTTCTCCTTCCAGCTGATAGAAAAACTCTTCTCCTTCGTTGTAATGAAAATCTTTTCGGGCATTGGGTCCGCCAACAGCCATAACAATAAACTCAGCATTTTGCCAAATTTGCTTATTGGCTACGGGAGGTTTTAATAAGTGTCGGTGCTCGTCTAACCAAGATTGGAGAGGAAAAGGTCGCTGAATGGCCATTGTGGAATTTTTAGCAAGATAGAAAAAAGCAAAACTTCAATCGGAAAAATTGAATCTCGGTGGGAATCAATCTGTATAATTACAAGGGAGGATTCGGGTATCTTGATTTTCCCGGGAAATTTCCCGGGCGGATAAATTTTAGGCTTAGATCCAATAGCAATGCATCCAAACCAAAACCTTGGTTGGATTTTTCAACATAGGCCAAACGGCCTCAACCAGAAAAACGAGAGTATTGAAAATACATCGAAAGCGCTTTCTTTCTCCTCCGCTTTCCTTCTCTACTTCTTCTACTCCCCAAGTAAAAAAGGCTGATATGCCACACCAACCGCGTCTCATACCCGAAATTCCCGCTTCCCATTTCATCAAAGTTGACTTTAATAAAAACGGAAAGCATTTCTGAGACTCCCCATATGAATCCAGACAAGCTTTTCAGCTCATCCAAAACTCACAACAAACTTCACGTCATAAACTAACCCGAAGTGTTCCTCGCCACCCCAATACGTGACGAAGCAATAAAGAACGTTTCACCAGTGAACTACAAAGATACCCAAGTTCTTACCTAGTTTCAAGGGCAAATTTGATTTTTTTTGCAGTTTGATATCGATTCTACCTTTTATGTAGGGTTTTGAAGCGTAACAGGCAGTACCTGACCGTTGTAGTATTGATGGCCCTCCATTAAAAATTGAGCGATATACCTTCCCATTTCAGCAGATTTTAGTGGAGCAGTATAGGATGGAAATGCATTGGCCAACATATCGGTTTGAACGGCGCCTAAGGCCAAACAATTCACCCGAATTCCCCGGTTCGCCCATTCCTCAGCCCAGCACTCGGTTAGGTTGGCTAGCGCTGCTTTGGTCGCACTATAACCCGACAATCCCGCGTATTTTCGACTCCCCTGAAAACCGCCCATACTGCCAATATTTAGGATGTGAGCCGTAGGAGTAAAGAACGGCAAAAGACCTTGAGTCAATTTAAACGCTCCCATTACATTCAGCTCCCACATGCGTTGAAAATCATCGGCAGATAGGGTTTCGGCAGAGGCATTCAACAGCAAACCGGCATTGTTCACCAGGCCTTTCACTTGAACCTGGTTTTTTTGAATCCATTCAATGGCTGCTGTAGGGTTTGAGTCCGAGTCGGCCAAGTCCAACCTCAACCTGAAATCCCTTCCCGAACCAGAATCGAATTCTGCTTCTGACCACCTTCCAATGCTTAAAACAGTTTCCGATTTGGCGAGTAAAGCCTCGCGGATACCCAGTCCGATGCCTTTGGAGGCTCCTGTTACAATATATACTGCGTTCACCTCAAATGGAATCCTGGAAATTCAATCCATGGGTTTTGGCTGTTTGTTGAGCCAGTTCATAACCGGCATCGGCATGCCGAATCACACCCATTCCTGGATCGTTGTGAAGAACACGCTTCAATCGAGCATCAGCTGCTTCGGTACCATCGGCAACAATCACCATACCGGAATGAATGGAGTAGCCCATGCCCACGCCACCGCCGTGGTGCAAACTCACCCAAGAGGCTCCTCCGGCGGTATTCACCAAGGCATTCAGAATCGGCCAATCGGCTACCGCATCTGAGCCATCCAGCATGCCTTCCGTTTCGCGGTTGGGAGAGGCCACCGAGCCTGTATCGAGGTGGTCGCGCCCAATTACAATCGGAGCTGAAACCAATCCTTCGCGCACCATTCGATTGAATTCCAAACCGGCGCGTTGACGTTCGCCTTGCCCCAGCCAGCAAATGCGAGAAGGTAAGCCTTGAAAGGCAATGCGTTCTTTTGCCATGCGCAGCCAACGGTGCAAGGACGTATTTTCGGGGAAAAGCCTCAACAAGGCCTCATCCAGAGCATGAATATCTGCCGGATCGCCGCTCAAAGCAACAAAACGGAAGGGGCCTTTTCCTTCGCAAAACAAGGGCCGAATAAAGGCGGGCACGAACCCGGGGAAATTAAATGCATTCTTTACGCCTCGGCGGTCGTAGGCTTGTCCCCGCAAATTGTTTCCATAATCAAAGGTGACACTTCCCTTCGCTTGCAATTCAAGCATTAAACGGACGTGGTGGGCCATGGTGTCCAGGCTTTTCTCCACATATCCCTCCGGATTCAATTCCCTCAAGGAATTCGCTTCGGTGGTACTCATATTTTCGGGGAAATAGCCTACCAGGGGATCGTGGGCCGAGGTTTGGTCGGTCAGCGTGTCGGGCACGATATGCCGATCCACCAGCCGTTGAAGCAGGTCGATGGCATTGCACACCACTCCTATGCTGATGGGTAAACCTAGTCTTTTGCATTCCAGAGCTCGGTCGATGCCGGCATCAATATCCATAAATTTCTCATCCAGGTATCGGGTTTCCAATCGCTTGTCCACGCGCCATTCCTCCATTTCAGCGGCCAGGCACACCCCTTCATTCATGGTAATGGCTAGGGGTTGAGCTCCGCCCATTCCTCCCAAACCGGCCGTAACATTCAGGGTTCCTTTTAGCGAGCCGCCAAAATGCTGCCGAGCGCATTCGGCATAGGTTTCATAGGTGCCTTGAACAATACCCTGAGAACCAATGTATATCCAACTTCCGGCGGTCATTTGCCCGTACATCATCAGTCCTTTTTTCTCGAGTTCATCAAAATGCTTCCAATTTGCCCAATTGGGTACCAGCATAGAATTGGAGAGCAGAACGCGGGGAGCATTGGCATGGGTGGGGAGAATGGCCACGGGTTTACCGCTTTGAATCAGCAGGGTTTCATCGTCGTTCAGCGTTTTGAGCGCTTTAACTATGGTGTGAAATGCCTCCACATTGCGGGCCGCTTTGCCGCGGCCCCCCTACACAATAAGGTCTTCGGGGCGTTCGGCCACCTCCGGATTCAGGTTGTTCAGCAGCATGCGCAGGGCGGCTTCTTGCACCCAACCTTTGCAGGAAAGTTCTGTTCCTGTGGGTGTTGGCCAGAGAGCCATATCGAGTTTTTCTTGGGTAAGGGGAGCGTTCATAAGCCAGATCCTTTAAGTTTTCCAGTTTTTTTATCGTAGCCGTATGGGCAGTGTTTGCAGCCGCTTTTGCAACAATAACCGCGCTTCAGGTGATATTGTTCGGTAAACACCAAATAGCCTTCGGGGCTTTTGTAAAAATCACCGGGTTCCAGGGGCGGTTGCCCCCAATCGTTGGGCGCAGAGCTACACATGGTACAAAGGTAGGCAAATGGGGGTAGTTTTGGGCGCCATTTCCGGCTGTACTCTGTAGTCGGTTTGCCAAGCCGGGCTTGCCCTTGGCCTGCGTGGGCTCCCAAGGTCGCCTCCGCGGCCTGGGGCAAGCAGCCGGCTTGTCGGCACCGCCTGCCGCTCCCATCCGGGGCGCGGCGGCATCAAGGCTAAAACCTTGAATAAGGAAAAAATTGCAACTTAAATAAAAAAGAGATGGGCGCCTTTGCGCCCATCTCTCAACAATACATGAATAGAATTAAGGGAAAGAAAAGGTTCGGTCTTGACAAGCTATCAAATTAAACGATGTTTCTTTAATTGTTGGATAGAATAAATATCCGCTAACCTGCTCTACCTTGATATTATAATAGCCCTCATTCCATGTGAAATCTTTAAAAGTATTACCCTGCATGGTGGTATTATAAGAACCATTTACATAAACATAATAAGGGTTAGAGGAATTATTAACAAGCCTTACCTCGGCAGTGGTACATCCGCCACCGCCACCGCCACCGGAATCGTCGTCTTTCGAGCATGAGGCGACAAAAAAAGTGAGTAAGAAAAAAATGATTTTGAATTTCATGATATTTGATTTAAAAATTATTAAGCCAGGAAAAAACATTTGGAAATATCTATTTGAAAGTCAAGAAATATGAGACATTAACTAACATTTTGAATGGAAATATGGAGCAAAATAAATAAACGAATCCATCCTCATTTTTAAAAATGATAAGCGCTAAGTTTTTGGTGAAAAACGCCCCCAAAAAGCAAATAAACGCAACCTCAACCCTGAATCCGCTGTATCACGTCGGCCAAACTTCGCTGGCTCGCCGCTACCCATTTCCCGCTTTCCAGATGCAATCGAAAAGCCGTTTTATTGATTTCCTTGATTTGATTTACGTTTACCAGGAATGAACGGTGGCAACGTACAAAGGTGTCCGGCAATAAGGCCTCTAGATCCTTTAAACTGTACGATACAAAGGTTGAAGGCATGCCCCCAAGCACATGCATTTGCGCATAATTCCCGTCCGATTCAAAATACTCAATCAGGGATAAACTTTGCAATACATAGCCATCGCGGGTAGGAAGAGCCATTTTAGACAAACTGCGCGCATCGGGTGCCGATTGCCTGATTAACAGCTCCAGGCGCTCCTGACCTAAGACCGGTTGCCGACGTGCTTTCAATCGGTTCAATGCCGATTGAAGTTCCCTCCTACTCACCGGCTTCAACAAGTAATCCAAACAGGAATAGCGAATGGCCTTCACCGCATGGTGGTCGAAACCGGTGACAAAGATGACCTCAAACCGAGGATTTGGATACTCTTCAAACAAGTCAAATCCGCTGCTCCCGTTTCCCAAATCGACGTCTAAAAATACCACATCCGGTAGGTATCGGTTTATAATTTGTAACGCTTCAGCTATGCTTGCCACGGCACCCACAACCTCTAAATCATGACCACAATCCTTCAATTGCTTTTCCAGGCCCTGACGAATCAAGGGCTCGTCTTCAATGATGCAGGCTTTAATTTTCATGGTATCTTATAAATAATTTAACACAACAACTTCTTTGCTCAATCCCCTTGTGGAAGTATCAACTGCACCTGAAATTGACCTGATTCAAGTCGGGCCCATTGAATCCATCCTCCAGGTTTCTCGCCGAATAGAGCATCCAAACGCTGCCTCAACAACCGGGGCTAACGTCGCCTTGTCCGAACCGAACGTCTTTAATTCCGAACGTCTTTAATTCCGAACGTCTTCAATTCCGAATGTCTTCAATTCCGAACGTCTGAGGTTCTAGAGTTTATCGTTTGTGTTGAGATATGTGGTTGAGAGTTTGCAGTTTCGTGGTTAGGGTTAAGGATTTAGGGTTGGGGGGGGTGGGTTTTAGGGTTTAGGTTTTAGGTTGAGGGTTTT
>OAPA01000007.1_pt1 | contig 15276 bp, 9 predicted proteins | sample 1494321 | NCBI WGS metagenome assembly OAPA01 (sample SAMEA3275634, study PRJEB22092) | marine metagenome | biome: ENVO:00000447; feature: ENVO:00002042; material: ENVO:00002010 | collected 2014-06-21T08:30:00+00 | depth 0 m
CTTTTCGGGGCCCTGCTTGTTCCTGCGGGGCGCGCAGAGCTCCTACATTCCTGAAAATGCTGAGCCGACGCTGCGGCAGTGGTTCCCACATGCTCGATTGGAAACCGTTGCATCGGCAGGCCATTGGTTGCATGCCGATCAGCCGGAGCAGGTTTTTCAGGCGGGGTTCGACTTTTTCAGCGCTGTAGAGGCAGGTTTGGGGGGCGCCTAATCCCGCTTTCACCTGTAGCGGCCTTGCCAAACCGCTGGGCCGAGGCGGCTGCGGTGGCTCACAAGCTCGCCTCCTCGCCGGCCGGCCCAATCGGTTTGGCTGCGGCCGCTGCCGGTTCAATCGGGGGCGCGGGCCACCTCAAAGCATTTCCCGTAACGTGGCTAAACTGTCTGCCTGATCGGCCGTTTTATCCTTCCTCCACCGAAATATCCTTGGAAATCGAAGTGCAATCCCGCTTTTGTGCCTTGAACTTTCTTGAATACCATCAAATCCGATTTCAAATACCAACACCGGCTCAACCCTGCGAACGGGACCAAAGGAATCTAAGGTGTGCCGACTCACAAACCGACTCACCTCGGCCAATTCGTTGGCAGTTAAACCACTGTAGGCCTTGGCAACGGTGAGCAACTCTCCATTGGACCAAACACCAAAGGTAAAATCGGTGTACATATTGGCTCGATTACCATGCCCTCGTTGGGCATAGGTTAACACGGCATCGAAGGAGCGGGGTTCTACTTTCCATTTCCACCAATCTCCCCGTTTTCTTCCTACGCCATAGAAGGAATCCAATTGTTTTATCATGATTCCTTCGGCGCCCTGCTGCAAGGCCTGATTTCGTTTTTCAGTCCACAATTCTAGGGGTCCGCACCACGCAGGAGAAATTTCCAGAGCAGAGCTGGGGCGAAAATCCGTTTCAAGGATTCTCCGGCGTTCACGGAGGGGTTCTTGCCTCAAGTCTTTTCCTTGAAATTCCAATACATCATAGGCCATGAAGCCCACGGGAATGTCCCTAAGCAGAGCTGGACTAAGGCGCTTTCGGTTGAGCCGCCGTTGCAATTCGCTGAACGGAAGCCAAGCCCCCGGTTTTCCGGGCAGCAGTTCGCCGTCCAACACCCAATCTCCTTCCATTGGCATTGTTCCTGAGGTCAGTTCCGGGAATGAATCGGTAATGAGCTCTTCTCCCCTACTCCACAGGAAAGAATGCCCGTTGCGGTGCACCCATTGGCAGCGAATACCATCCCATTTCCATTCTATTTGCCAGGATTCCGGATTGGGCAATGCCGCTTCGGGTTGGTAGGCATGCGCCAGAAAAAAAGGATAAGGCTTACTTAAATCGGCGGCAGAGTTGGAATCCAGCAATAGCGATTGCCAGGTGCTGGTTTGGGGCTGCCATTTGCCCGTTAACCGGAATTGAATTTCTTCAGGACTGTGGCCGGTCACCATTGAAAGTGCCTTGACCAATAGGCCCTTGGAAACGCCTACCCGAAACCCTCCGGTAATGAGCTTATTGAAAACAAAACGTTGGATTGAGGGCATGGATTTCCATGCTTGAAGCACAAAGGCCATTTGCTCTTCCGCACTCAAGGCTCTGTGCTCTTCAATGCGAAGCATCCAGTCGGTTAGACTTTGATCTATGCCTTGATTTTCCGGTTCCGGAAACAGGTGGGTTAGGGTTTCGGCCAAATCGCCGGCCACACTGTAGCACTCTACAAAAAGCCACTCGCTGAGCTTGGTCTGCTGCATGGCCAGTTGCTTAAGTGCCGCGGTATTAAAGCGTCGTCCACCCAGGTGCCCGCTCAAAAGTCCCAAGGCCCAAAGACCATCGGAATTGGGATGCCGTTGAAAATAATCGGCCAGCAAATTCACTTTTGTTTTGGTGCTGTTGCTGGCGTCTAAGGCCTGAAATAAATCTATAAAGGCCTTCATTCGCTGTCGTCTTCTGTAGTTCCAAAATGGGTTTCCAGGGTTTGAGCACGCAGACCTTGCTCCCGCAAATGCCGGCTTAACGCATCGGAATATCCATGTGTTATCCAGATTTGCTCTGCTCCGGTTTCGCGTATGGCATACAGCAAGCCATTCCAATCGGCATGGTCAGAAAGAACAAAACCCTTTTCATAATTGGCTCTTCGGCGCAACCCGCGCAAGTGCATCCAACCTGAAGCTGCAGCGAGTTGATGTGGGTGTTTGTTGAGGAAATTCCCATTGCGGGCTGCTCCCGGAGGCGCAATTAAAACGGCATCTTTAAACTCCTCCTTCTGTCGGGCCAGCCAGCGCGGAGCTTTAGGCAAGCTAAATCCATTTTGGCTTAAGGCCTGTTGAGTTTCCCATACGGTGGAATGCAGCACCACCGGAATTCCCATGTGATGCAGCCCCATCATTACGCGTTGGGCTTTCCCTAAAGAATACGCCAAAACGACCGCTTGTTCGTTCTGCTGTCGGCAACGCCGATACCAGGTCTCCATTTCCTTAAATACAAGCTGTTGATCCGGGAATTGGAACAGGGGCAGGCCGAACGTACTTTCTGTAATAAAAGTATGGCATGGTACGGGTTCAAAAGCATGGCTGAGTCCATCGTAAGTCGTTTTATAGTCGCCGCTGACAACCCATACTTCGCCTCGGTATTCCAATCGGATTTGAGCGGACCCGGGGATATGTCCTGCCGGATGGAACGAAACTGAAAGACCGCGGATGTAGTATTTTTCGTTGAAGGCCAGGGTCTCCAATCGGATATGTTTACCTAAGCGGAGGCGCAGTACATTTTTGGAATAAAAAGGAGCCAGGTAGGCACCCATACCACGTCGGGCATGGTCGGCATGGGCATGGGTAATCACCGCCCTGGGAACGGGTTTCCAGGGGTCGATGTAAAAATCTCCGATTTTGCAGTACAAACCCTCCGGTTGTAGAGATAGCATAGGTTAAAGGTAAATTAAAATGAGGGGGGCTGAGAATGAGGTGGCCGGCCCCCGGATTGCAGCGGCAGGCAAGACCGCCGAAGCGGATGGGCATACGGAGCCGCGGAGGCGACCAAAGGAAGCCCACGCAGGCCCGGTATGCCCCCGCTAAGGTGGCCTTGACTACAGCGGAAAGCCGGAATAGGGCCCCAAAAATTTAAACATATCGACTTGAAACCAGTGAAATTCAATACATTTATCCTATGAATGCGATGCGTTTTGAGGAACAGGGTGTGCTGCTGAAAGCGCGTGAGGTGCACAAGCAATACAACAAAAGCCGAGAGGCTTGGGTTCAATCTTTTCTGACCGGACTAGGTGATTTGGGGGTGCAACGTGGATATAGAATAGCTTCGGAAGCTGTGGAGGGCCGCTGGATGACAGATTTAACCTGGCTTCGATGTCGTCATGCCGACCTTAGCGATTTTGATGGCTTGGCCTTGGCCTGTCAAGTGGTGTGGGAAACTCCAGACGAAGTGTTGCGGCAACGGCTGCTGACCTTGGCTCTGCTAAGAGCCGAAGTGCGTCTGTTTATCTTTAATTCCAGTTCGCCCGGCCGCCATCAAGAAGTGCTCGAAAAAGCCAAGACTTGGCTGAATTTTCCGATGGTTTCGCCCGGTCGCATCATGCTGCTGAGCTCAGGAAATGCCGACAAAGACGTTCAGCTCAGTGTTATTGAATTGATGTAGATTCTGAAGTCCATTTCTTGGCCACCCAAGGCAGAATGGGAAGAACCAATAAGGCTACGGTTAAATTGAAAAACAGATGCGCCAGGGCGACCTGAGCTCCTATGGATATAGAAAGTTCTTGAATTTTATGGCTTAAAATTGGCAGGATTGGGAGGAAAAAGAGGAGCCCCGCAGCATTAAAAATAAAATTGGCTCGCGCTGTTTTTTTGGCGGCAGAATTTAGCTTCAAGGATGCCAGAAGGGCGGTAGATGTAGTTCCTACATTGCAGCCTACAATTAAATACAAGGCCGCCGAAAAGGGAATTATTTGCTGAGCAGCAAGTACAATGGCCAAGCCAGTCACTGCAGAACTAGACTGAATCATGGCGGTTAATATGATTCCCGATAGTACTCCCAACCAAGGGTTTGTAGAATATTCCAAAATATGAACCATCAAAGGACTTTCTTTCAACGGAATTAAGCTGGAATTAATCAAGTTTAAACTAAACAGAATTAAACCCAGGTAAAAAATGGATTTTCCTGCCAAATGAATGCGAAAGGGCAGCCAACCGAGCAGCGTTCCTAAGACCAACAGTACAGATCCCATTCCCGTGATATTAAAGGCAACAAGCCAAGCCGTAAATGTGGTGCCCAAATTGCTTCCTACCAGAATCGCCAGACTTTGTTCAAAAGAAATGACGCCTGCATCTACAAAGGCCGTTGCTATTGAGGTTACCACCGATGAGGATTGAACAAGTGCAGTTAGGATTACTCCGAACAGAAAACCCCCAAATCGAGTTTTAGTGATTTTTCCAAGCCAAATTTTAAGTCGGTTTGCTCCCCAAATTTGAAGTTCATTCGAAAAGCCTTTCAGGCTAAAAACAAACATTGAAATGGTAGCTAAAACTGCAATAGCGGCCTGTAGAACATCCATGCAAATGATTTAATTTTTATCCTTGACAAAAATAGGCTTCGTTCGGAACTGAAGGGCAAGAAGCCGAATGGAATTTGGCTTTGGCAAGGAAAACATGCCCATACTATTGATGAACGTGTCTAAGCCTGTTTACCCAACTTAAATTGTCCGCCCTTCTGTAATTCACTTCGGGTGTTGGCGAAACCATTTATTCCAACGTGGTTTTAGGCGGTACATGACTTGGGTAAACAGTCTATTAACGGGATTGTCTTGCCGTTTCCAGCGTTCAGCAGTTTTAGAGAACAAGGGCTCATTGGGGAAAAGAAGGGCCAAGGCATTCATTTGTGGCAAATACACATTCTTCAGGTAGTAATGCATAATTAATTCCCGGCGCTGAAGGTCGTAAATGGGCCAATACCAAAGAGAAAATTGAGGCAGGTAGTGTTTTAAACTTGAGACACAATTGTCGAGTTCCGTCTTCACTTCTGAGTTTTGAGTAACCCGAAATAAATCTACCAATCCAAATAGGGTATAAATAAATCCGTTAAGGACATAGCTGGGGTGAGAAAGAGGGAATTCTTCCAGCCAAATGCGCCCCTGTGCGTCCTGCCGCCGCACACCGCCTTGTTCTATATCGAGCTTTAAGAAGTGAAAGGCCTGCATCGCAGTATCTAAGAGGTCTGCTTGGCCTGTTATTTGGTGCATTCGAAGATAAAACGAAATAATTTCGCCTTGAGCCATGGCTGAGGGATAGCCTGCAGGGATGTCGTACTTTTTGTTGGGGAAAGGAATGCGCCAACATGTTCCCTGAGGAGAAACATCTTTGTTGCTTTCAAACCACTGCAATAAGGTGTCAAGCATGTCCCGATAATCGGACCGATCGCGGTTGTGCCACCATTGGTCATGAATGGCGAATCCGTATTGGGCTAGGTTGATGCAGAAGTGCTGGGCCTGGTCTCCATATCCCACCAAAGGCAGTCCATTTTCAGCAAAATCTCCGTAGCGGAATTCGGAGTAATCCAGCAAAGCCGGGCGCATATCCACATAATATGGCCCCAATTCGCTGTTCCATGAGCAATGACCCACAGACAGCCGCACCGAAGGGTTGTAATCCACCTTGGAAAGTGGAGCAGAGACTTTTCCTGAACGGCCTGAAGGAAGCGGGATTACGGTTGCCAAAGTAAGATAAATACCTATTTTGGCTTCAAAGGTAATAATCCCTTAATACCCTTAGGGCTTTTCTTCTAATTTTTGGAGTCGCAATTCCAATTCTTGGATTTTCTTGTCTTGGTCTTTGATTATTTGAAGCAAATATACAGGAAGACGGTCGTAGTGTACGGAGTACGGCACCTGATTTGCGGGGTTCAGAATTTCTTTGCCTTGGTCATCAACAGCGGGAATGCCGGTGTTGCCAACCCACTGGCGTTCAGGGCCATACACGACCAATTCTGGTAGCGTTTCATGAACTTCTTCGGCGATTAAGCCCACTTCAGAACCACCACCAAGGGCGGGTTTAAGGTTGTAGGCGACCGGGCGCAACCGAAATAGATTTTCTTTGCTGAATTGCAAGGGCTGAACATTTGTTTTTACATGAATGGTGGAGGATTGAGGTCGAATTTCTCCGCTGGAGGTTCGTACCAAAACGGTTCCAGACCCGGTTGTGCTGCTGCCTTGAATAAACCGTTGGTTGGTTTCAATGGTGTTGTTGGCCATAATACCTCCACTGCTGGGAGAGCTAGTGGTGCCTACCCGAAGTCCTGATGTAACATAGGTCTGCCCGTCCACTTGAAGGTCGTAAGTCGTGCTGGATGTACTTCCAATGCGGAGTCTTCCGGCAATGTTGGAAGTGGTGCTTGATCCTTCGGCCACAAATCCACCGGTGCCAATTGTTAAGTCATAAGAGGAAGAAGGGGTAGTAGTACCAATACCTACACGGTCGGTGCTGGTTACCACAATGGCATTGGTGCACTCGTAGTTTCCACTTCCGGTGCCGCGGATGGTGTAATTGGTGTTGGAAGTGGTGTTGCAGTTTACCGTAGTTCCGCCTCCGCCTCCACCGCCGGAGGGAGCAGCCGGAATCCATGCCGCACCATTCCATGTAAGTACATCGTTCAAGGCAGGAGCAGCAACAGAAACGGGTGCCGATTGAAGTGCATTTGCATTCCAAAGTGGAGAGGTGGTTTGGGCATCCATTACTGAGCCATTCAGCGTCAATCCGGTTCCGGCTGAGATGGTAGTTCCACCGCCGCCGCCATTGCCTGCGTTTTCAGCATAGAGCGCATAGGGGACGCTCAGCAACTCGCGGGTACTGGAAAGACTGTATGCAGTTCCGCCAAAGGGATCTGTAGCCGCTTCAAGGAAATAGGGGCCAGCAGACCAATCGATGGAGGCTACTGTTCCCGATTGAACCTGTCCCATACCAATTTCGGCCGTTACTAAACCATTGGCGTTGGAGTTTAAAGCATGCGTTTCGTGGTAAACAACGGTGCCTTGGGGGGAACCCTGGTGAATTTTTACTTCCAGGCCGACGGGGGCATTGGCAACCAAAATATTGGCCGGATTTCGCACAACGGCTTGGTAGGAAAATTTCATGGGTGCCTGAGCATGTAAACCCGCAGAGATGACCAAAAAGGAAAAGAGCAAATAACGAAGGTTCATATTGGAATGGAATTAATGTTTAACAAAAACGAGGCGTTCGAGGTGGCTTTTTGATGGAAAGCCAAGCGTATATACCCCAGCAGGAAGGTGTTGCACCGAAATCTCGGGTAATCCAGATTGAATTCGCCCCTCGGAAATAAGTTGGCCTGCGGCATTGAAAATTTGAAACGGGATGGGGCCTTGATCAAATTGAAGCCCATCAATCTGAATTTGCCCGCTGCTTGGATTTGGGAACACATTAAGTTGAGGTAGAAATTCTGCATTGACTCCAGACAGAAAAAATTCAGCCGGCTGTTGAACCCCCTCGGCAGAATACCCGCTTTGGCCTGTAATGTTGACGTATGCAATTTGCCCGATGGACCAGGAAACAGAACCAGTTCCGCCCTGTGCATCTCCACCGGCAGCAACCATCTCACGCTGGCTATATGCCGCCACAGAGGTTGAAAAACAACCGATAAACGCGAGCCAAATAGGAGAGTGAATACTTTTCATATAATACCTAATTGAATCTTAATCTAAGATAAAGTTAACATAAAATTAAAGGGGGAAGACCAAGAGTGGAAGCCGAAAAGGCTAAAATTCTTTCAGCAGTTGCAATTCCTTATTCCATCAGCATCAGTTGGCCTTGAATTTCTATAGCCTCTCCAAACTCGCCTTTTCCTTTTAAAATGTAGTAATACATGCCTGTGCTGAGTGGGGTTTGAGTGTTTGTTTCTCCACAAAAACAGCGTAAGCAGGTTAAATCGGGGTTTTCCGTTGTATTTTCAGTATTAAAGACCAAGATTCCCCAGCGGTTGTACACATAAAAATCGTAATTGATGCAGGGATTAAACCCGGGAGCAAAGGTTTCAAAGTCCCAACAATCGTTTCCGGGGAATTGCGGTGAGCGGTGCAATACGTTAGGCATTGTTGGAATGTTGATGGATTCCATCACGCTGACAGGCATTGAAATTTCGGCTCGGCAACCTTGAGCATCGACAATGGAAAGCGTCATTTGCTGATTGCTGAATTGCGGATGCGTGTAGGTGAATTCCGATGCAGAAGTGTCTGTAATTCCATCGGCATTCCAGTCCCAACCTAAAGTATAGGGTGGAGTCCCGCCATACGAGCTGTCTTGATACCGGTTATCAAGCGGACAGAGTTGAGTGTATAAAAAAGCAGCTTCCGGATTTTCCAGCACCAAGCCCGATTGCAACAAGGTGTCTGTGCAACCTTGATCTGAAGTCAGAACAAGTTCCAAGTTGAACGGCCCTTGAGGGATGTTGTTCACCACAGGGCTAGGTTGATTGGAGGACTGAACAAACCCATTTGAACCCGAAATGCTCCAGGCGTAAGCAGCCAGAACACCCGGTGCAGCAATGCCGGATTGATCGTTCAACATCAAGGGGATGGCTTCACAAATTGGATTGGGATAAGTGAAATCTGCCACGGGCAGGGGGTGAACGGTTATGGGGGGAGATTTGGCAGAATCGATGCAACCTAAATCTGAGGTAGCAATTAGCGTGGCCTGGAAAGTTCCATGCGTTGCATAGGTGTGCGAAAATCCCGTTGAGGTCTGAGCATGGCCATCACCCAGATTCCAAACATAGCCGGCTATCTGCCCATTTGATATTGTACTCGTGTTTTGGAATTGCACCTGCAGCGGTTCGCATCCCTGATTGGGTGTTGAAGTAAAGGAAACCTGTGGCAGTGGATGCACAACAATGGTGACCGTATCTACATCGTTGGGGGTAGTGCATGCGTCAGAGGCCGTAACCACATAGGTTGTTGTTTGGGCTGGATTTACCGTATGTGGGCCGGGACCAGAACCTAGTCCGTTGGTCCAAGTGAGTACGCCACTGCCGTTTCCTCCCTGCAGTACGGCAGAAATGGCAGTGGATTGCCCCAGGCAAATGGTATCATCGGGAATGGCTGCAACTTGAAGGGGGGGACTCACCAAAATTGAGTCGGCAGCAGGAATTGCTACACATCCATTGGCGTCAATAACTTGAACAGATAAACCTATACTTGAATTGGCTTGAATGGGTATAGAACTGCTGGTGTCGCCTGTATTCCAAAGCTGAGTATAGGGAGCAGTACCGCCGTTGATAACCACTGAAGCCGAAGAGGATTGGCCAAAGCAAAGCGTGCTTGGGGCTTGGATGCTGGTGGCGGGGACGGGGTGAATTTGAATGGTGTCAGTGATGGTATCTAAACAGCCAAACGTGTTGGTAACGAGCAATTCCACCTGATAGGTTCCCGGTTGGGCATAGGTGTGGGATGGGTTTTGCTGATTTCCTGTATTTCCATCTCCAAAATCCCAATCCCATTGGGTTGGAGAATAGGAAGAAGACCCGTTGAATTGGGCAGGTTGGTTGTTTAAGCAGAGGGAGTTTAGGCTCATATTGGCCTCGGGTTTGGGGCGAACAACCACTTCGATGGAATCGTAGTTGGTTACGTTGTTGCAGGTGGCCTGCAATCGGATTACATACCGCCCTACTTGATTAAAGTAATAAACAAGGCTGTCGGTTCCCGGTAGGGCGACCATCATTACGCCCAAGCTATCGCTGATTTGCCAGTCTTGACTGCAGATAAGACCCACAGTTGTGTTGTTCCATAGGACAATGGAATCGCCAAGGCAGATGGAGGTATCAGAAACGGCGAATTGAGGAACATTGCTGCAATTGAAACAGATAATATCGCTATTGGGGACAATGGAAATGGGTTGAGGGTTGGGCGATGCCGTTAAGATTGAAATGTTTGAATAGACTGGATTTTGAGGCCCACTGTTCAAATTTGGAGTTGTCATGGTTGGGTTTGGGCTTGTGCTGTAAGGGCAGTTGGCAAGTCCACCGAGGGAATCGACTTTAATAAACATGGGGTCAAAATAGAGGGCTCCGAATCCTTGGGTGGAAGCCGAGACCAAAAAGCCACCGTCTTGGGTTTCCTGGATTCCCCAGCCTTTGTCCAGGCTATTGCTTCCGTAGGTTTTGCTCCACAGCCGGTTGCCCAGGGTATCGTACACATTAAATAGCACATCGGCTCCGCCGTTGCCCCAAGATGTGGTGTAGCCGCTTTGAAGAATTAAATCATTGGAGGTATAATTGATGAAGTGAGATCTTTCATCTCCAGGCCCTTGAAGCACTTTAGCCCATTGAACGGCACCGGAATTTCCTTCCAAACTGATCAACATCATGTCGTTGCCTTGGCCCATGCTGGATGTGGTCGCAGAGAGCAATAGATTGCCTGAAGGAGTTACTTTTCCTGCCAAGTCCCAGTCGATACCATCGTTGCCGGGCATGCCATAGCTGTAGGTCCAAATTGGATTGCCAAGGGCGGTTAATCGAGCGGCGAAGATATCCTGACCGCCATAAGGGCCGCTATATTTACCGGCGATAAATATTTCTCCATTGGGTAAGGCTTCCACATAATTAGCCCAAGCATTATCGAAATGGATGGATCTTTGCCAAACAGGATTTCCAAGGGCGTCGGTTTTAAGGATGAATCCACGACGAGGAGAAAACCCCCAAAATCCGGTCATTAGGAAGCCTCCATCTGGAGTTTCATCGGTGCACAAACCAAAATCATCGACTCCTGTGCCAAAGGTGCGAGACCATTGCAATTGGCCCAGCGGATTTAACCGTACCAGCCAGGCATCGTAATTTCCTGCTCCCCATGACTTGGCTAATCCAGCAACGATGTATCCACCATCGCTGGTTTGCCGGACAAATTTTCCACCTTCTTCATTGGGGCCACCGTACCGGTAATACCATTGAGTAACCCCACATTCGTCCACCTTCATGACGTACAAATCGCACATGCCGTGGCCACCACTGCCGTCGTCTTGTCCGGTTCCAATAAAACCCATGTCGTTTGTTTCAGAGAAGGCGAGGCCAAAATTCAGTCCCGGGATTTTTTCTACCCGAAGGAAGGTTGTTGTAGTATTGCTTTGAGCACGAAGGGGATTCCCTTGCAACCCAATCAGAAGGCTCAAAATGAATACCACGTATTTCATGGTGTAGAAATTAAGATGGATTTAACTTCCGCCGCGGGATAGCCTACCTTTTGCACAATTGCAAATCGAAGAAAGGACTCATTGGTCCATCGGCTGGGGATGGCATCAAACTTGGCGGTGCTGTTTATGCGGTCGATGCTTAGATTTTTTACCGTGTCGTTGGTAAAGAACTCCTTGAATTTTAAGCCTAGAAAAGGGCAATGCAAAGCGCCATGGTCGATTTCAATGAAAACCTGCTTTATTTCCGCATCTTGAGCAGAGGAACAGAGGGGTAAGAGCAATAAAATCCAGAGGAAATACTTGAAAAAAGTAGAAATCACAGTCAAATTATACTAGAAGTTAAAAATAAGGCAAAATTTCTTAAACTGAGTTAATGGAGTTTTAAATGTTTGATTTAGGCCGATTATTTCTGGTTTAGGCTTGAATGTGGGAATGCCGGGAGGGGAACAAAGGGGCGATTTTAGTCTGGGGGGCTTGCGGCAGGGATTGAACCGGGTTGCCCGCAAGCGTGCCGAAGCCTGGCCCGCGCGGCGCGGAGGCGACTTTAGGAGCCACCGCAAGCCCGCTGGGCCAGCCTTTCGGCAGGCGCGGACAACCGGTGAAAGCCCGGCTGCCCCTTATTCCATTAGCGATAACTGGCCCTGCAATTCGATGCCTTCGCCAAATTCCCCTTTGCCTTTTAGTATATAAAAATAGGTGCCGGCGCTGAGTTCAGTTTGATTGTTGGTTTCGCCGCAGAAGCAGCGAAGGCAGGTCAAATCTGGATTTTCAACTGCGTTTTCTGTGCTGAAGACCAGAACTCCCCAGCGGTTGTAAATGAATAAATTGTAGTTGATGCAGCGGTTAAATCCGGGGGCAAAGTCCTCGAAATTCCAACAATTGTTGCCTGGGGTTTGCGGATTGCGCAGCAAAACATTGGGCATGACCGGGACATCCACAGCTTCCATAACCATGACGGAGATGAGGGTGTCGGACCGACAGCCCAAGCTGTCGATGATGGACAGCTTAACTTGCTGACCATTGCTTTGGGGGTGGATGTAAGAAAATTGCTGAACGCTGGTATCGATGCTGCCGTCGTTGTTCCAATCCCAAGCCAAGGTGTAGGGGGGCGTACCGCCATAGGAGCTGTCTTGATAGATGTTTTCTTTAAAGCACAACGGAATATACGAAAACATGGCCTGAGGATTTTCTGCGATCTGGCCGGTTCGAATCAGGGTATCGACGCAGCCGCTGTCGGTTCGTAAGGCCAGCTGAACTTGAAAGGTGCCGGCGGGCACATTGCTGAATGTGGGGTCTGTGAGTGTGGAGCTGTCGGCGTAGGCATTATTTCCGTTTAAATTCCAAGTGTAGGCAGCGATGTTGCCTGGGCCGGCAAAAGAAGATGTGTCTGTTACAGGGAGCGTAGCTCCTTCACAGATGGGTTGCGGAAAAGAAAATCCCGGTTTGGGCAGTGGGTTTACAGTTACCCAAACATAGCCCGTAGAAACACAACCCGCGGAATCGGTAATGGTCAAGGCATACATACCTTCGTTTCCTGCACCTACATTTTCCAACATAGGATTAGGCGCAAAGGAATTGAAATTGGAAGGGCCAATCCAAACAAAATCTGGCCCATTCGAATTGGACTTCAGTTTTAGCGTGTCGCCGGCACATAGAGGTAAGTTTGCTGTTGGCAGAGATGGCGAGCCTACCAAATCTACCACCACATCGTCGGTTACTGTAATCTGGCTGCCGTCGCAGCGGGTGTACACCGCTTGGGCGGTGTAGGTTGTCAATGTGGTGGGGCAAACGGAAACCGTATCGCCGGTGCCAATCAAGGTATTCCCTTCATACCAGCTTACCTGATAGGTTGGAGCTCCATTGGGAACGAAGCGCCAGGCTTCATTGCTGGCGGTCCAAGGGCCGGTGTTTCGGTTTGGCGGAACTACAGCCGTAGTTCCTGTGGCATCCTGAATTCCAATCAAGGCATTTCCACTGTTCCAGTTGGCGCAGGTGGGCTTATTCTGAATATAAACCTCAATAATGTTGGTGGTTTCGTACAGCACAATTTGCTGGGTAGTTTGAAGGTTGTTGCAATTGAAATGGCAGACGTTGGAGAAATTAAAAACGAAGGTGCGGCAGGGGGCATTGCCCGAAACCTGAACGGCGATTTGCCCGCAAATGGAAGGGTCTATATCGTGGTAGGCTCCATAGATTGTGTTCAAGAACAGAGCATTGCTAGGCAAGGATGCGGTAAACGCCCAGTTGCAATAGTTGTTGGCTTGAGTGATATCAAAGGTTAAAACCCCATTGGTTCCTACCACCACCTGATTGTAGGCTCCACCGAAATAGCAGAAAGGAAAGGGGAGAGGTTGAATGGGGCTCCAAATGTCGTCAATACCAATGAATAAAGGCGTTCCGGCTGTAAATGGGAAAGGAGGATTGTAAGGGATTGACTCAACCTGATAGGAGGTTGTTTCTCCTACCCGAAATGGTTTTGCGATTAAATCAACGCAGGAATTGGTGCAGGGAACCAATGTGTCATTTCCGGCAAACACTTCGGGGCATCCAGGCTGTGCATGCATGGGGACAGTGCAAATAAGAGCCAAAAACAGAGGGAGTAAAAAACGCATGAGATAAGATTGGTTGAATGCAAACATACACAGACAAAATTTAAACCACATTTAAGTTGAAAATCTAGGCAGAAATGTACCCTCAACCTCTAGACCGTTTTCAGTCTAAAATGGCGGCATGCACTCAGGCATGGGTTCATTCCCAAGGGCATCGGACATATCCATTTTTATGGCTTTGCATTCATTCTTTGTCAACCCTCTACCATTATCTATCTTTACAACATGATTGACACAGCAATTCAGGAACCCTTTGATACTGCTGATTGGGTTGCAGCAGTGAAGGCCTCGATTAAACGCCCCGAAGACCTACAGGCATTGGTTCATACCGACATCGATGGATTGGGAAAAAAAGCATTGTATCGAGCAGAAGATTTAGATTCAGCCCTAACCTTACCCCCGGTTAAAGGGAAAAGTGAAATATGGCAACGGATACAGATTGAACGCATATCTCGTGCCAATTCTAGGGCTAAAGAAGCGCTGGACGGCGGAGTTACCGGATTGATTTTCAGTCATACGGCCTTGCCGTCTGAGCAAGATTGGGATCGACTTATGGAGGGGATTCATCCCGATTGGGGCTTGCCTGTGTATTGGGATTTTGCGGATTCCAATACCGCTGGTGTATTTTTATGGATTGACTACCTGTTGCGTCAAGGGTATGATTTAGAAACGCTAAGGGGCGGCGTATTTTTAGACCCCATCAGTTGGGCTGCCCGGCAGGGAAAAATGGAAGGAGGCAAGAAAACCATGTTTGATGTGCTGCATCAAACACTGCAATATGGGCTTTCTGAGATGCCAAAGGGGCATTGGCTGCATTTGCGTGCAGGATTTTACAGGGAATGTGGATGCAGCCCCGTTCAGGAACTTGCCTTTGCACTGGCTTTAGCCTCTGATTATTTGGAAGAAATGTCGGCTAGAGGAATGGATGAGGAACAGGTCATTTCCACAATGATGGTTCATTTTTCATCCCTCATCACCTCAGACTATTTTACGGAATTGGTAAAGCCCAATGCCTTTATTCTGCTTTGGAAGAACTTGTTGGATTCGAGGGGGCTGGCGTATCATCGCCCACATCTGCACATTGAAACTGGATTGCGCAACAAAACCTTGTATGATTCCCACAGCAATTTAATCCGCGCCGGAATTGAAAGCCTTTCGGCTTTATCGGGAGGAGTAGATAGTTTGGTTAATCCGGCTTTTGATGCCTTTTTCAAAGAGCCGGATGCGGCCTCGTACCGTTGGGCCAGGAATATAGGTTTGATATTGTCATCCGAGGCCCATGCCAACTACGTACATCATCCCGCTGCGGGCTCCTATTATCTCGAAAACCGGACGCTTCAATTGGCTGAGTCGGCCTGGAATTTGTTTCTGGAAATTGAAGAAAAAGGGGGGATGACCGAAGCGTTAAAGGGCAATGCAATTCAACAGATGGTCACGCTAAAGGCCGAGGCTGAGAAAAAATCATTTCTAAATCGCAGTCGAAGTTTGGTTGGC
>OAPA01000008.1_pt1 | contig 14813 bp, 14 predicted proteins | sample 1494321 | NCBI WGS metagenome assembly OAPA01 (sample SAMEA3275634, study PRJEB22092) | marine metagenome | biome: ENVO:00000447; feature: ENVO:00002042; material: ENVO:00002010 | collected 2014-06-21T08:30:00+00 | depth 0 m
CAGCAGGCGAAGGAGGCGGCGGCGAAGGAGGCGAAGGCGCTGCGAGTCCGGTCGTATCTTACCTTGGGGAGGTCTGCCTCCGAAGCACGCGCCTTGAGGATTCCCCTGGTGCCTAGACGTCCCATTTGCTTCCCTGACCCTGATAGATTCAAATGTCCTCAGGATACCAGAATGCCCTGCTTGTCATGAAGGAGCAGGTATCAACATGCTGGCATCGCATGCTTACGTACGTAATGTTTGACGGGTACCTAACTCAAAACGGAGATACCGCTTACGTTTCAGCTCCTACAACCACCTTCGATTTTGATTTAACAGTAGATAATGGAGGAAATCCCCATTTCTTTTGTACCGTAGGTGCCGGTGAGGTTCGCTCGCTGCAAGGAGTTGCTCAAGGAAATGGTAAGGTGTATTCTGTATATCCATTTTATACTCCAATGATGATGGATATTACTTCGCTGGACGGTGGAGCATCTTGGACAGCCGAGTACATCTCTCCTCTGCTTACATTCAGAACAGATATTCCCGTTAACGTATCCATTGACGCATATCCGCAAGCTTCAAGAAATGCCGATGGCAGCCTGGTGTTTTTCTCGTGGACCGATACCGATACCTTATTGGTGGGCTCAACCATTGATAATACTTCTCCCAATTTGCGTGTAGCCGGCTTGCGCATCAGCGACCGATTCAAAACTTGTTACCGTCGGGTAGAAGGTGTTATTAATGACGATTTGGTGCTTGCACCCTCAATGGCTCCTTATGTGATCAGCGACAACAACAATACCCGCCACACATTGCCTATTGTTTCTGCTCGCCTTATTTCTGATTCCGACAACCCTGTAGAGTTTCATTATTTGGGCAATGTGGCCAGATTGTGCAATGAAGATTTTATCGATCCCAATTTAGGCATTGATTACCGCTACAGCTTTGATGGAATTTGCTACAACTGGCAATGGGATGTGTGTGAGCCATCCAGCTCAATCGAAGAGGAAACTCCCGCCACAGAGGTGAATTTGTACCCCAATCCCGTGGCTCAAACAGCTACCGTAGATCTTAGCAGTTTTAACGGTCAGCCCGTAACTGTACGAGTTATGAATACCTTAGGTCAGGTTGTTCTTGATTTGGGTGAGGTTTCTACTTCAACCCTAAGCCTAGATGCTCAATCGTTTGCTCCAGGTATGTACATCTTAAACCTGAACGCTGCTATTAAGAATGAATCTGTTCGCTTTATGATTCAGGACTAACTTCCAAATCGATGGATTAAAAAAAGGGAGGCCATTCGCCTCCCTTTTTTGTTGGCACTCCCTGTAAAAGCACGTACCTTTGTGATTCAAATACAGGGGTACAACGGTGCTCTGAATTGAATTAAAATATGAACTTCCCCAGCTTTTGGAAGTTCCTCACCCCCCTTTTATTGGGCTATTTGCTGCCGGAAATAGGTTGGATTTTTGTCCTGCTGTTGTTTTTGGCCAGTGCCTATCAAACCCAATATGCCCTAACAATAAATCTCGTGATCTGGACATTTGGAGCCTTGGCCCAATCTCCGATGCCCCCAGAAGAATCCTGGAGTTCCGATTGTCAGGTTTTGGTGGAAATAACCAGAGCCTCTTCGAGCAATTCAAAGTCCATGGAAGCAAAGGTTGTTTCGGGTTCGCTCAAGCCCGGGCAAAGGCTATTAATACGCATTCATCCGAATGAAAATCAGGCTCCGGGTGAGGGCGAATTTTGGTGGGTGCAGGGTAGGGCAGAATGGCCGGCTCAGCCACGTATTCCCTCGGCGTATTCTGAACAAAAGGTACTAAAGAAAAAAGGACTTAACGCTGTTTTGAAGGTGCATAAAAATGGGCTGCTGTGCCAATACTCAGGCCCCCATTCCACAATCAAAGACAAAGACCTTCAAGCCCAAATGGCGCATCGAATTCAGGCCCGAAGTCCAAATCCCACGGTGGGTTATTTTTTTCGGGCTTTACTTTTGGGCGATAAATCAGAACTGCCAAGAGCCACAAGAGATGCCTTCCGGCGCACCGGATTAAGTCACCTGTTGGCTGTTTCCGGCCTGCATGTGGGGATTTTATTCGCCGGTCTGGCTCTGATTTTGAATCGGATCCCCGGAAAAAATGTTGGCGTTTCCTTTTTTAAAGCGTTTTTTCTTTGTCTGGGATTGCTGGGGTATTGTTGGTTGACTGGTTTTTCAGCTTCTGTGATAAGAGCCTCTCTTATGCTTGGTTTTGCTCAATGCTTGATGGTATTTCGCCGTCAAAGTTCTGGGATTCAAATCTTGGCTTGGGTTGTGTTTTTCTTGTTCGCTCTGGACCCTGAAATGTTATGGGATGGTGGATTCCAATTGTCTGTTTTGGCTGTGGTTGGGATTTTGGTGCTTGAACCACGACTTCGCAGGTTTAAGCCACCCAAGTTCCCAAATTGGCTCTGGTCTAGCTTAGTGGTTAGTTTTTCAGCTCAATTGATTACCGCTCCAATTTTATTAAGCTGGGGAACAACCTTTCCTACTTGGTTTTTATTAACCAATTTAATCGCCATTCCATTGACAACTAGTATAATGTACATCGGCTTGGCTTGGTCATTTTTATTGCTGTTTTCTATTTCTTTTGCTGGCTTAGATGCTGCAGTATCGTGGCTTGTGTCATGGTATTTAAAAGGAATAGATTGGATGGGCTCTTGGCCCGCTTCTGAACTGGTATTCACAACACCCAATTCGATGTCCTTGGTCTTGATTTATGGAATTATTGTGGCGCTGGTTTGGAGGGTTTATTTAGCCTCCCCTTGGCCCTACCTTTGGGTTGCCCTACTTTGGGCTGGCTGGTTTTGGTACGAGGAGGCCGAACGGCGGCAACCCCTTCAGCTTGTTTTATCTGAAAAGAACCACACGCAAGCTTTTTTTTTAATTCAAGGCTCTAGCCTAAAAGATGTCTTGTTGTTGGATTCATCTTCTTTACCGCTTCGATTAAAGTACAAGGAGAATACCTTTATAGCTACTCAGCTTGTTGTAAGACCAGAGGTGCTGAACGAAAATGATGTTTTAATCTGGCTAAGCAAAAAGGCTCCGCCGACAGCATGGATTGAAAAATTACCCCCTGGAATTAAAAAATACACACTTCAATCTTGGGCAGACAGGGATTGGATACGTCTTCAAGATAGCACGGATATTTTATTGCATCAGGACCGTACTTTCCGTATTTTTGTGGAATGAAGAGCAGGGTTTTCATGCTGTTTTTTTGGTGGGGCTGCATCTTAAGTAGTGGCGTGGCCCAAGTCTGGACTTGGAATACCATTGCCCCCGGACAAATGGGGAATGCTGCTCAGGGCGTCACCGCCTTGGCCAAAGGCAATGGTACTGACATTTGGATTGGGACGGATGTGGGCTTGGTTTTGTTTTCAGATGGTCAGTTGAGTGCTTTGCCTACCTTCAATTCAACGTTTATTCGAACCCTGTATTGGGATTCTATTTCTTCCTCACTTCTGGTGGGTACAGATGGGGCCGGTTTATATATTCAGTCCGGAAACACTTGGACTCAATTGTTCCCCCAAGCTCAAAATGGCTTGCCCGAAACCCGAATCCAAAGTGTATCCCTTCACCAAGGGAATATATGGGTGGGTGGAGCAGAGAAAGGGTTATTTAAATATGAAAATGGAGGCTGGCAACAATTCAATGCTTTAACCACTTCTGGTCAACTCCCATTTTCCTCAGTCACCTCCCTTCTTTCTGCCCAAAATGGCTTGTGGGTCGGTACGCAGGCACATGGACTTTATTTTTTATCCAATCAGGGGGGATTTACCAATTTGACTGTTGATTCTGGTTTGCCGGCAGTCCATGTTCAATCCATTTTCCTTCAAGACCCCTATGTTTGGTTGGGATTTTCAGGGACTCAAGGCGATCATCATTTGGCCCGATACCATACTCAACAAAGAGCAATGCAGGTGTTTGGCCCCTCGACGGGCTATCCCGTGTTTCGTCAAGTGTATGCCTTTCAACAGGATAGTTTGAATCACATTTGGATAGGAAGCCATGGGGGAGATTTGCCTTTAGCGTATTTTGATGGACAAACCTTCACGGGAATTCCGGAGTTTAGCTCAGGCTTTTTAAGTTCTCCTGTCAAGGCCTTGCTCCATCAGGGAGGCCAAAAAATATGGGTAGGGCATTTCGGTGGTCTCTCGGTGAATTCCCTTTTGCCAACTTCCATACAGCCAAGCTCTACCGACTCTGATTTGATGCCCTTTCCCAATCCCTTTAGTAAAAAGCTGAACATTCCTGAAGCCGTTTCTTCTACTCCATGGGAATTGATAACCTTGAAGGGAGGCCACATTCAACGTGGTTTGGGAAGTACAATCTCTGGAAATTCACTTGCTCCTGGGGTTTATATTCTTAAATGGAAAGGAAAAGAAGGGAAGGTGCAGCAGTCATTTGTATTACGAAAGAACGATTGAGGAAGGTATATGTCAGAGTCAACAGTGGCCGATTGGCAGCTCATTATTAACCCGGCTTCTGGGAATTCAAAGCAAAAGAAAAAGGCCATTGTATCGGCCTTAAACCAAATGCGAATCCCGTTTCAGGAACAGGCAACCACAGAGCCAGGCCAGGCCTTTCATCTGGTGCAGGATTGCATTCGCCGGGGACAACATAAAATTTTGGCCTGTGGAGGCGATGGTACCGTACACGAGGTGATCAATGGCATTTTAACCCAAACCCTAAAGCCGGCAACCGATATATCCTTGGCCTACATACCCTGTGGAAGCGCCAACGATTGGGCTAGAACCTTGGGTATTTCTGAAGACCCTCTACAAGCCGTGAAGGCCATTAAAACCGGAAATTATTTCCGCCACGACATTGGGAGAGTTCAAGGACCTGAGGGGACTGAACCTTTCTATTTTGCCAACGTTTTAGGTACCGGCTTTGATGCCTTGGTGGCCCATAAAGCCAATGCCCAACGTAAACCGGGACGACGGATCCAGTACAGGTGGCATATTCTGAAAAATCTAAATGGTTTTTCAACGCCTGAAATTTCCTTAATCATAGATGAACAAGAGGTATATACCGGCCCCGGATTTTCTGTGGCTGTGGGAATTGGAAAATACAATGGCAATGGCATGACTCCTTGCCCGGATGCCGTTCCCGATGATGGATATTTCGATGTTACTGTATTTACCAATCCCAGCAAATGGGATGTGTTGACCAAATCAGGACGGCTGTATTCCGGTGATTTTTTCGACCTGGATTTTGTTCGGTTTTTCCGTGGACAATCCATCCGGATTGAATCAATACAACCAGTTTTGGTTGAGGCAGATGGCGAGAGCCGAGGAGAGCTACCCGTTCAAATAGATGTGTTGCATCGGCATTTAAAATGCCTGACGCAGCTTAAAAATAAAGATTTATAACCGGACTAGACCGGAAGAGTTAGGGCCATTTTCATTTTAAAATTGTGCCCATCAAAGTCCAATTCAGCAGCGGCAGTTTGAGCGTCGTGCTCGAAAATGAGGAATCGGTTAAATTCAAAGCAATCGCGCAGAATGCGTTCTTTTTCCTTCATTGTTTCAAGCGGACGAATGTCGTAGCCCATAACAAAGGGAAGTCGAATGTGGTGGGCCGAAGGGATTAAATCGGCCATATACATCCATTCCTGACCTTGAGTATCTGTAATGATGGGGAGAATTTGAGCTTCCGTATGCCCATAAACCACCTCTAACTTTAAATGGTGAAACGGAAATCCATCTTCAATAAAATGAAGAACTCCCGCCGATTCAATGGGCTCCAGATTTTCTTTAAGAAAGGACGCTTTTTCTCTGGCATTGGGATGCATGGCATGCTCCCAGTGCTGCCGGCTAACCCAATGTTTGGCGTTTGGAAAAGCCAATGCGTATTCTGAATCTCCATTCCGAACTACCGCACCACCACAATGATCAAAGTGAAGATGGGTAAAAACAACATCGGTTATGGATTCCGCCGGAACGCCCAATTCGGCCAGAGCCGGAACAATCGTATTGCCAGTGGGTTCATAGTGGCTGAAAAATTTGGGAGATTGCTTGTCGCCCATTCCCGTATCAATCAACAAACGGTGTTCGCCCTGTTCAAGGAGCAGGCAGCGCATAGCCCAGGTGCATCGATTTTCCAAATCACAGTCCAACATCCCGTTCCAAATTACCTTGGGAACCACTCCAAACATGGCACCACCATCCAGTTTTAAGGTTCCGGCAAGAACCTCTGATATTTTCCAACCTTCCATGACGGAAAGGTAAGACCTTCCTCTAAAATTTCCAACGCCAGCCCTGGGGTTCTACTTGAAATAAAGTTATTAACATTTCTAGAAGAGATAAAAAAAACTACTTAATTTTGATGTTGAGTTGTGAAATACTAAAAAACTGATTAACAGTGACTAAGTTCAATCCCACCTTGTCCAGTTTAAGGTCGAAAATCGAGAAATTGATGTTGATGTACAAGGCCTTAGAGGAAGAAGTGTACCGGTTGACACAAGAAAATGAGGCGCTAAGAAAACAAGCCGGTTTGCAGGGGGGCGAAGCTCTACCTGCAGACCCTGCAGGTCCCGACATCAAAGCCATTCACCACATTGCTCAACACTTACGCCAAGAAATTGAATTGCTGCGGCAAGAATTGCACGATCAAAACCCCAAGGAATGATTTCCATCAAAATTCAAGTTGGTAACCGAACATACCCCCTAAGCATACCCGAAGATAAACAGCAGTCCATTCAGGAAGCTGCCGATGCCATTAATCTTAGAATTGCCGAATATCAAAGCAAATTTGCAGTAAAGGATATGCAAGATTTATTGGCGATGACTTTATTGGATTATGTTCTAAAACAAAGCGCTGTTCCCTCAACTCATCAAGGCCACACTGCAGCCGATGAATCCCTGGCAAATGAACTGGCCGATTTGGAACGGTTTATAGGTAAGTTTCTGGAAGACAGATAGCTTGTATTTTATATTTTTTCTTTGCCCAAACATGCTGTAAGTTTGTGGTCGATTTTACCAAATTCTGAACTTCAATGATCCATATATTATTCATTCAATCCCTAATCTTACCATTGATTGCTGTCGTGGTTGGAGTAGGTGGCGGGTATGCCCTGTATCATGTTTTGCTGCAAAAACGCATTGCTGCTCTGTTAGCGAAAGCCGAGGCCGATGGCGAAGTGATTAAGAAAGAAAAAATCCTTCAAGCCAAAGAAAAATTCCTACAGCTAAAGGCCGAGAACAGCCAGAATTATCAGGAACAAAAAGCCAAAATCCAGGAACAAGAGCAACGCCTAAAGCAAAAGGAAAATCAGCTTAATCAGCAGAGAGAGGAGCTTAGAAAGGCGGAATCCAATGCCCAACGCATGAAGGAAGAGCTGGCTCAACGAATCGATTCAGTAGACAAGAAGAAGTCTGAACTGGATAAGATGCACCAACGGCAACTTCAACAGCTGGAAACCATTGCAGGCCTTTCCGCCGAAAATGCAAAAGCTCAGCTGGTGGAGGCCCTACAGCAAGATGCCAAATCGGAAGCCATGGCCTTGGTTCAAGACATGGTCGAGGAAGCTAAACTGAATGCCAGCAAAGAGGCCAAACGCATTATTATCCAATCCATTCAACGCCTTGGAACGGAAACCGCAGTCGAAAATGCCATTACTGTTTTCAATATTGAAAGCGACGATATTAAAGGACGAATTATTGGGCGGGAAGGACGAAATATCCGTGCCCTTGAAGCCGCTACCGGCGTGGAAATTATTATCGATGATACCCCCGAAGCCATTGTTCTTTCTTGCTTCGACCCCGTTCGCCGAGAAGTGGCCCGCCTAGCCTTACACCAATTGGTCAGCGACGGCCGAATACACCCCGCACGCGTCGAAGAAGTCGTACACAAAGTTCAACGTCAATTGGAGGAAGAAATTCTGGAAATCGGAAAACGAACCTGCATTGATCTTGGCGTCAACGGCCTGCATACCGATCTTATGCGGCACATCGGTAAAATGCGCTACCGTTCCTCCTATGGCCAGAATTTATTGCAGCACAGCCGAGAAGTGGCCAATTTGTGCGCCATCATGGCCTCAGAACTGGGCTTAAATCCCAAATTGGCTAAACGTGCCGGACTCCTACACGACATCGGAAAAGTGCCGGACGGTGAAACCGATCTTCCACATGCCATCTATGGTATGAAGCTGGCAGAAAAATACCGGGAAAAACCCGAGGTCTGCAACGCCATTGGAGCCCACCACGATGAGGTTGAAATGACGAGCCTGTTGGCTCCCATTGTTCAGGTTTGCGATGCCATTTCAGGAGCAAGGCCCGGAGCAAGAAGGGAAATGACCGAATCGTACATTCAACGGATTAAAGATTTGGAAAGCCTAGGCATGGAATATTCCGGTGTTCTAAAGTGCTTTGCCATTCAAGCAGGACGAGAATTGCGGGTTATGGTAGAAAGCGATAAGGTGACCGATGAACAATCCGATAAACTGGCCTTTGAAATTTCCCAGAAAATCCAAAATGAAATGAGTTATCCCGGGCAAGTTCGGGTAACCGTCATCCGCGAAAAACGTTCGGTCGCTGTCGCCAAATAGCCACTAATTTCAATTTCTAGGTTGATGTTTAATCCGCCTCCTTTTTTCCAAAGTTAGCGTTATGGCTACACTCCAAAGAAAACTCAACTTCGCCCTGGTCTTCGGGGCGATTTTTTTCTCCGGAACAAATTGGGCTCAAAGCAACTGCCTGTTTAAGAATCCCTTATGTTTTTACAATTCCGATGTTTTGTCCTACATACAGGTACTTCATAAACATCAAGATTACAAATCCATAGCTCCTTTTTTTTATGGCCCCTATCCCGCGGCTCTGGGCCATGTGAAGTTTATTGAACGCTTGGCCAACTGCGATTTCTGATTTGAAATGAAGCGAGTAGGGGTAAAGGAAACATCAAAAAACGCCTGGTCCATTACCTACCAACGAACCATCATCGGAACATCAGAGCACTTTAAAGTGGATTGTGCCCTCATCAACGATACCTGCCGTGTTTTTTTGGATGAGGCTTCATGGAAGCGCATTTTTCAACCCAGATCCATTGGCAATTAAGAATGGGTGCCGCTGATTTAATTTTCCAGGCCCTGTACACACAAATGAAAGCGCTGTACATCTTGGAGAAATGGTCCGGTTTTTTTTTGTTCTAGGATGGCCTTCATTTCTTCCAGCCAGGATTTCATCCAAAAAACATGGGGGTGTACGTCCACCGGCTCCAGCATCCAGCCTTCCTGATTGCTTTGCCTAAAATACAGCTCCAATTCCCGTTCCGAAAATGATGTTCCCTGCTCAGATGGATTCACAAAATAACTCAAGCGGTTTCCATTCCAACCCTGCTCTTCTTCATAGTCCCAGCGCAGCAGCATACCCTTGGGAATGCGAACCGGATTCACCTTCAGGTCAAAGGCATAACTGGCCAACAAAAAAATGCCGGCCTGAACAACAGGACTGCCTCGGCGGTATTCCAGTGCATGCGATAAAAAGCAGGGAGCCAGGCTGCTTTCCGAGGCCTCGGCCGGCTTCAACTGCTTTACATCGTAAAGCAAATGGTTGATCAATCGAATTTTTTCCTCTGTTTTGGCTTCTTTTTTCTTCTCGGCAGGTAGATAGGATACCCAACGCAGCAAAACCGATACCAGAGAACCAAAGTTCAAATGAGGATAAAAATGCCGGTGGATGATTTCCATGCCATCTTCAAGGGAAACAGGATTGGCCACCCATGATTTTAATTGAGCTGCAGTTTCTGTGCGCCGTATGGCATTCATGGCTTGCTCTGCACGCTGCTGAACCAATTCGGTCATGGTGTTTTCCCAAATCCGCTCCAAGGGCGCTAAGGCCTCTGGTCCTTCAGCCTGAATCTGCTCGAGTAGGGCTTGCCAGAGCTCTACATCTGGATCGGCCATAAGCTTGGGCATGACCCTCCACACCAATTTTTTTTTCTTCACCTGCAACCCGAATTAAAATTCTGCGTTAAATCACTTAAACCCAAAAATAAAACTTGCCTATAGACTGTACGCATACATAACCATTAACTGTTATTCATCATGCGTACTCTATCTGATCAACAGCTCGTTGAGTTGTATCTGCAAGGACAACCCCAGGCCTTTGAAGTCATTTTGAACCGGCATGGTTCCAAAATTATGGGAAAAATTGTCAATACCGTTCGCGATGTAGAGGTAGCGGCCGATGTATTTCAGGAAACCATGCTCAAGATTGTTGAATACCTTCAAAGCAATCGGTATCAAGAGAAGGGACATTTTCTGGCTTTATTGTATCGAATTGCCCACAACGAGTGCATCAACGTGTTTCGGCACAGCAAAAAAATGCCCAAAATGGAATTGGAAAGCAAGACCGAGGGAGAGGTTGTAGATGTATTCGAAATTTTAGATTTGGAAGACGGCAACATTGAATTGGTATTGTTTGACGAGGAAATTCGGCAGCAGCTGGAAGCCTTGGTGGCCAAACTGCCCAAAGAGCAAAAAGAAGTGGTTTGGCTGCGCATGTATGCTGGGCTTAGTTTTCAGGAGATTGCCGACCAAACTGGGGTAAGCATCAATACCGGCTTAGGTCGCATGCGCTACGCCATCATCAACATGCGAAGGATGGTTCAAGAGCAGCGGTTTGAATTAATGGATTAATGTTCGGTTGAGCAATAAAAGTGCATACTGGCCGTTTTAAGTCAAAAACAGCTTATGTCGCACGTTACTCCTCCTTCGTTTCAATCTTCATCCTGGAACCTGAATCCTGCGTACCGGCAGGCAATGAATCGGATTTTGTCCTTGGTTAAATCGCGCCAAGTGCTTCCAAGCTCAAGCCTGGGCAAGATCGTTATTTCATTGAATTAATCGGGTTTTTTGGTTGATTGGGGCGCTTGTTCCGGCTCTCGCTCCAAGTCCTCGCCCCACAGGGTCAAGCGGTGCCGCGTTGCGGTGGCTCCCAAGGTCGCCTCCTCACTGCGACCGCTTGTTCCTGTGGGGCTGTGGGCTTTCCGCATCGATCCGGAGCGCGGTGTGGTTCAAACCAAAACCGCCTAAACAAGCTTTACGTATTGGGCATGAGGGCTTCTGCCCCGGATGGAATAAGGTAGCCAAAGCCAGCTGGGCCAGCGCCCAACAGCCGAGGAGGCGACCTTGGGAGCCACCGCAGGCTGATTTGGGCGCCGGCCTGGCTGGTTTTGCTACCTATGACAGCCGGAAATGGCAGCCAAATCCAACTTAAGAAACCAAACCCGGAAAGGCTTGAAATACAAGCAAGCAAATGATTGTCAGCGTTATAAGGGCCAGCATATTCAGGAAAAAGCCAAAGGAAACCATGTCGCGAACGCGGAGCAAATCGCTGCCGCCAAATACGATGGCATTCGGAGGAGTCGCCATGGGAAACATAAATGCCATGCTGCTGGCCAATGTAACGGGCAAGGCAAAAAATAGGGGATGAAGTCCTAGGGTTTGCGCAGCGCTAATGACCACCGGCACCATTAGGGTAACCAAGGCTACATTGCTCATTAACTCGGTTAAAAATAAGGCACTGACAGAAAACAAAAGGATTAATACCAATGGATTGCTAATGCCCAAGCTCAGCAATCCATCGGTTAGAATTTGAATCATGCCCGAGGATTCCAGTCCTTTGGCCAATGCAAATCCGCCCCCGAACAACAATATGACCCCCCAGGCTAATTTTTGTGTATCGGCCCATTCCAGCAAGGCCTGAGTTTTATGTCCGAGACCCCGTTGATCTGCCGGTACGATGAACAGCAATAGGGCTCCAATCAGAGCCACTCCTGCATCTGAAATTGGCAGATTTAACCACCTGCCAATCCAGGGACCAAACATCCAGCCGGCGATGCTAATGATAAAAATGCCAATCAATCTTTTTTGGCTTGGGTTTAAAGCCGTAGGCGAGCCAAACAGATTCTGTTCAGAAAAATCTACCTCTATGTTTTTGTCATCCCATTTTTGGCTGAGCAGAAGGTACATGACCAGCAAAAGAAGTGCGGCCAACGGAAGGCCAATGACCATCCAAGGGAAAAATCCCAGCGAAATTCCGGCAAATTGTTCGCTCATGCCACGAAGTACAGCATTGGGAGGCGTGCCAATTAAGGTGGCTACTCCGCCAATGCTGCTGGAATAAGCCAAGGCTAACAGCAGTCGCTTTCGAAATTGGGGGGCCCAGCTGCCGCGTACAAAGGGAAAAACAGATAGAGCCATGGGCAACATCATCATGGTGGTGGCCGTGTTGCTAATCCACATACTTAAAACGGCGGTAGCCAAAGAAAATCCCAGCAACAGTCGTTTGGGTTGATTGCCGGTTTTATGAAGAATCCATTTGGCGGTAGCGGTGTGTACATGGTATTTTTCAAGGCCCAAGGCCAAAAGGAAGCCGCCAAGGAAGAGGAAAACCACTTCGTGGCCGTAGGCTGCTGCCGTTGATTTTAGGTCTAGAATATTTAAGCCGGGGAAAAGAATCAATGGGAGCAGAGCCGTGATTGGCATGGGAACGGCTTGCGTAATCCACCAGATCAGCATCCAAACGGTCGAGAACGTAATGGAGAACAATTCTGGGTGCTGCAGGACTTCAGCAGTAAGAAATGCCGCAATCCAAGCCATGCACGGCCCTAGAAGTATCTTGATTATGGTCATGCTCAAATGTAAGGAATGGGAGCGAACTGCCATGCTCTACATGGAAGAATCGCTGGAGCTGATTTCCTGATTTTGAGGTTTCTTAAGCAGCCCATACCCTAAAATTCCCCCTAGTATGATCAAGCTTCCCAAATAGAAAGTCCAGCTTAATTCTTGGTTTTCATTAAATATCCAGGCGGCCAAAACAAATCCGTAAATGGGCTCTAGATTGATGGCAAGAACCACACTGTAGGCCGAAATTTTGGTCAATAATTTGAGGGTTACCGCAAAGGTAAAGGCAGTGCAAATGGACCCCAAAACAAAGGTTAGAAACAAGTCCATTCCGCCGGGCAAGGTGTGTAGAGATTCAGGCGCCCACCAGATTAAACATAACCCCAAGCCCACCCAAGCACCGATCATTTCGCCCCAAGCAATGAACAGTCCGGAAGTCCGGGTAAGGGCTAATTTGCGATTCAAAATGGTAAAAATGCCGGATAAACTGGCAGAAATAAGGCCCACAGTTATTCCGGTTTCAAACTGAGGAACAACACCAATAATCATCCACAGCCCAAAACCAATGATGATTCCAACCAAGGGCTCCATCCAGCCAATTTTAGTTCGAAAGAAAAGAGGCTCTAAAAAGGCCACAAACAAGGTGGTGGCGCTCATGCTGGCTAAGGTAACCGATACGTTCGAAATTTTAATGGCTTGAAAAAAAGTAGCCCAATGGGCGCCAACGACCAAGCCTGTGGCCATGGAAAGAAAGAGCATTTTCCAGAATTTTATGGGAATTACTCCCGCTTTAAGTAAAAAGGGGAACAAGCACAAGGCGGCAAACAAAACCCTCCACCAAACTAAGGTTACTCCATCCAGGCTAATCCACTTTCCAAGAATACCTGTAAATCCAAAAATGAAAACGGTAAGATGCAAAAGCCCCTGACTTTTCCATCCTGCTTCAGGAGTCCAACCCATACATTTAAGATGGCAATTGCTCTACCGCATTCAATTTACGCTGAAGGTAGATGAGGTATACCACTACGCCGGTAAACAATGTAAATACCACAGCAACGACCACCCATATTTTTCCATCCTTCCGCATGCCCGTTGCCATTTCAATGACGTTGGCCTCCACATAAATGGTTCGAGCTTCGGCCGATTGCCAGATTTCAATCTGGTTTTCTACATATACCCCTTCTGTGCTTTGACATTTTACCGAAATTCGGTAGGGAAATGCCTGTGCTGGCAACTGTTTTTTAAGCAAAACCTGTGCTGTAGAGCTGAGCTCAAAAAAGGTTGTATCGCATTCACCCACTTGAAAGGACTTGACTCCTCCGTTTAAGCGGTTCAAATCTACCAATGTATCTGCTGAGGCATTGGCATGCACTTGGAATGGAACAGCAGTCAACAAAATGGAGAACAGGAAAAGTTTAATGTGTTGCATTCGTGTTGCGGGTTAAACGTTGAATTCGAAAGCTAAGGTTGGCCATCCAAAAGCCCATCAGAGTCCAGCCTAAAATGGCCGGATAAAAGACCAATCGCATGTCATTTTTTAAATCCTTGTAATTCCCGAAACCTGGGTTTCCCCCTTTACCGGGGTGAAGGGAATCGACATCCTGCATTCTGGGTAAAATGACAATCAAGACCACCATCAATACAAAAGCGAAAATGCCATAAACGGCCGAGATTTCAGCGCGCTTTCGGGCGTCGGTAATGGAGCTTCGCAATACCATATAAGCCAGGTAGGCAAGTATGGTAATAGCGGCTCCGTTGAGCTGCGGATCTTTGGTCCAAAACGTATCCCAGGTAAAGCGGGCCCAAATCATTCCCGTGGCAATTCCAATCAGGCCATACACCAAGGCCACTTGGGTTAAGGCCAGCGATTTTTCATCGTTCAGGCTGTTGTTGGTTCTAAGATAAATGATGCCATGAATCACGGCGGCCAGCAACAAAACGAACATAGAAAACCACATGGTAACGTGCCAATACAGATTTCGTATGGTTTCATGCAAAACGGGCTGAACAGATACCTCGCCCAGAAAGGCCATTGGAATGACCCAAATCATGGTCAAAATGGCCGCTATTTTCAGGTAATTTTTCATGGATTTTAATCGCGCCAAAGGTATGGAAATAAGATGTATCCTAGGGAAACGACCAAGGTGGTCAACAACAACAGCATGGCCAAGT
>OAPA01000009.1_pt1 | contig 14777 bp, 13 predicted proteins | sample 1494321 | NCBI WGS metagenome assembly OAPA01 (sample SAMEA3275634, study PRJEB22092) | marine metagenome | biome: ENVO:00000447; feature: ENVO:00002042; material: ENVO:00002010 | collected 2014-06-21T08:30:00+00 | depth 0 m
GGACTGTTCGAACATTGAGGTTAAGCCTGGCCGCATTTTCCGAGACTTTGCCAAGCCTTGCTTCGGAGTCATCCACTGCCGTTACGCGCGCCCCGCGTTCAGCGAGGTGGCAGGCCTTGCCACCGGGTGCGGCGCAGGCCTCAAGCACGCTCATGTCGGCTGTAATCGACAGTAAGTTGGATTTTATTGGCAAGTTCAAGGGAGGCCATGTACAATGAAGGTCTAATTGGGAGGCAAATGCATCCAGATGCACATCGGGCCTTGGTTCGTGAACAACAACCCCGATATTTGCATAAAGAAACGGTGGGTGATTTTGAGTACTTATCCGGTTACACTGTGTTTCGTGATCGCGACGGACAGGTTTTGGGCTATTTGAATTTGCCTTATTTCCTACGTCAAAAAGACCTAAAAGAAGAGCTTTCCAGTTCCTTGTTGGCTTTGATTAATATTTATTCTTTGTTGATTGTGGCCTCAATGCTGATTAGCTTGTTGATTGCAAATCAACTCACAGGTCCTTTATCCATTCTTCAACAAAAAATTGGTAAAATCAGATTGGGACGGAAGAACGAAACCATTGATTATCGAGGCAATGATGAAGTAGCCAGTTTGGTCGATGAGTACAATCGAATGGTTCAAGAGCTGGAAGCTTCTGCTCAACTTTTAGCCGTTTCTGAACGCGAAAACGCCTGGAAAGAAATGGCCCGGCAGGTGGCACACGAAGTGAAGAATCCTTTAACTCCAATGAAACTAAATGTCCAGTATTTGTTAAAGGCCTGGGAAGATGGACGTGAAGACTTCCCAGAGCGAATTCAGCGGTTTAAGATGGCCATGCTTGAACAAATTGAAACCCTATCTTCCATCGCCAGCGAATTCAGTTATTTTGCTAAGCTTCCTGAAATTGCTTTGCAACCGCTTAATGTATCACAGACCCTCAAATCAGTGGTTGAATTTTATGCTAATAATGAAGAAGGCGTTCAATTGCGTTGGGATACTGAATTTATTCCCGATGCGAATGTAATGGCAGATAGAGATCAGCTTTTGAGGGTGTTCAATAATTTACTTCGCAATGCCATACAGTCCATTCCTGAAGGACGAATTGGTGAGGTGTGGGTCTTGCTTTATCGTCAAGGAAACCATGTGGTTGTTGAAGTCAAAGACAATGGAATGGGGATTCCCGAACAAAACCGAAATCGAATATTTACACCAAATTTTACCACCAAAGGCTCTGGAATGGGTTTGGGATTGGCTATGGCTAGAACCATTGTTGAAAATATGCAGGGAGAAATTTATTTCCAGACGGAAACGGGAGTAGGCAGCTCTTTCTTTGTGCGGCTGCCGGCATTGAACTCCCTTTCAGAAGAAACTAAGACGGGTTAGTACTGAGGCGACGTTGTGGAAGCTCCGACCATTTAATCGCCCTTGGATTCATGATGTGAAACCACAGCGGAGGTACCATGGAAATGAGCATCGAGCCAGGATAGCCAAAGGGCAATGCTGGGGCTTCGGGCCTATGTTTAAGCATTTGATATGGCCTGTTGGACTTAAAATGGTGATCGGAATGCCGCGTTAAATCATATAAAATGGCGCGGCCCAATCTGTGGTCACTGTTCCATGAATGCCAGGGTTTTACGGTTTCAACATGCCCGGAAGCCGTTGTCTTTCTCAATAGACCGTAGTGCTCAATATAATTCACTGTTTCAAGCAGTAAAATTCCGACAATCCCCGCCATCAGCCCAAAAAATAATGCGGGGAACCTGCCAAAATAAAACAATACAATTCCGTAAAAAAGATAAGCTAAACTGAACCACAGCATTCGATTGTAGACCGTCCAAAACCCTTTGTTCTTTCTGGACAGCAAATCTGATTCAATGCCCCATGCTGAAATCCAAGATCCCCACATAGATCGAATCCAGAAGGCATATAGATGTTCATTCATCCGCGCAGTTGCTGGATCTTTCTCTGTACTAACATAGCGGTGATGGCCTAAATTGTGTTCAATGAAAAAATGCATATACACGTTCGGCCACAACAAGAGCAATGCTGCAGACTTTGACCAAATGCTAGACCGGTGCCCCAACTCATGGGCAACATTAATGCCATTAACACCTAAAACCAATCCTGTGCTTACAATACAGCCTAAGCTTTCCATCCAATTTCCCTCTAGGCTTAAAAATTGGTTCATGCCAACAAACAATACACCAAAAACAATGGGCAAATTCGAGTAGAGCAAAACATCAAAAACAAACGAATGTTCTAACTTCTCTGGTGCATTTGAGGTGGAACGAGGAAGAATTTGCTCTAAAATTGGTATTAAAACAAAGGCCAGGATGGGCCCAAGCCAATAACTTGCCAATGAATAACGCAAATCTAGAAAAACGAAAATGGGTAAAAAAAAGCCCGAAAAATAACGCAGCATTTCACGAATCATAATTGTCTATGGTATAAAACGTATGAGGTTCATATCATAAAATTACGACTTTTGCGTTCTGAATTCAAACCAGCCATTATCAAAACTACACATGGGAAGGAGACCTGTAAAAAAATTTAGAAGAGAGGACGATGAATTGAAAATCCAATGGCTTGCCATTATTGCACCAAAATTGTTTCAAGAGGGATTTCGGCAGTATTCAATGGATGAAATCATTCAATGGGTTGGTGTGTCTAAGGCCACATTTTATAAATATTTCAGTTCTCGCGAAATGTTGATTGATGAAATGTTGACCTTGAAGTTAACAGAAATAACGGCGTTTAAAGACATTTTATTTGAGTTCGGTCGGCCCTACGCTGAACGTTATTCTGCCGCAATGACTTTATTGGAGCAGGCATTAAACCCGCTGTCCTACAAATTCTTAGATGACGTTCAACATACCCACCCTGAGCAATTGACTCAAATCTTCCAGTTTATTGAGTTTAGCTTGCAATGGCTTGAACAATTTTATGTAGAGGGAATGCGTGATCATGGTTTGAAACAGGTGAATACGAAATTACTCCTGATGGTTGATGGCGCATTTCTAAACGCCTTAATCATGAACCCCACTAAGTTAAAAAAGACGGGATTCTGTGTTGGTGAGGCTGTTCGTCATTACTTTGATTTAAGAGCCCACAGCTTGAGGCAAATCGATAAAGTTGGCGAACTAAAATTCTCTTAATGGCCAAGGCTAGGGTGAAGGATTTGTCACCTATCTTCGTGATTGAAAATGAAAGGTGGAATCATGACTTTCCTGGCTTTAGCAATTGCCCTTTTCATAATTGGATTGGCTCTTAGTCGCCCTTATTGGAGACTGCTAAGAAAACGCGTTCTCAATCAATCTTCTGAGGTCGCAATTCATCAAGGAGATTGCACCTATTCCAGTCCTGGAGTTGCTTTACCCGAAAATTTCCGAATGATGGGCATAGATGTTTCCCACCACCAAGGACTCATAGACTGGAAAAAGGTAGCCGCCGCCAAGATAAAATCTAAACCCTTGTCCTTTGTGTTTGTAAGAGCTACGTATGGACGATGGAAAAACGATAAGTATTTCACCTACAATTGGAAGGCAACAGCACAGGTGGGATTGCTACGGGGAGCCTATCATTATTTCTTACCTACCCAGTCGGCCGTTGCACAAGCGGAAAAATTTTTGAGCCGAGTCTGCGGGCCTGATGGGAAATATCAAGGAGATTTGCCTCCGGTCCTCGATGTAGAGGACCCACCAACAGGGATTTCCAGGGAAGAATTTCACAGTGAGATACAACAGTGGTTGGATTTGGTGGAAAACCGTACCGGTCACAGGCCCATTTTGTATTCGGGAGCTAATTTTTACCGGGTTAATTTATACCCTGTATTTAAGTCCTACCCATTGTGGGTAGCTCATTATCAAAAGAATCAGCCATCCATTCCGCACACTCAAAGTTGGGATGTTTGGCAGTTTACAGATAAAGCCAGAATTGATGGAATTTGTGTCGCTGTAGATTTAAATGTTTGTCCTCATATACCCTCGTTTTTCCCGCCGCAAGCCCTAAGGACGGTGCATGGGAATTAAGCGGCAGCTTTCTCTTTTATGGCTTAATCTCATTTAAGTACATTTGCGAAAGGTCTTCATTTACTTAATATTCGTTTTAAATGCAATTTTATCTGTTTGATTCTTCTTTGGCTGTAGCGCATTTATGGCCTTTCTCACTTTCTAGAAGTCCGGCCGATATCCCTGTTGGAATGTTGAGTTTGCGCGCAAAATGGGAGGCCATGTTCCCAGGAAAATTAGTGGGCGTGATTCCTACACCGACAGCAGCCTGGCACCCCCATCCGTTTCTGTACGACACAGTAAAGTACCCCGCATTGTGCATTTCTTCTCATTGTTTTCCTGATGCGGGTTTGCTGGAAGAAGCCAAGGGGTTATTGCCCGGTCAATCGTTATGGCAAGGAGAACATTTGTTGGCCTTTTCGGCTAGCAATCCACAACAAATGAAGGAGGAGGCACAGCAGGTAGATTCTGCGTTGGCCATACAATCAAAACATTCGGTTCGGCTTCTAGACCGCATTTGGAAAATTCAGGAAAACATTGCTGAAGAATTCAAGCAGGATATTGCGTTGAAACCGCTTCCTTTTTCTCCGTTGCCAGAGGACTGGGGGAATCGAATCATAGGCCCCCCAGATCGCGTACATTTGGCTCCGGGCGCTAAAATTTTCGGTTCAATTCTGAATACCATTTCTGGAGATATTTATGTGGATACGGACGCTGAAATCATGGAGGGATGTATGGTTCGCGGACCTTTTTATTTGGGTCAGAACAGTGTCTTGAAAATGGGAACGCGGATTTATGGTCCTGTTGCTGCAGGGAAGTTTGTCAAATTGGGTGGAGAAATTGGACAAAGTCAAATATTTGATTTCAGCAATAAGGGGCACGAGGGCTACCTGGGGAATTCTGTTATTGGGTCATGGTGTAATTTGGGCGCTGATACCAACAACAGCAATTTAAAAAACAATTATGCCGAGGTGAAGCTTTGGAACCAAGCATTAAAGACCTTTGAATCTACAGGCCTTCAGTTTTGCGGATTGTTTATGGGAGACCATTCAAAAACGGGGATTAATACCATGTTCAATACCGGAACAGTGGTTGGGTTTAGCTGCAATATTTTCGGATCTGGGTTTCCTAGGAACATGATTCCTTCGTTTCAATGGGGCGGGGCTTCTGGGCTTATTCCCTACAAGTTATCAGCAGCCAAAGAAACGGCTCGGGCTATGATGGGTAGAAGAAATATTCCATTTGATGAAGAACAGGCAGATTTGTTTCAGCATATTCTGGACTTGGAACAAGGGCAATGATTGCTCTTAATTGTTAAACCAACCGCGTTGCCTGTTCAGGCGTAAGGCTTGAAGCAAAGGGCTTTTTACGTTAATGGTAAAATTATAGCTCTGCCGGAAACCGAAAGGAATGACAGAAATGCGGAGTTCCCAACAATGCATATCTCTGAAAATATCGATGGAACTGGTTGAAATTTGACCATTGGCCAAATCGTAGTTCAAGTTCATGGCTAGTTTCCACTTCGGCGTCAAATTAATATCTCCCGCCAGTCCAATGGTATGCGTTACCGTAGACCGATCATAGGGCTTGTTGTACGAGATGTTGTAATTGACTTGCAAGCTGTATGGAACATTGAAGTCAATAAAATAATTGTAGAAATTGGGTGTGGAAAGCAGTTGTTCTTCATCTTCATTTTGAGCTTTGGCTTTGCGCTGTCCACGGTAAGTGAATCCAGCAGCTAGTGCAACTTGAGTAGTACGGAACAATTCTCCTTTTTCAATCATGAAGGCATCAATGCGTTGGGCTTGCCCATTGATGAAGGTGAATTGGTAGGGGTCAAAAGCGGCGTTTAAATTGATGTTCAACATTTTAAATAAAGTGGTGCGTGCACTCAAACTTAAATTAGAAAGATTTAAGGAATCTCGGGCTAAATCATAATTGATGCCCAGTCTTAACTGTTCAATCAAGGCTACACGACGGTCTTTAGAAATACTATCTCTGGCAGAAGGAGATAATTTCGCTTCAAGCCGGTTGTTGATTCCCAACGAAATCAGACCGCTTTGGCCAGCAGGACTGGCCCCGTACAGTCCAATTTGGCCTGGACTATATGAAGTCAGTTGTCCATTGTTTCCAAAGTATCCGGTTTTTACCTCAGACAAATCAGGTCTGTACGAAAAAGCAATGGCCGGGCTCATCGTGTGACGAATGCCCTTCAATCGGCCCAGAGGAAGAGTTAACGTGGAAAAAACATTGGTAGAGACATTAACGGAGATGTCCATCTGTCGGTTGGAATGAAAACCGCGTATGGTATCTGAAATGACCTGGCCAGTTCCATCCAAGTATCGATTTAAGGACCACAGGTGCCAGCGCTCATCGTAACGTACAGAGGGGGTAATAAAAATATATTGGCCTAATGTGAGGTTGGTGTTTAGATTTAATTCGTGTCGCATGCCCGAATTGATCCGATTTAATTCGTCCAACGGTTGTCTAAAAAGCAGCGAATCTAGGGTGTTTAATTGATTGGCAGATTGCAAGCGGTAAGTCAAGCCAATTTGTTCATACCATTTGGATTTTCCCAAGGCAATTTTTCGCTTAAAGGGGGTAATCCTAGAGACATTCAATACCAATTCAGGAAATGAAAACGAAACAGCACTGGTAGAAGTATTTTGGAAATGCCGGATGGAAGCCGCCAAGTTTACTGGGCTGTTTCGAAATCGCTTTGTGATGCTGATGTTCGAATTGAATTGGTTTTGGGTAATCGCATTGACGCTTCCTGCATTTAGCCGGTTAAATCCTGAAGTTTGAACATTTACATCCGCTTTAAAATTAAATGTGGGATGTGCTTTAGGGTCTTGGTTGTGCGACCAGTTGACGGAAAAGTCCCTAGATTGTTGAAAGTCAGAAGGAATCTCGGGGTCTCCGGTTTGAAATTGACTGAACTTTAAGGCCAGTCGCCCGGAGTGCTTATACTTTTGAATGTAGCGCAGTTCAGTGCGTGCACCAAAGCTGAGGCTAGAAAAAATATCACCCGTAATGGACAAATCCATATAATCATTGAGCCCGAAATAATAGCCGAAATTGCGAAGGAAAAAACCATAGGCTCCCTGTTCACCATACTCAGGGAGTAAAATGCCTGAGGATCTAAATTCCATGCTAGGAAAAAAGCCAAAAGGCAAGGCTAGTGGGGTGGGGACTTCACTGATTCTTAAAACAGCGGGGCCGGTTACTACCTTGTCGTCCGGAATTACTTTTGCCTTGGAAGTGGCGATGTCAAAATGGGGGTGCTCCTTATCCGAGCAGGTTGTAAATCGAGCGTTTTTAATGTATAGCACATCGTTGGCTTCTTTTTTCGCAACTTGACCATGCAGATAGGTGTCTGCGTCGTTGGTAATGGCCTCCTTAATGAGCCCTCGCTTCGTTTCAAAATTGTAATCCATTTCATAGGCATCAAATCCTTTTCCATTTTCAGTAAAAACGGGTTTGCCTTGAAGTTTCCCTAGCGAATCTGGAGTACCTTGTGCGTGGATTAACTTGTTGGACATAGATAAGGAAACGAAATTAGCCTTCAGGTCAATCTTATCGTATTTCAGCTCTACGCTGTCGTGAAGGGTAATGGTTTCTGAGGAAAGGTTTAGAACCAGACTGTCTGCTGCCAAATACACAACAGGGAATTCCAGCCCCGATTCTTTTTGTTGAATTTTTAAAGGTGCGATGCCGGTATCGGGGGGAGAACTAATTTGGGTCAAGCTATCCTTAGGCAGAATTCCGGAAAGGGTGTCGACAGGCTGCTCATTCGAGGCAACATGATACCCCTTCTGTCCAACATTAGGAAGGGGGGACGCCCTCCTACTTGAACAGGCCAATGAACTTGTTATTAAAACCGTTAATAAAATTAAGTAACGAACCTGCATTTCAGCACAAAGGAAGGGTAAATTTGCATGGTTTTTGTTTCATTTTTGCCATAACGTAAAGCCAATGCACCTGCGAAAGACGGATAAATTTGGATTAATAAAGGATTTTTTCCTTGCTTTAACAATTTATTTGCTTGCTTTTACTGTTGAAGGACAGGGAGTTCGAACAGTGGTTATTGATGCCGGTCATGGAGGAAAGGATCCCGGTTGTCATGGGTCTTTCATTAAAGAGAAGGAAGTATGCTTAAAGGTTGCATTGGCCTTAGGAAAACAAATCAATGAGTATTATCCCGAGGTGAAGGTGGTGTATACCCGGCAACGGGATGAGTTTATAGAATTATACAGAAGAGCTCAAATTGCCAATGAAGCTCATGCGGATTTATTTATTTGCATCCATGTGAATTCAGCGGGTAGTGCCTCCGCACATGGAGCTGAAACCTATGTGCTTGGTTTGCATAGAACTGAAGACAATCTGCGGGTGGCAAAGCGAGAGAATGCTTCGGTGGGTTTTGAGACCGATGTTAAAAAGAATTATGAGGGATTTGACCCGAACAGCGATGAAGGAAACATTATTTTCTCCATGTTTCAGTCGGCGTATTTAAATCAAAGTCTGGAATTTGCCGGTTTGGTTCAACATCGCTTTGAACACCATGCCAAGCGCCACAATAGGGGTGTGCGCCAGGCGGGTTTTTTGGTTTTGGTTAAAACAGCCATGCCCTCAGTATTGATTGAAACCGGCTTTGCCACCCATCCTGGAGATGAGGCTTTTTTAGGTTCGGCAGAGGGTGTTCGGCTGATGTCTGAGTCGATCTTCCTGGCTTTTGCAGATTATAAAAAATCGAACGAAGGAAAGGCCTATTCAGGGTTAGATAAACCTCATCCATTTTTGAATCATGGCACCCGCCCCTCGAAGGAACATTCCAAGCCGACAGTTGTGAATACTGCTGAACCAACGCAGGAATCCGAAAGGGCCTATTTTTCAGTTCAATTCCTGTCTTCAAAAACAAAATTCTCAGACTCCGATGCTCGTTTTTCATCTCTAGAACAGGTGCATAGTCTGCCCCGGCCTGACGGTTGGATTGCCTATTTGAGTGGACAATTCATGGAGGAAGCTCAGGCCAAGGCAAGGCTCAATGAATTGAAGTCAAAAGGGTATTCTGATGCATTTTTGGTAGGGGTAATAGCTGGGGTTAAATCCAGCCTGGATGCCGTTAGGGCAACCCTAAAAAAAAAGAAGTAAGTTTGTACTGAAACACTGCGATGCATTTGAAAATTAGTAGAGAAATAAAAGTTGCCCTATTTGCCGCCGCCACGCTGGCCTTAACCATTTGGGGGTTCTATTTTTTAAAAGGACAGGATATTTTCAAGCCGGGGCGTACTTTGTATGTTGTGTTTCCTCATGCAGGTTACATTGAGCCCTCTACGCCAGTAGTGGTGAATGGATACAAAATTGGGATCGTTTCAGATACTAGGCTGATGGATGCCGTTCAAGGGACGGTTTTAGTTGAACTTCAAATTACCGAAGACGATTTGTTTCTGGATAAGCAAAGCGAAGCCATTATTTCATCCCCCGGCCTTATTGCGGCAAATGTTATTGACATAAAGCTTGGTACGTCAGGTCAGGAAGTGGTTGATGGAGATACCTTGAGGGCAGGTGTAAGTTTAGGTATTGAAGCTACCATGATGAACATTGTTGAACCCTTGCAGAAAAACATGAATTCGGTACTGATTGATTTGGATTCGGTGTTGGTGCCGATGAAGTCCTCTTTGCCGGCTACGGTAGATAATCTGAATCGTTTAATTACGGATGTAGATAATTTGGTGAAAACCAACACCGGTAAGGTTGCTAGTATTCTTGGAAATGCGGAGAAGATTATGGCCACCTTAGCTAGAAATGAACGTCAGCTGGATAGCATGATTGGCAATTTAAATCGGTTTTCAGATACCTTGGCCTCAGTTGAATTAGCAAAGACGGTGGCCACAACTCAGCAGGCCATGGCTGAGGTGAAAACGTTGCTGGAAGGAATCAATCAAGGTGAGGGTACCCTTGGGCAATTGGTTAAAAGCGATGCCATGCATCAAAGATTGGATTCCACGGCGATGAGTTTGCAGCAGTTGATGACTGAAATCAACGAGCACCCTGAGCGGTTTTTGCATTTTTCTCTGATTCATATCAACAAAAACAAGGATAAATCCATTAAATAATTGGAGTCTTCTGAATAAGGTTATGGTAGAGCAGGTCCTTTTTATTCTCATGCTGGCTGTAGGAGTCGGTTTTTTTGTGAGGAGTATTAGTAAAATTCGCCGCAATATATTTTTGGGTCGGCCACTTCAAATCAACGACAGAAAGCCTGAGCGCTGGAAAACAATGGCCAGGGTTGCCTTAGGCCAATCTAAGATGGTGCTGCGTCCAGTAGCCGGTTTTTTCCATATTCTAATCTATGTTGGATTTGTCTTAATCAATATTGAAGTGCTGGAAATTGTGTTGGACGGAATCACGGGATCTCATCGTATGTTCGCCCATTATTTGGGCGATTTTTATGCGGTAGCCATTGGTTTTTTTGAGGTTTTGGCGGTGTTGGTGATGCTGGCCTGTGTTGTTTTTTTAGCACGCCGGCTTTCCGGCTCACCCGCTCGCTTATCTTCAACCCAATTAAAGGGCTGGGCCAATACAGATGCCCTTTTGATTTTAGGTATTGAACTGGTTTTGATGACCGCGCTTCTGGTGATGAATGCGGCAGAAGGCGCCATGCCGGGTGCAGAGGTTGCTCCTTTCTTGGTAAGTTCAAGGATAAGCCCTTTGTTTTCTGGATTAAACGCAGAAACACTTCATTGGATTGAGCGGCTGGCCTGGTGGTTCCACGCGGCAGGTATCCTTGGTTTTTTGAATTATTTGCCGTTCTCCAAGCATTTTCATATTGTTTTGGCTTTTCCCAACGTATGGTATAGTAACCTAGAGCCGAAAGGCAAATTCGCCAATCACCAAGCCGTTAAGCGCGAAGTGGAATTGATGATGAATCCTGAAGCTGAAGTTCAATCCGCTACTGCTGAGTCAGAACTGCCCATTAAATTTGGAGCAAAGGATGTACAAGATTTAAGTTGGAAACAACTGCTGGATGCGTATTCCTGCACGGAATGCGGGCGTTGCAGCAGCGAGTGCCCAGCACATCAAACGGGGAAACTGCTTTCTCCAAGAAAAATTATGATGGACACCCGAGATCGACTGGAAGAAGTGGGTAGGAACATTGATGCGCATGGTAAAGAGTATTCTGATGGAAAATCACTGTTGGGCGATTTCATTACCGAGGAAGAATTATGGGCCTGTACCACTTGCAATGCATGCACACAAGCTTGTCCGGTAAATATTGATCCCTTAAGCATTATTATGGATTTAAGGCGGGAATTGGTTCTAGAGCAAAGCAAGGCGCCGGGCGCCTTAACGGCAATGTTTAACAACGTGGAAAACAATGCAGCTCCTTGGCCATTTTCTCCCGCTGACCGTGGGAATTGGCGTCTAACTTCTCATTAAAATTAAGCACCGTGGAAACCCAATTAAACCCCATTCCCAGTTTAGCCGAAATGGCAGCCGAAGGCAAAGTGCCTGAGGTTGTTTTTTGGGTAGGCTGTGCCGGCAGTTTTGATGATCGTGCAAAGCGTGTAACGCAAAACATTGCCCGAATTCTACAGCATGCTGGCATCCAATTCGCTATTTTAGGCGAGGAAGAAGCTTGTACCGGAGATCCAGCCAAGCGTGCGGGCAACGAATTTCTTTTTCAAATGATGGCCTTTCAAAACATTCAAGTGCTGAATGGTTATGGCGTTAAGAAATTGGTAACAGGATGCCCCCATTGTTTCAATACCATTAAAAATGAATACCCTGATTTGGGCGGACATTATGAAGTCATACACCATGCCAGTTTGATTCAGGAATTGTTGGATTCAGGAAAGTTAAGCGTTCGTGGTGGTGCATTTAAAGGTAAAAAAATCACCTTTCATGATTCCTGCTATTTGGGCAGAGCAAATGGGATATATGAGGCACCTAGGCAGGTGTTGGAGGCCCTGGATGCCGACTTGGCTGAAATGAAAAAGAGCAGAGCGCATGGATTGTGTTGTGGGGCTGGTGGAGCTCAAATGTTTAAGGAAGCTGAAAAGGGCAAGACCGAAGTAAATCATCTGCGGGCAGAACAAGCCTTGGAAACGGGAGCCGAAATTATTGCAGTGGGTTGCCCGTTTTGCCATACGATGATGAGCGATGGTGTTAAACACCACAATAAGGAAATGGAGGTTAAGGTCATGGATGTTGCTGAAGTCATCGGTCATGGATTACACTGATTTTTTGCCGGCTTCATGGCCTGAATCGACGAGATTATGGTTTTATACATCAGATCAGGACTTGCTTGCTGAAAGAGCAAGAAAAATTAAAGAGGCAGCCGCGGTATTTCTGCAAGGATGGGCTGCCCATGGAGCTCCAATTCAGGCTACAATTGAAATCCTACATCCCTGCATACTGGTTTTGGCTGTGTTTCCTGGAACTCAGCCTTCAGGTTGCGCTTTAGATAAAGCTTCTGGATTTATTGAGAAACTGGAGCAGGAGTTTAATCTGAATTTGCGTCAGCGAAATCGGATGGCCTGGATTGTGGCTGAAGGCGTATGGGTTTCCGAGCCGGCTCTTTTGCCCAAGGAAAAAGGACCTGTTCAGGGGGTTCTCAATTTATACGCCAATACAGTTGAAGAATTTAGGGCCAAGCCATTTTTAAGTGCTTCATTGCCTTGGATTCGGCGTGCATTGGCAACAGAGATGAACTTGGAATTCAAACTAGGTGTATAAATCTTTGGTTTATTCCACATATAGCTTTATCTTTGCACCGAAAAGTTTGTAATATGAAAGAGGGAATACACCCACAAGAGTATCGATTGGTTGTTTTTAAAGACGTTTCAAACGATTTTTCGTTTATCACGCGTTCTTGCGTTCCAACCAAGGAAACAGTAACCTGGGAAGATGGAAATGAATACCCCTTGTTTAAGGTTGAGATTTCGAATACTTCTCATCCTTTCTTCACGGGTAAAATGAAACTGATTGACACCGCAGGCCGGGTAGATAAGTTCAATACACGATATAAGCAACACGTTTCTCGAGTTAAAAAGGGGAATGTGGAAGGCTAATAATTTTTAGAACCCAACCCAATATATTGAAAGGCAGCCCTATGGTTGCCTTTCTTTTTTATCTGTAGGTCAACGTGCCGAGGAGGTTTGCGGGAGGGATTGAACAAGGTTGCCCGCAAGGGTGCCGGCGGTAGGTGGCGCGCAACGAGGAGGCGACGTGAGGAGCCACCGCAGTACGCTGCCACCCCGCACGGCAACCGCGGACAACCTGAGAAAGCCCGTACCCCGCCCAAAAAAATAAATCGAAAAATTAATTTTTGTTTCCAATGAAGTCGGCAAGCAATTTCATTTTATAAAACAGGTTGGTGAAGTGCAATGCGATGTTGGTGTTTTCGATGTTTTTTAAGCTGCCGTAGTGCGTTTTCATGTCGCGCAGTTCGGTGATTTTTGATTCAATATTTTTGAACATCCAAGCAGAGGATTTTCCGATATACCGCTGGTTGCGTTGATCAAAAACATGGTGTTTTTCAATTCTTCCTTTTCTGACTTTTGAGAATGGATACTTGTCTTCTAATGCCTTTTCGAATGCCGTGGTTCGCAGCAAGTCCAACAGCGAATCGTAATTCATGTTTTTGGAAATCTGAGCGGTTTTGAAGGCCTTAATATTTCTCTTCAATTCCCTTATTAGCAAATCCTTGTGCGCTGAATTGTACTTGATGGATTTCTTTAAATCCAATAAAATTTCAGCAATCGGTAATGCGGCTAGCCAAGAAAAATCCATACGTTAAGTTTAAAGTGTTGACTCTAGAAGAGTGAATTTTGATTGATTTTGTCCAAACGAAATAAACCTTAGAATTAAAAAATTCTAAGCAGAAATGAAGTGGAAACGGAATGCGACAGCGCGTTTGTCGATGACAACAACAGCCATTTAAACATCAATCAAAAGAACCCAACGTGCGGTGACCATCCCTAGTCCCCTTGTTTCCGAGTCAAAAATAGAAAAATTAAAAGATATACCAAAAGTAAAGATCAGCTTCTCTTTTTTCTATTTACAAGGTAAACTCCAAAGAAAATAATGCCCATACCAATGAAAACAGAAGGGTTTAAATCCTCATGCAATATCCATCCCCACATTAAGGCAAACACGGGAATCAAATAGGTAACTGAAGCCGCGAACAAGACTGTAGTTTGTTTGATTAAATAATTGAATACCAAAACGGCAATACCTGTTCCTATGACGCCAAGCAGTGCGATATACAGCAGGGAGGCCTGCCTAGCGCTATCGGATTGCAGCGTGGTCAGGCTTCCATCTAGAGCTAGAGAAATGAGTGCCGGAAGGCCTACCACAAACAAGGCACCGCCTGAAATGACAACGGCAGGCTGTTGGTTTAGTTTAGATTTAATAATGTTGGTTGAAAATCCGTAGCAAATGCTACCCAGTAATGGCATCAATGCAAAATATAGGGTTGAGAGATCGGCATGAATTTTCTTTTGTGAAGCGATTAGGAAAATGGTTCCAGCCAGTCCAATTCCAATTCCAAGGGCCCCTTTCCAGCTCACCTTGAGCTTGAAGAAAGCAAGGCCTACCAACAGCGTAAATAATGGGGCGGTTGAATTGATTATTGCAGCTAAAGAGGAATCAATACGGGTAATGCCGGCAGCGAAAAGGACGGCCGGTATTCCACTTCCAACGAACCCCGCCGCAAGGAGCCAAAGCCATGCTGTTTTGTTAATTCCTGACCAATGCCGCAATAGAAAAGGG
>OAPA01000010.1_pt1 | contig 14097 bp, 9 predicted proteins | sample 1494321 | NCBI WGS metagenome assembly OAPA01 (sample SAMEA3275634, study PRJEB22092) | marine metagenome | biome: ENVO:00000447; feature: ENVO:00002042; material: ENVO:00002010 | collected 2014-06-21T08:30:00+00 | depth 0 m
GTGGCGGCGGCAGCGGCGGCGGCGGCGGCGGCGGACAGTTTGGTGGTGGCGGTGGTTACTACGGCGGTGGTGGCGGTGGCTCTAGCTTCGCTAATGCGGCTCGTACTTCAAACACAACCCATACCCAAGGTTTCCGTTCAGGAAATGGTCAGATTGTTATTTCTTATAACGTGACTTTGGTGTGCGCCAGCCCACGTGTACCTGCCGTTATCTGGCTTGATTCTCTTCCTGCTCCTGTTGCCAGCGGAGACACCGCCTTCTGTGGAAGCGGTTCTGCGAACCTTTCTGTAACAGGTCCCAATGGAAACTATGTTTGGTATGACAACTGGGGTGGTAATTTGATGAACATTGGTCAAAACTGGACTACGCCTTCGTTGACTCAAACCATCAACTACCATGTGAATTACACGGTGAACGGTTGTCCTTCAAAATTTGATACAGCCCTGGTGCAAGTAACTCCAATTCCTGTGGCGCTGTTGAGCGACCCGGGTGTTGTTTGCGCCGGCAACGGCATCGTGGATTTGGGCTTTGACCCTCCATTGTTGACCGATTCATTAATGTTTACATCTTGTGGTGTAACCGGCCGTACAGGTCCCGACCAAGCTGCAGCTGATGCTACCTATGGTCCAGGTGTGGTTACTGTTGCCAATGGCATTCAAGAGTGGGTAGCCCCATTCTCAGGAACCTATACCATTACAGCTGCCGGTGGAGCCGGTGGAACTGCCAATGGACAGGCGGGTGGTGAAGGAGCTATAATTTCTGGTGAATTCCAGGTTCAAGCCGGTCAAGTGATCCGGATGATGGTTGGTCAAAAAGCGGTTGACCGCAATGGAGCCAGCGGTGGCGGTGGCGGTACCTTTGTAGTGGATGCTACAAATACCCCCATGATTGTTGCCGGTGGTGGTTCCGGTGCTGCTAGTGGAGCTGCCGGGAACAACGGTGAAATTACCACCAATGGTGGTGATGGAGACGGCTGCGCCGGCAACGGTGGACAAAACGGAAATGGTGGTGGTTCGGCAGTGAACTGCGGTAACGGTGCCGGCGGTGGCGGTGGATTCTTCACCGATGGCCAATCCAACAGCTCATGGGGTTCTCAGCGCGGTTTTGCCTTCTTAAATGGTGGTCTTGGAGGAACTTCTTCTTCCGGTGGCGCTGAAGGAGGATTCGGCGGTGGAGCCGGAACACACACCAACAACACAGGCGGTGGCGCCGGTGGTGGTTATTCAGGTGGAGGTGCTCCCAACCACGGTAGTGCATGGTCTGGCGGTGGCGGCGGTTCATTCAATGCCGGTGCCAACCAGGTGAATCAAAATGGTGGCAACAGTGGAGACGGATGGGTACGCGTATTCTACGGTATTCCTCAGCCTTCCGATACCAATGGTGTTTGGTCTGGTGTAACCATTACCGATACGGTATTGGGTACATTCAACCCTCAATTGGGCGTGTTGGGCAACAACACCGTACTATATACGGTGACCAACAACGGCTGTACATTCCAGGATTCTTTGGTTATCAATGTGGTTCAAGGTCCAGATGCTTCTATCACTACCGCCTCTGCTCAGTTGTGCGATTATGACAACAGCATCAGCTTGGCAGCGTTGAACAGCGGTGGTAACTGGTCTGGAAATGGCGTGAGCGTTGTAGGAAATAACGTTAGCTTCGATCCAGGTTCTGTTCCTGCAGGAACGTATCAGGCGTACCACAGCATCTTTGATGCCGCTACCGGTTGCTTAAGCACCGATAGTGTTCAAATTGTGGTGAACCCTACACCCAATGCCAGCGTAACAGCTCCTTCTGTTATCTGTTCTGCCGATGCGCCATTCAGCTTGCAACCCGGAACTCCCGGTGGTGTATTCACCGGTGCCGGTGTAACCGATACGGTAACGGGGGTGTTTACTCCAAACGCCAACCTAGTCGGCAATACCATGGTGTACTATAATGTAACTGCCAATGGTTGCGTGAACAACGATAGTACTCAATTGACCATTTTTGTTTCTCCGGATGCCAACATTACCAATGCTCCTCAGCAATTGTGCGCCAACTCGGCCAACATTTTGCTGCAATCTGCAACGGTAGGTGGAAACTGGTACGGAAACGGTATGGCCAACAGCGGAAGCGGATTGTTTGATGTACAGCTTGCCGGCACAGGTACTGCTCAGGTAATCTATATGGTATCCAATGCAAACTGTACCAACAGCGATACAGTGAACATTGTGGTTAACCCAATGCCCGTGGTCAACGTGACTCCAAACTCAATTCAGAACATTTGTTCTGGCTCATCCATTCCAATGAGTGCTTCTGGAGCCGTTACCTATCAGTGGACCAACGGCGGTAGCCCAATTAGCGGTGCCAACACGGCCAACTACACCGCATCTGCCAACGGCAACTACTCTGTAGTGGGCACAGATGCCAACGGTTGTACTACGATTTCTGCTCCTGTAGCCGTGAACGTACTGCCAAATCCAGTGGTATATCAAATGTCTGCTCCTGCCGTGTGCGAAGGAAGTGTGACATCATTTACTCAGAACTCTGGTATTGGCCAAGGAGGTGTAATCACTTCTTACAGCTGGGATTTTGGTGACGGCAACAACGGTACTGGTTTCTCAACCAACCACACCTATGCTGCTTCTGGCACCTATCAGGCTACCTTGATTGTGGCCACACCTGAAGGTTGTTCAGACACCCTATCTCAATTGGTTCAAGTGAATCCTGCTCCTGTGGTTGACTCGGTTCAGAACCTGAACGTATGTTATCCTGCTCCTGCCTCTTTTGGAGCCTTTGTATCTGGAACCAACGTTGCCAGCTACAACTGGAACTTCGGAAACGGAAGTACCGGAAACGGACAAACGGTTTCTCATAACTATGCAAGTCCCGGTACTTACTACTACAACTTGGTTACTACAGGTGTGAATGGTTGTACTTCAACGTTCAATGGTACGGTCGTAATTGAGCGCACTCCGGTTGCAGGCTTCTTGTCCTCCAACGGATGTACTGACCAGCCTTTGGACTTCTATGACAATTCAACCGGTAGTGTGGTGAATTACGATTGGAATTTCGGTAACGGAACTTCAAACGTGGCGAATCCTACCAATGTGTTTACACAGCCTGGAACCTATCCCGTTGTGTTGACCGTTTCAACTGGACAAGGATGTTCTGATAGCCACGTACAAAACGTGACCATCAATCAAACTCCTGATGCCACTTGGATTTCAAACAACATGGGTGTGAACCAAGTTCAGTTCTCATTGTTTAGCCCAACCAATGGTGCAAGTTACTTGTGGAGCTTTGGAGATGGAACCTCTTCCAATCAACCTACTCCGCTTAAGAACTATGCTCAGGCAGGTACATACTATGTGTGTGTAAGTGTTTCTAAAAACGGTTGTACTTCCACCGAATGCGATTCAGTAACAGCTAAAGACATCTTCTCTTTCAACGGACCTGATGCTGAGGCTATGAATTTGAATACCTATCCTAACCCATTCACTGAAAACGTGATGGTAGGTATGCAATTGACAGAATCTTCTACGGTTGTAGCCAGCCTACGTGATGTTACCGGAAAATTGATTGCCACCTTCGACTTAGGTCAGCGTTCAATGGGTAACCATCAGGTTGAATTGGAAACAGCTCCATTGAATTTATCTACAGGCACCTATATGTTGACCTTAGACATCAACGGAAAACTGTTTACCAGCCGTGTAGTACGCGGCCACTAAGCCCTAGTTATTTAATCTAAAAGGGATGGCCCACAAGGCCATCCCTTTTTTTATTTTATGTACCTTTGAGCGCCTTAAAAAACACCTTATTTTAAGATTCTACCGTTGAATTAAATGCCTTAAATCCTATGAGTACATCCGGCTATCCAGAAGTTGTTATCGCTAAGGGAGATGGAATTGGTCCTGAAATTACCGATGCCACCTTGCGCATATTGGATGCTGCTGGCGCGAAATACAGCCCAACCTTTATTGATATTGGGGAGAAGGTTTATCTGTCTGGAAACACCTCTGGTATTCCTCAGGAAGCTTGGGAGGCCTTAATTCGGGCTGGAATTTTTCTTAAAGCTCCTATTACCACACCTCAGGGTGGAGGCTATAAAAGTTTGAATGTTACCATTCGAAAAACCATGGGTTTGTACGCCAACGTTCGGCCTTGTTTTACCTTAAAACCATATATCCCTTCTCCGTTTCCAGATATGGATATGGTGATTGTTCGTGAGAATGAAGAGGATTTGTATGCCGGCATTGAGCACCGTCAAACCACGGATGTTTTTCAATGTTTAAAATTGATTTCAATACCGGGGACGCAACGTATTGTACGGTATGCGTTTGAATATGCACGGCAGAATGGCAGAAAAAAGGTGACCTGCATGGTGAAAGACAACATCATGAAAATCACCGACGGATTGTTTGCTTCCATTTTCCGTGAAATTGGAGCGGAGTATCCGGAGTTGGAACAAGAGGTAATGATCATTGATATTGGCAGTGCCCGTCTGGCTCGGTACCCCGATCGGTTTGATGTGGTCGTAACCTTGAATTTATACGGAGATATAATTTCTGATATCGCAGCAGAGGTGAGTGGTTCGGTTGGTTTGTGCGGATCTTCCAATATTGGTACAGAATTGGCTATGTTTGAAGCCATTCATGGCTCTGCCCCAGATATTGCCGGCAAGGGGATTGCAAATCCTTCTGGAATGTTGAATGGAGCCATGATGATGTTGGAGCATTTGGGTCAGCACGATGTCGCTGAACGCATTCGCTGGGCTTGGTTAAAGACCTTAGAGGATGGTTTGCATACGGCCGACATTTATCGGGAGGAAACCAGTACGCGCAAGGTTGGAACCTCGGAATTTGCGGATGCTGTCATTGAGCGATTGGCCTCAGCACCTGCTCTTTCCTCCAGCTCTAAGCCCGCCTCAAAACCCGTTCAAACCTTAGATTACCATCGGAAAGAAGTTAAGAAAGAGCTGTTGGGTGTTGATGTATTCATAGAATGGCAAGGTGGCAAACCCGCCGAATTGGGCAAAAAATTAGAGGGCAGCATTAGCGCTCCATTTAAGCTTAAAATGATAACCAATCGGGGCGTTAAAGTGTATCCTGATGGGTTTGATCAGACCTTTTGTACCGATCATTGGCGCTGCCGTATGCTGACCGTAGATGGTAATAGTCCTCAGAATGCCGACGTACCTAAATTACTTCAGACCTTGGTTGAAGCGGGGTTTGATGTCATTAAAACCGAGAACTTATATCAGTTTGATGGGGTTCGTGGATATTCATTGGGTCAGGGGGAATGAGTTGGTTTTGGTCAAAATCAAAAGATGAGGCGGCACAGCCCGAGGGTTGGAATGTCCTTGAAAGCGTAGCGCAATTGGATGCGGTCTTTTTAGCCTCAACTTCGCGCCCTCAGTTGCTTTTTAAGCACAGTACCCGCTGTCCGGTATCTTCACATGCCTGGGCGCATTTAAAAGAGAGCACAAGCCAATTGAAAGACCGATTTGATTTGCATTTTTTAGATTTGATTCAATTTAGAGACGTTTCGAATCAGATTGAGCAGCGAACTGGAGTACAGCATCAAAGTCCTCAGGTGATTTGTGTGAAGGGGGGAGAAGCCATCTACAACAGCAGTCATCACCATATTGATGCCGAGGCGATTTTGGTTGTCGGCTAAATCAGAAACGATAAAATCAAACTGCGAGCACAAGTAGCGCGTTGCGGTTTTAGTTTCTGGTCGGAACAGGCTTTTTTTCGGATTGGTTTGTGGATGTTGTACTAACTTGGACAAGTTCGCTGCGTGATGGATTTCTAAGGCTCCTTTGCGAACATTGCGGTTTCCTTTGCGGCCTTTGTTTTAAAAAAAATGGCGGTTAGGCCTTGATGATGTTACCACATGTTTTTATTTTCAATTTTCAATCGATAAGGATTTTCCAATTCTCCATTATGATGAATTTCGAACTCAGCCAATTCGTTGTTAAATCTAAGAACATCAATCTGGGTAATATCGCGTAAACATAAACTGCTTTCATAATGCACCTCTTTATCAAACATCAAACATGTTGTCCTTGTTACATACAAAAGCTGTCCACAAGACATAAGTCCGCCTGATGTCACCATGATTTTGTGGGTATCGTCAATCTTCTTTTCATATTTTAATTGTCCGAAGAACGTCGTTAATAAGCCAAGAAGGATAAAAACAGTCAGGATTGGGATACTGATTATTTTGAGTCTCGAGTTTGTGACAAAGGAAAAGTAGATTACAACGGTCAGCACAAACAGGAGGTTAATAATTGGAATAGAATACAGGCCTTTAAGTCTTAGGTTGTTGAAATAGAATAAATTAACCAATGAAAAAACAAGAGTTGAAGCGGCAGTCAATGTTGATATTTTGAACTCGAAGGTTTGATTTTTCCTTTTCCTAATCTGAGGAATTAGGTTTAATCCAACGAGAACTAAAACGAACAATACAGCTTCCATCGTTTTTGGTGTTTGTTGCCGGTTATCAGCAGTTTGAAGGGGTTTTGAGGAGAGGCTTCATGGCCAACTCAGCACACATTTTTACAGCAAAGCATAACCTGGTTTGTGTGTCGAATCTTTACATTGTTGGCTGTGTTATGCATCGGTTTTAAATTCATTTTAAATTCCGGTTTTATCCAAAAACGCTCCAATGTAGTAGGATGGCAATCCTTTCTCAAAACCAATTCTATAAAGTCCAATACCGGCGCTAACCTGGTGGTTAACCGCTTCTTGAATTTCTTTTGCTTTCCAAATCAACTCGGAACATTCAAAGTAATTTAAATTATCTGCAGTTACCGTTGTACCTTTTTTTAGTCCACCGTTATTCCCCAGCGGAATTAACACTATTTTATCCGCCATGAGTTTTTGATTCAAAAAGCACTTGTCTGACAACTCCGTAGTATCTTTTTTGAAACTATGGTAGTGGTCTGATTCAAAGGCATTCCAATGGAATTCTTTTGTCCTACACAACCGCAATGGTAAATCTGGCCTGAAGAAATTTTGTTCCTCTATAGTCAAAGGAGTAAAATCGATGAGGGTTGCCTTAGCTATAAATAAAGGAACAGGCATTCGATAGAAATAACACTTTTTTTTAAAATTACCCGAAAAGGCCCAGGAGTTATCATGAGGCCAAAGACAGTCATAAAAAATTTCAGTGTCGTCGAAGCCGATAACCCTATAGGGTCTTTCGTCCCATTCGGTTCTGTACATTTGTCCCAGTTGTAGTTTGTCTGATGCCATGGAATGAGAAAATCTGCACGATGAAGGTGTTGTGCGAAGTAACGAATTTCAAGGTATAAATCTAACGGTTATGCTGATTCTCTGGCGCAGCTTCATTTAAGCTTTCAACGATTGAATGTAATTGTGCCTTACAGAACCAAGATTTATTTCATCAAACCAACATCTCTCAGTCTTTTCAAAGTAAAATAAACAGGGACTTCCGCTGACTAAATCAACTCAGCCCCATCCGAATTCTGTCTTTCGCCCGAGTTCCCATATTGAATGCCATTCAAAATCAATGCGTTTTAATCAGAGGCGCTTTTCAATTCAATAATTGGCCTTTCTGTATTTCTCGAAATTTTTGGAGAGCTGAACGTATTGAGCAAGCTCAAAAAGTCAAAAGACAAGGCAGCTAATTTAACCTGCCTGTTTATCTCCGGTTATGAATTCACCTCAGCCCCAAAAAGCAGGGAATCTCGAATTGCAAAACCAAGGTTGTCGGCTAATTATCGGCTAAATTTTAAATAAAAAATCGCAACTCGCTTAAAATAAAGGGGTTGCGATTTGGTGTTGTGGTCCCGACAGGAATCGAACCTGTATCTTAAGTTCCGGAGACTTACGTAGTATCCATTCTACTACGGGACCAACACAAAAAAAGCCGATCTTAAGACCGGCTTTTCCGTAGGTAGCGGGGGTTGGACTCGAACCAACGATCTTCGGGTTATGAGCCCGACGAGATACCTACTTCTCCACCCCGCACTGTATATTTTTGTTTAAGAACGTATTTAAATTGGGACTGCAAATATAAGAACTTTTACCTTTACGCCCAAACAATCTTTATGCACAAGGCCGGTTTCGTAAATATTTTGGGAAAACCCAACGCAGGTAAGTCCACCTTGCTCAATGCTCTGTTGGGTGAAAAACTGGCAATCATCACTCATAAGGTTCAGACTACCAGGCATAGAATCCTGGGATTTTTCAATGATGAACAACATCAACTGATTTTCTCAGATACGCCGGGCATCATTAAACCTGCCTATAAACTCCAAGAACGCATGATGAAAGGAGTGGAAGAAAGCATGGAAGATGCCGATGTTTTTTTACTGGTGTTGGATGCAACCGACCGCCGGCATTGGGAAGAAAAATTGCCCTGGCCAGACGAAATTGAACACCGGGTGCAGGCTCCTGATTTGCCGCTCGTCGTTTTTATCAACAAAACGGAGCAGCTAAGTCCGGAAGAGGTGGCTGAGAAAATGCAAGTATGCCAAGAGCGTTTTAGCCATGCGAAGGTGCTTTTCGGTTCAGCCTTAGAAATGAAGGGATTGGAAGAACTGATGGGCATGTTAAAGCAGATTTGTCCAGAGCATGCACCTTACTTTGATAAGGAGGAAATAACCGATCGGCCCGTTCGGTTTTTTGTAGCTGAGTTTATACGTGAGAAATTACTGCTGCATTATAAAAAGGAAATCCCTTACCACTGCGCGGTATCCATTATTGAGTACAAAGAAGCCGAGGACATCGACCGGATTCGGGCCGAAATTTATGTGGGGCGCGATTCACAAAAAGCCATTTTAATCGGACATAAAGGAAGCCGCCTGAAAGTGGTGGGAACAGAAGCGCGAAAAGACATGGAGGCCTTCTTAGGGAAAAAGGTGTACCTGGAACTTCAAGTTAAGGTGAAAAAGGATTGGCGCGACAGCGAGGGGACTTTAAGCTGGCTAGGGTACGATTGATGCTTAATATGGGAGTTGCAGAAGCTAAACAAGATTCAAATCCAACTGAAGCAATAAAAAGGTAAATCCCAACAGCAGGAGCAGAAGAAGAACGGGTTTTGGGGGTATAGCCTGCTGCCAGGTCTCAGGAGATTTTTTCCTTAAAATGCCCAGCAGAAGGAGCTTTTCAATGCAAAATGCCAAAACAGTAGCCCAGGCCACTGCTTCCCAGCCCCACAGATGCAGCCACCAAATGGAACAACCCACATTGATTAGCCATTCTACAATGGATGCGGGTAAGGCCCACTTTGAATGTCCGTAGGCATACAACAGCGTTTGGGGGAAAAACAGCCGAGGGACAATCAGCAAGAGGTACACTTGAAAAACGCCAGCCGCTGCGGCAAAGCTGCTACCAAACACCAGATTAAACAAGAAGGGAGCGCTTACCATCAATGCAATGGAAGCAGGAATGGTGAGGTATCCAATTCGGATTTGTTCTTTTTTAAAGTGACTGAATTGACCATGTGTACGGAAATGTCGGACTTGATTTTCTGAAAAGCCATTGGCCAGCAATTGGCTTAATGGGAATTCGCGGGCGCCATAACTAAACAATAAAAATGCCGATGCGCCAGCCCAAGTGGCAACCCAAATTCCATCCAAGTACATAGAATACATCCCAAATACAAAGGCCAAAAGCAATGGCCAGGTATGGTGCAAAAGGGGTTTAATGGTATTCCAAATGGTGGAGTCTGATTCTATTTTCCACACGAAATGGATGGCGATAAGCGCTTTTAAAAAGGCAAAGATGGCTAGGCCGCTGAACACTTGAACTCCACCAGAGCCCAAGGGCCACCATAAAAAAGTACTACCCAGTGCCAGGTAGGAACTGCCAGAAATAAAACTGCTAACTCGCAGCCATCCTGATTTTTGATGCCGAAAAAGCAGGTGTTCAAGGATAAAGCCAAGGGGCATGCAGGCCAGCCAGGCGGCGACACTGAAACGTAGTGGTATGGACCAGTGGTTCCAAGATGGAATAGCGAATGTTCCAAGGAAGAAAAGCAGGGAAGACAACAAGCCAAATCCCAAAAAGACCATCGAAGTGGCCTTTAGGTTTTTGGTAGGAACAGCGGGAAGCAGGCCGGCTTGTAGTACTGAACTTACAATGGCCGAGCTGAATAGAGAACCAATTAAAAAAAGCAGTTCTATGGTCGCTAGGGCGGAACGGTCTTGAATGCTTCGGGCCAAAATAACACTCAGCAGGAGGACGCTGAGGTACCGAAATACCTGATGAAATTGCCAGCTGCTTGTCAAATTGTGGGGTGAATTTTCCAACTTTCTTCGGTGTGGTATTCAAACCCATAGGCCTGTTCCACCCAATTTGAATATAAGCAAGCCCTTCCAATACATTGGATTCGAATCGGGTCTCCTTGGGCTTATTTACGGAATTTAGCTTTAGTGGTGTAGCACAGCACACCGTCCAAATATACCTCAGCCGTATATAAGCCTTCGGGCAAATCGTCTTTTATGTCGTATTCGGCCACCACCATTTGAGGTTTGTTGGAATAGGTGAAGGTTTTACGAACTGAGAACAACTTTTTGGAGCCCATGTAATCGAAGTTATCGGAGGGGTTGTCATTGAGTGTTACCTTTCCGGGGGTGTAAATGACCACATAAGCGGTTCGTTCTCCGGGCTCTGCCAGTTCATTTTCTTGCACATCGAACTCGATTTCCAATCGATTGCATTTTTTCAGGCGGTCTTCGGAAAAGGCGTCTCCGTTTCTACGTTCCCGGACTCCAATAAGTTCGGCTCTATAAATTTTAAGTTGTTTGGCGATGTTGATTTTTTCGGTGAGCAGCTGATTGGTGTCGGTCAGTTGTCGGCGAACCTCTTCAGAGGTATTCAAGTTGACTAAGATGGAATCGCGAATACCGACCAAATTGGCGTAATCGGCTTTTAATTTGCGTAGGTCACCCATCAGGCGGTCGCGTTCTTCTTTTAATTGCCGGTATTTTGCACCTCCGCCTGCGTTTAGTCCTCGGGATTTGGCATTTTTCAGTTCTTCCATTAGGCGATCGATTTCGCTTAGCCGGGCACTGGCCAGGGAGTCAGAAACCATTTTTTCTGCGGCCAACATTTCATATTCTTCCTTTGCCTTTTCTAATTCGGCCATGGCTTGTTTATAATCTGCTTCCAGCTCGGCCACCTGCTTTTCCTGTTCTGCAATCAATGCCGTGTGGCTAAGGTATTGCAAGCCTAGATACCCAGATGCTCCGCCCAACAGCAAAAGCAACAACAAAAGCAGCAATAATATATTTCTGCGTCCAGACTTTTTTTTCTCCTGGGGCGCTGAAGTTAATTGACTCTCGCTCATGGTTTTTATTTCAAAGTTACAATTGTTAATTACATACGGTAAATTTGTAAGGATAAGTTTTCCCCCTCCCATGTTAATAAGTATGAATTATGCATGCATGGATGCGATTTTGGCTGGGGGAATCCTGCCGTTTATGTTCAGCCGGCTTGTTGCCGATGGAGTCGGGAGTTTGTACCGGCTGTTTGGGGGTTTTGCCTTTTGCTTGGATGCGAAATTCTCTGCCTGTAGCAGTGAATGAGAAGCAACAGATCAACATGCCGATTCGGAGTTGGCTGCTTTTTTCCGAGCACAATGCCGTTCGTACGCTCATCCATCGCATCAAATATCAGTCGGATGCCCACCTTGCCTTTGATTTGGGCTGTGCAATGGCCAAGGATTTTCGTTCAGATGCCTCCATGGTTTGGCCAGATGTATGGATTCCGGTGCCTTTGCATGCCAAGCGCCGCCGGCAGCGCGGATACAACCAAAGTGAAATGTTGGCGAAAGGTCTGGCTACCGTGGGCGGAGGTAGCATCGATACCCATTCTTTAATTCGGCATCTGCACAGCGAAAGCCAAACGAAAAAAAGCCGAAAGGGAAGGGCCGAAAACGTTCAGCAAGCCTTCCTTTGTACGCGGAGCAAGCCCCCAGAAATGCCCTTGAAAATTGCCCTGGTGGACGACGTTATTACAACAGGATCTACGCTTAAATCGTGCTGTATGGCCTTGAATTGTTCAGGGTTTACTCAGGTTGAAGCCTGGACCTTGGCTTGTTCTGGCTGGTTGGATTAAGCTGAAGTCGCCCAAGGCGAACCCTTAAAATGAAGGCAGCACTACCCGTACATTCCCTGAGGTTCCAAAAGGGCTGTTCCAATGTAAAACATATACCCCTGCAGAGAGAGGGGGGCCGTTCCAACGCAGTCCATCTTCTACAGATTCAAAACGAGCGGGAATTTCATGCCCGGAAATGGAATGCAGTTGGAGGCTTAAAAATTCCGAATTCCAAGATTCAGGAAGGTGAATCATCCAGTTGGGATCAATCACAGGGTTTCTAATCCAAGGGGCATTGGGGTGCTTAGAATCCAAGCCCTGGGTGCCCACGGTGACTGAAATGGGATTGGATTGCAATCCTTCCAAATCGTACATAAAATCAGGAAGGCAATAGGCATATCCTGCCACATAATAGGTTCCCGGACTCAGGCCGGTCATTTGCATTGGCCCGGACAAGGACCCAAAATAGAGCACGGTTGGATGGCCTTGGTATTGAGTGGAGCTTGTGGGTGGGGACTGTCCGTTTAGAGGGGGCAATATGGGGCTGGAGCTGCCTACAAAAACAACCTGCCCATCGCTGGAGGGAGATTGCCAGTCGACCTGAATGCTGTCGCCCCCAAGCCAAACGGCGGTTAATCCCTGTATTCCATTTAAGGGGGGATCGCAAGGGTTAATGGTACTGTCGGCAGGTGTAGTAAACGAGTAGGGGTTGCCAAGTCCGGTATCGGTTAAGTAGGTTGGAGAATTCCCACAGTATTCAAAAATTCGGATGGAATAGGTGGTTCCGGGACTTAATCCGGTGACATGGAGCGTTGGGGCGCCGGGCCCCCAAAAAACGCATTGGGATCCTGAGCTGAATGCCGTATCGGCCAGTGGTTGGGTTCCGTTTTGGGGAGGCGGAGCCGGGGCTCCATCGCTTAAAAATACGGCTCGGCCGCTTCCGTTGCCTACCGACCAATAAAACGAGACGGAAGTGGTACTCACTTGTACCGTACCAATGTTGGATGCCTGAACGGTGGCCAAGGTGCATGGAGCGGGACTGGTAATAAAGGAGGAGGGATTCAACAGGGCGACAGTGTCTTGGTAGGTTCGGTCGGGCAGGCAATATTCAAACCCGGCTACATGGTAAATGGTATTGGGTTGAAGGCCACTAATCCATACGGGCCCCGCCCCCGTTCCGTCGTACACACATTGTTGTCCGCCGACATACGTTGTAGATGGGGTTGGAATCGTTCCAGCGGCGGGTGAGATAAAGCCGGCTTGCTGTTGAATGAAAATGGCTCGGCCGTCTCCATTGCCGGGAATCCATGAAATGAATGCACTGTCTTGCCGAATGGAATCGGGGACCAAAAACGAAGTTTGCTGAGTTGGGGCAAGGCAAGGCTGAGACAGAAGGCTGCCGAATGTGCCAAGGGTAGCGATGCCAAACGTTAGGAATTGCTTAAGTTTACCTGATACTGCAAGCATGCTCCAAGGTACATCTTTTTTTCAGGAAACATCTAAGCGGTCTTGGGCCGTTGTTTTTGCCTGGGCGATGCTGGCCTCCTTGGGCTGGCAATGGTTTCAGCATGCTACTACCCCGGCAGTGCATTTGCGCTATGGACAAACAATTAGAACCGCAGATGACGCCTCTTATTTGAGGCCCATCGACCAATGGATGGAGCAGGGGTATTTTCCATACCAAGGGAAGCAAGGCCGAGAAGCCATTGTTCGTTCTCCCGGTTATGGGTTGTGGTATGGACTTCATCGGCTTGTTTTTAAAACGCCCGAGCGTTGTTTTTGGGCGATGAGAATTAGTCAGGCCGGTCTGCAGGCCCTTGCTTTGGTGCTGGTTTTGGCTTGGGCCAACACGGCCTTGGGGTTAAGGCTCAGACCTGTGGCGGCGGCTCTGTTGTTGGCCTTGCCTTTCTTTTATGGTTTTAGCTCCTTTACCCTTACGGAAGGAATTAGTCCTTTTTTGGTGGCCTTGGGATTGTTTTCGCTGCAGCAATTTGAGATTAATAACAGGTACCCATGGGCGGGTCTGGTCGTTTTGGCTTTT
>OAPA01000011.1_pt1 | contig 14088 bp, 25 predicted proteins | sample 1494321 | NCBI WGS metagenome assembly OAPA01 (sample SAMEA3275634, study PRJEB22092) | marine metagenome | biome: ENVO:00000447; feature: ENVO:00002042; material: ENVO:00002010 | collected 2014-06-21T08:30:00+00 | depth 0 m
GGGACAGCATCGCCACAAGGGTAAACAAACAAGGATTAATAGAAGTCGTAGGAAAAGATAAACTACGTATTGACTACACAGACAGTAGTAACGGTGTTGCTTTATTAGAACCTGCGAGGACTAATATATTACCCTATTCAACACTTGCTTTTAATGGAGATGTTAAACCTACAGGTTGGTCTATTGGTTTTGGTACAGGAACTTACTCTCACCAAGAAGTTACATATAAAGGTCAGTTTGCGGTTAAACACACACAAATAACCACAGGCAGAAGTTATTTAGATACAGGAACATTAACTCTTACAGCAGGAACAACTTATACTTTTAGTATGCAGGTTGATTTAGACAATACAAATCTTAATCCTTCAGATGAAATAATATCATTTATAGGATTTACTAATAATGTAGTAAAAACTTTTTCGGATTTAGATGCTAACGGATATTTAGAGTTTCAATTTGAAAGTGGCGCAGACAATACTGGTAACATAAGAATTGGACTTGGCGTTAATGGAAATATGGAAGGTGGAAAAATAATTACTTGGTCAATGCCACAACTTGAAGCAGGAAGCTATCCAACAAGCTATATACCCACTTCTGGTTCAACCGTAGAAAGAGAAGCAGACGTAGCTAACGGTGCAGGAAACGAACAAGTATTTAATGACAGCGAAGGAGTGTTGTTTGCTAATATAGCGAGTTTAAGCGATACTGTTTCCACTTATAATAGTATTGGGGTTGGTAGTGGTTCAACTGATAATAGAATTGGTTTAGGTTTTGAGCCATCAAGCAATATATATGTATTTAAAAGAACAACCGCATCTTGGATTACATCTACGACTAAAAATATAAAACTATATAATAAGATTGCATTATCTTATAACACAAACGACAATCATTTTTGGTTAAATGGATTTAAAATAGCAAGTAATACCACTATTGGAGATATATCGCAACCAAATGAATTAGGTTTTGAAGCGTCTTATGGTCTCGAACAATTTTACGGTAAAACAAAAGAAATAGGAGTGTACGATGCGGTTTTAACAGATGCCGAACTTGAAGCACTAACAAGCTACACATCATTTACAAATATGGCTAACGAATTAAATTTAACAATTAAGTAATGGCGAATACATTTAAATTTGGCAACGGAGAATGGGCAGTAGGTAAAGAAACTGTTCTTGCCTATAATGACGAAAACAATAACTTTAAGCCACTACCTTTTACTTTTGATAGGGGTTCTATTGCAACTGTTGTAAACAAAGAAGGTTTAATCGAAACAGTAGGTATTGACGAACCACGTATTGACTTTCTAAACAACACTAAAGGGCATTTGCTATTAGAGCCGAGTAGGCAGAATGTTATTACTTATAGTGAGGAGTTTGATAATGCTTATTGGTTAAAGGTTGGTGGAGCAGTTACTGCTAATTATGCTATATCTCCAGATGGAACGCAAAACGCAGATAGATTTTTCTTGGCTACTGCCGCATCAAATACAAGGATTTATATAAACTATACATTCTCTGCTGCATCATACACTATGTCTGTATATGCCAAGAAGAATGGAACGACTACATCTTTTAGGTTTTCTTATGCAGATGATGGTGGTCAATCATTTAGTCCTGACTTCCAATTAACAGATGAGTGGCAAAGATTTACTTATTCTTTTACTTCCGTTGGTGGTTCTGGTGCGTTATGGATTGCTAATACTTCTTCAAGTGGAGTTGGTTTTGAATTGGATATAATTTTATTTGGCGCACAACTCGAAGTAGGAAGCTACGCTACTTCGTATATACCAACGTCAGGAAGTGCTGTAACAAGGAGTGCGGAAACTTCAAGTGCTGATATTCCAACAAGTGCAGCAGGTCAATCAGAGGGTACTTTGTATTTTGAAATGAACTTTATGAATGATGCTAATGAATATCCTTCTGTTTTTTTATGGAGCGGCTCTTCTTTAGATAGAGTATTAATACAAAGAAGGGGTAATAATAAACTTCTACAAGCACAGTTATCGAGAACGGGGCAAACTACTATTAGCTTATTAGGTACTTCCACTATTTCAGATGGAGTGCATAAAATGGCTTTTGCATATTCTACTACTCGATTAGTTGGTTATGTTGATGGTGTTAAATTTGCAGAAGAAACAGGTTCTTTTACCACTTTTACAAATCAATTAAACAAGGTTGATTTAATATACAACACATCTCAAGCAGACATAAGAGATTTGAAATTATATAACACCGCACTAACAGACGCAGAACTAATAGCATTAACGACGTAACAATTACACCTATAATAAAAACAAGAGTAAAATAATTAAAAGTTAATATAAAATGAAATATTTATTCAAGAAGTATGAATTCGGCTCTCAAGAGTTAGCAGAAACAAGAATTGCTGCTCTACCACACCAAGAAGACGAAGAAGGGAATAGCCACCCTTCACACAGCCATACGGTTGTTAAATTAGGACACGTAGTACAAGTAGAAGGCACTTACGATGAAGAAGGTAACGAGATTACTGCGCCTGTACTTGCAGACAAGTATTCTGTTGATGTTCTTTGGAAGGCATCTGAAATTACAGAAGAAACAGAAGCTGCTGTACTTGACGAAGAGGGTAACGTAGTAACACCTGCGGTAACAGCTATTGCTTATCCTTATGGTTGGGCTTCTAAAGAAATTACAATAGAAGAAGGTAACGGTGTCCACACTTTTGCAGGGTGGTCTTATAACAACTAATTATGGACTTAACTACTTTGAGAGTATATCTATTGAACTTATCAGCGATAACAATAAGCACGTTTGACCTTATAGAAGATAGCTTAAAGATTATATTGCTTGTAGTTTCTATTGCATATACTGCTCAAAAGTGGTGGCAACTAAGAAATAAGAAGTGAAGTATTTTAATTACAGCGAGTTTGACAGCCCTGATGTACAGGGTAGTGGGCAGTTGATGGATAAGGGGTTACTTTCAATGCTTGATGAAATCAGAGAGCTTGTGGGAGAGCCTATTATTATCACATCTGGCTTCAGAACTCCAGCTCATAATGAGGCTATTAACGGAGTTGAGGGAAGCAGCCATACAAAAGGTTTAGCGGTAGATATAGCAATACGCAATTCAAGAATGCGTTTTAAGTTATTAAATGCCCTGTTTGAAGTTGGTATAAATCGTATTGGCATTGCAGATAACTTTGTTCATATTGATATTGATAAAGACAAAGATGCCAATGTAATCTGGACTTACTAATGATAAGTGTAGCAATAATTTCTTTATTTCCAACATCGTTTATAGGCGGTATGAGTTACTATCCCAAGAACGAAGAATACCCTTTTGATGAGTTTAACATTTATTTGTTTATAGTGCAATTTCAAATTAGAATACATGAAAAAGCTGTTTAACTTAATTACAGGCGGTTTAATAAAAGATATTGGAAATATCATAGACAAGGTTACTACAACCGATGAAGAGCGTTTAGAAGCCAAGCAAAAGATACAAGAACTATTAGAAGAAGCAGATAAAGATGCCCAAGAACAAGTTACAGAGCGTTGGAAGTATGATATGCAAAGCGATAGCTTTTTGTCAAAGAACATCAGACCGCTTACTATGGTCTTTCTTACGGTTATGTTTACCTTATTGGCATTTACCGATGGAAACATTGGAGAGTTTAGCATACAGAAAGAATATATCCCTATTTTTCAAACACTACTCATTACAGTCTATGGTGCGTACTTTGTTGGAAGAAGCTGGGAAAAAGGCAAAAAGGGTGGCAAGGAAAATAATTAACGTATTTACACCTTCTGCAAGAAGTAAGCGACCAAACGTACATTCAAAGAATGCTTCTGTTGGTAAAAGGGGTTATAAGAAAAAGTACAGAGGACAAGGTCGTTAATAACTTTTGTGAATTTAATACCCCTTTGTGAATCTAATAGGGTATATTTGTACTGGGTATTTTTCTGTTTTTATCCTGTTTTCATTTGTTTTTAGTCAGAAGGGGTGGTTTTTCCGCCCCTTTTTCGTATATTAGTAGCGTGAATGTAAATCAAAAAGGTTGCTTTGCTGAATATAAGTTTGCAACAATGGCTATGGAGAAAGGGTTTAACGTATCTATGCCTCTATTAGATGCCTCCACCTATGACTGCATACTTGAGAGAGATGGGGAGGTTTTTAAGGTTCAAATAAAGTATGTGAGTGCCGACAGGCAAAAAAACCCAGAAGACAACAACACAAGAGTTACACTTCAAAGAGACGGAGGCATATATCCAAAGCATTTATGTGATTACTTCGCTATTTGGTTTGATGAACACAATGGATTTTTCATTATTCCTAATGTAGAACAAAAGGCAATTCGTATATCTTTAACGAATAAATACGCAGAAAACTTCAATAATTTCGATATTATTTTGTAATGTCAGTTGGAGTTTGTATATTTGCCCTATGAATATATATGAAAAACTGGTTGACATTCAGGGGAGACTGAAAGCACCTAAAAATCAATATAACAGTTTCGGTAAATATAAATATCGAAGTTGTGAGGATATACTGGAGGGATTAAAACCCCTATTAATAGAACACAAAGTTGTTCTTACCATTTCTGATGTTATAATTGAAATGGATAATGGAATCTCTTATGTTGAGGCTACTGCACAATTTAAGGATATGGAAGGAGTTATTGAAGTTAAAGCACAAGCTGGTATCGAGCCTAATAAAAAGGGTATGGATATAGCGCAATCATTTGGCACAAGTTCATCTTATGCCCGAAAGTATGCCTTAAATGGACTGTTTCTAATTGATGATACTAAGGATAATGACACTTTGGATAATACAAAGAAGAATATCCCCACAAAATCACCTAATACATCGGCAGATGAAGAACTTGAATGGTTGAATCCCCAAGATACAGAGAAGTTTTCAAAGGCGATACAAGCTATCAAAGATGGCTTCACTATGAAGGATATTAGAAAGAAGTATAAAGTAAGTAAAAAAGTAGAAGAACAATTATTAAATCAATAAATTATGAACAACAAGAAGTATGTCGGTAAAGGCAAACAAGCGCAGAATGGCGCAGAATTAGTTAATTTTTCAATCGCAGAATCTAAGATAAAAGATTTCTTTAAGGAGCATAAAAACGGAGAGCGTTATCTTGCCCTTACTATTGGAAAGATGAGAGAGGCAGATATGTATGGAAACACACATACTGTATTCATTGATGAGTTTGTACCAAGTAAACCACAAACCAAACAGGAGGTTGTCGAAGAGAACGCAGACCTTCCGTTCTAAATAACGAGGGGGGCTTTGCCCCCCTTTTTTATCACTATGAATTATAAATACGTTAAGGTAAATTTAGAAGGTATGGATAAACTTACATTTACCGAGAAAGCTGTATTGTCGTATGTTAAGTCGTTATGCAAAGGCAAGGGTTACTGTTTCGCTTCAAATAAGCACATTTGCGACACTTTATCACTTAAAGACAGGACTTTATATAGAATTTTAAATAGACTTGAGCGTAGCGACTTTATTAGGCGTGAGACAAGAAGTATTGGGAATGACGGAAAGCAGAGAAAGATTTATGTCAACCCAAGTTTCAAACTATAACATGACATATCTATATATCATGTTATATCTTGATTATTATATGGCTTGTTATATAAAAAACATATGTCGTGTTATATAAAAGATATATCGTGTTATAAAACATATATCATGTTATATATATAAAAAAAACAAATAAAAAACGAGATAACCAAATGTTTGTAGAAGAATTTTTGAAAATAGGCATTGAACCGAAGGGAAACGAGCCTCAACAAAAACTTAGATGCCCTAAATGCAAGTCTATTGGCAAGGAGAATTGGAAAGACACTTGCTTGTCAATAAATCTTGTAGAGGGCATTTACAATTGCCACAAATGCGGATTTTATGGAACAGTTAAAAACACAATCAAAGAAACAATAAGAATGAATAAAACATACGTTGAACCCACGAGAAAAGGAATCAAGAAATTAAGTGCCAAAGGGAAGAAGTTTCTCAATGACAGAGGCATTACAGATGAAGTTATAGAACGAAACAAGATTGCTTCATCTACTGATGATAAGTTTATTGTGTTTCCCTACATAAAGGGAGGAGAACTTGTAAACTACAAAAAGCGTGGTGTTGACGGAAAGTTCTTTATTCAGGCTAAAGATGCCAAACCAATCATTTACAATTACGATGGTGTTAAAGGTCAGAAGAGTATTGTTATATGCGAGGGAGAGTTTGATTCTCTTTCATGGGAAGTTGCAGGGGTCTCGTTTCATACCTCTGTTAATATGGGTGCGCCAAATAAGGGCGATAAAAGTATTGACAAGAAACTGGAGTGCTTAACTACTTGCTATGATGTATTCGATGAGGCATCAAAAATATACATTGCAACAGATAATGACGATAATGGTCGTGTTCTTGAACAAGAACTTATTAGACGTTTTGGTGCTGATAAATGCAAATTAGTCGATTTAAGACCGTTTAAGGATGCAAATGATGTCTTACTATCGGAAGGTGTAGAAAGTCTCCAGAAACGCCTTAAAAACGCTAAATCGCCCAAAGTAGAGGGCATCTTTGAAGTTGAAGATGTAATGGAATCTATGTTAGATGGCTTTGAGAACGGTCAAGAGCGTGGTTCAACTACCTACATAGAAGAGGTAGATAAAGCGTGGACTTGGAGAATGGGCGAGGTAAACATTTGGACAGGGTATCAGAACGAGGGTAAATCATTGTTTCTAAATCAGCTATCAACAATCAAGGCATTTCACGATGGATGGAAGTTTGGCGTGTTTAGTCCTGAGAATATGCCGATGAAAGACTTTTTCAATGACATTGTAGAGATGTATATAGGAAAGAGTGCCGACCCATACTACAAGAATAATCAGATGACTAAATCTGAATACATGGAGGCAATCGAGTTTGTTAAGAAACACTTTTTCTTGATATACCCTAAGAAGAACTTTAACCTTAACACGATATTTGAACGCGCTAAGTTTCTTGTTCAAACGCAGGGCATCCGTTCTTTAATAATTGACCCATACAATACAGTACAGCATAAGATGTATAGTGGCGAGAGAGAGGACTTGTACATCAGCCGATTTATGTCTGAACTAAAGCGTTTTGCAATAGACAACCATATTAGCGTAAATTTAGTGGCGCATCAAGTTACACCGCTTAAAGACGATTCAGGAAGGTATATAAAACCCGATGTAAACCGTATTAAAGGTGGTGGCACATTTGCAGATAAAGCTGATAATGTAGCGTTTGTGTGGAGACCAAATCGTGCTTTGGATTTCTCAGATACAAGTGTTATCTTTGGAACGCAAAAGATTAAGAAACAAAAGTTGGTAGGCATGCCTCAAGACGTGGATGGCATCAATTTTAACATAAGAGAACAGAGATATTACTTTAATGGATATACACCATTCAGTAAAATAGATGTTCTAAGATGCGAAAAAAAGCAAGAGTAGATGCAAATCAAAAAGAAATAGTAAAAGAGTTGAGAAAGTTAGATATATCGGTATTACATACGCACCAGCTGGGAAAAGGTGCGCCTGACCTTATATTAGGGTATCGAAACGATAATTTTCTCATTGAACTTAAAGACGGAAGCAAAACAAAAAGTCAACAGAAATTAACACCTGACGAATTAGAATTTCAGAATAAATGGCGAGGGAACTATGCGGTCTGTAATTCACTTGAACAAGTATTAACCGTTATAGATTATGTTGACCAAAGAGGAACTATTAGAAAAATTAGCAAGTAAATATGATGATTGGCTTAGAATGGCTAAATCGTTTGATATATCAGATGACGAGGCATCAGAGATTGTACAGGAAATGTTTATTAGGATATTTGATTACGTTAAAGAACCTCATAAAATTATGTACAATAAAGATGAGGTCAATACGTTTTACATTTACATTACGTTAAGAAATTTATATTATGCAAACATACACAATAGCACTAAGAAGGATTCGAGAATTGTATATACGGATGAAATTACGGATTATAATCTTAATAGAATGCTGGAAAATAGCTATGATTCTATCGAGGAAAAGGAAAGACTCGAAGCCCTTTTTGAGAGAGTGGAACAGGTCGTTGATGAATGGTATTGGTATGATAAAGGCATTTTCAACCTCTACTATAAAACGGATATGTCGATGCGAGATATTTCAAAGGAAACTAAAATAAGTTTAAGTAGCATATTCAACACGATAAAAAATGCCAAAGTAGTAATAAAAGAAAATTTATACGATGAGTACAAAAAAGCAAAAAAAAGACATTGAATCTACTGGTCTTGGAGATACAGTAGAGAAAGTGCTTCGCAAAACTGGCATTGCTAAAGTAGCGAAAGCAGTACTGGGAGAGGATTGTGGTTGCGAAAATAGACAGGAGTTGCTGAATGACTTATTCCCTTATAAAAAGTATAACGCACCAACAGATGAAGAATTAGATATTATTAACTGGCTTTTTACTCAAGGTAAAAACACTATTAGTGGTAGTATGGTAAAAGAGGTTTACTCTGTATATAACCGTATATTCAATGATAAACTACAACCCACAAACTGTTCAAGTTGTTTTAAGCCTGTAAAGCAGAAGTTACTAAAGATACACAATGAGTTTAATCAGAAATAGCAATAGAACAAAACAGGGATTGGACTTTACAGGGGTTCAAAATGGAAAGATACACCCATCAGATATTGATGCTGTTTTAGAGTTTGATAATGAAGTTCTTATACTTATAGAATCTAAATATAAGGGAAGTAAGATACCAACAGGTCAAAGGATATTACTTGAAAGGATTTGTGATTCTTGGCACACTAAAAAGTCTTGTGTGATTAAAGTGGAACATGATTTTGATAAAGACGATATAGATGTTCCTATTGAGAAGTGTATTGTTACCTCTGTTTACCATAATGGTAAGTGGATTATAAAAAACAATATAGATTTTATTAGTTACTTAAATATACTTGGCAATCATTGGGATTGCTATAAATGCCAATTTTAATATGCCACTAATTAGACCAAAGAAATACGAGAAGCAAAAAGACTTTATCATCAGATGTATTGGAAATGCTAAGATGATACAGGAGTTTAAAGACGGAGACCAGCGACTTGCTGTTTGCTACAAGATATTCAAAGACCAATATAATCCAAACCAATAGTTGCGTATATAATATATATTTTATATATTTGCATTGATTATTCTTTGCATAACAATAATTTAAAATTATACACACGAGGGGTTGCAGAAATGCAGCCCTTTTTTTTGTGCATATTTTGTTGATTAAAAAATAATGTGTATATTTGCTTAAAATAAGAAGCAAATGAGAGTTATAAAGATTATTTTACACCCCTTAGTTTTACTTAAACTTGTAATCATTGTATTACTTGTTGTGTCATTTTGGATGCTTGAGAGTGTCTTATTGATATTCCATTATGTACTTGATACACCTTTGCGTTGGGCATTAGATAAAATAGAGAAGTTAATTAAGTTATTACTAAAACAAATAAAATGAGTAAATCAAGTGAGTTGTTTCAAATGATGCGAGAAGAAAGCGGTTTAGATTCTGAGCGCATTGACATGATGGAAAAGAGATACCAAGAGGAAATGGAGTACAAAGAGTGGTATTACTCTGAGGCTGGTAAGAAGAATAGAGATGATGTTAGAAATTCCCTAAATAATGTGTTTATGATGTTTCATCCAATACACCTTATTCAAGACGAAATAAAAAAGAATATAGAAAATGGGAAATAGCATAGTTACATTAGACGGAAAGTTTTGGGATGAAGATACTATTCTGAAGCAAATGGAGAATGACGAGTTTTATTACGGTTACTTAGGCGAGAACGCATTGAGCAGTAGTAGCGTTAAACTCCTGAATAAATCTCCTAAAGCATACCATAATTCTTTGAAGTTCGGCAATAAACGCACAAGTGCAATGACCGCAGGATGGCTTTTACACCTCGCTGTATTTGAGGTCGAAAAATTCGGTCAGTTAAACTTTGTTGATGCCAGTACAAAGAACACAAAGATATATAAAGAGGCGTTTAGTGAAAACCCCATGACCTTCTTGAGAAAGGAGTATGACGATACTATGCGACTTGCTGATGCCATTTATTCTAATAGTGATGCGGTTCAGCTTATAGAGGGATTAGAATATGAGAAACCAGCTATCGGTAATATCATGTCTCGCCCTTTTAGAGCGAAGGCGGATGCCCTTAATGAAGGGGAAATGATTGTTGACTTAAAAACCACAAGCGGTCTTGCAGAGGGTAGCTTTCCTTACAATGCTCGTAAATATGGATATGCAAGTCAAGTGTATATTTATTGTAATTTATTTGGTATAAACTACAAAGATTTTGTATTTTTATGTATATGCAAAGACACAAGAGATATTGCTTTGTACAATATTTCAGAGGATTTCTACTATGAGGGAGAACGCCTTGTCGATAGTGCGGTGGGCATATATAACAAGTGGATTGATAGTGATGCAGATTTACACCAATACACAATAAAAGGTACATTATGAGGCAAAAGAAATTAACGCAACAACAACGCATTAACGCTTTAGAAAAAGCTGTTACAACGCTTTACGCTATGATACAGGCGGTTATTGATAAGTTGCCTAAAGAAGATAAAGAAAATGAATCACAATCTTAAAGAGGAGTGTAGAGAGGATGTATTACTTTCACTTAGAAGCGGTCATTTACTTATAACAGAGGTTCGCTTTTTAGTTGAGCATTTTCAGGAGTTAGAGAATTATGAGTGCTGTCAAGGCGCAATAGAAGCATTAAATCAATATCAAAAAGAATTAGATGAATACGGAAATAAAATTTTTACAGGAAATAGTTGAGGAAAAAACAGGGGTATCTTTAGAGGTTAGTACCCGAAAAAGAGAATATGTATATGCAAGACGTATATACTATTCTATAATCAAGAAGAGATTTAACAAAATGTCATTAGATGCAATAGGAGAAACCTTGTCATTGAAGCAAGACCATTCAACAGTATTGTATCATGTAAGAGAATGTGAATATGATTATAAGTTAAATGCCGACTTTAGAAGAATGTACAATTCAATTCAGGATAGGTTTTACGGACTGGCTGGAGAGCCTGAAGTAGATTTAGAGGAAGAGAATATGAAATTAAGATTTGAAGTGCAAGATTTACAAAACAAGATTAAGTCTTTAAAGGATAAGATATTGACCCTAAAAGAGGAAATCAAAAAAGAGAGGTCTAATAATATAAGACCAAGAAACCAGCAGACAACAGTTTATTACGCATCAGAAGGTATATCACATAAAATATATTAAGTAAATGCCCGAAATCAAGATTATAAATTTAGGAATGTTTACTGCAAACTTGTGAGTAGGGCATTATAAATCAATCAGTTAAACAGATTGGCATGAACTTTATTATTTAATCATGCCAAGACCAAGTAAAAGAAGTCTGATACCAGACGAGAAGAAAGCCGAATTAGGAATACCGATTAAACCAAAGCCAGAGCCAAAGGAGAAGAGACCTCACGTACCTTACTCCGATGGTCGTAGAAACAATGGCGCAATAAAAGGAGTGTCCAGAGGGCAAGGGAGAAAGCCTAAAGCCAAAGAAGAGGACATAAAGAACTTTGCTCTGGGTTCAATGAAACGTGCCTTTGGAAGTGAGAAGAAGGCGTGGGAAACACTTGCCGAGATGAGTAAAGAATCCTTTGCACACTTGCGCTTATTATGGGAGTACAAGTACGGTAAACCAAAAGAGCAAAAGGATATTAACGTAAAGCAGGAGATAAACATTCCTGTTATATCTTTTTTAGAGCCAGAGGAAACTATCGACATCGAATCTATTGAGGTAAAGAATGAAGAAGATAAACCTCAATCCTAAATACAATCCCTTGTTTAGGGATGCCAGTAGATACTTTGTAATTACAGGTGGTCGTGGTTCTGGTAAGTCGTTTGGTGTAAATACGTTCTTGGTATTACTTACATACGAGAAAGGGCATCGTATTCTGTTTACTCGATATACAATGACTTCGGCATCAATGTCTATTATTCCAGAGTTTATTGAGAAACTGGAACTAATGGGTATTGCAGAGAACTTTACGATTACAAAGAATGAAATCATCAACAACCTAACAGGAAGCAGTATTCTGTTTAGCGGTATCAAAACTGCAAGTGGAGACCAAACCGCAAAGCTAAAATCTATTCAAGGTGTAACTACATTTGTACTGGATGAAGCAGAAGAACTTACAGACGAAGAATCATTTGAGAAGATTGATTACTCGGTTCGTGCCACAGGAAAGCAAAACCGCTGTATATTGATTCTAAACCCCACAACTAAACAGCATTGGATATACGAGAGGTTTTTTGAAAATAGAGGCATTACAGACGGTTATAATGGCGTTAAAGAGAACGTAACGTACATTCACACTACCTACCTTGACAATATTAAGCATCTATCTCCTTCTTTTGTAGAGCAAGTAGAAGTGATGAAACAGCGCAGACCAGAGAAGTATAAGCACCAGATATTAGGTGGATGGCTTGAAAAAGCAGAAGGTGTTGTATTTACTCATTGGGAGATTGGCGATTTCAATAACGAGTATGATACCATCTTTGGACTTGATTTCGGATTTTCGGTAGACGAGTCGGCACTTATAGAAGTAGCAGTTGATAAACTTCGTAAGACTATTTGGCTGAAAGAACACTTTTACAAAGCTGGACTATCTACGTCTAATATCTTTGAGATGTGCCGAAGGTATGCAGGGAATAATCTAATAGTATGCGATAATAGTGAGCCACGTCTTATATCAGAGTTAAAGACAAAAGGACTTAAAAATATTACACCTACCATAAAAAAGAAAGGTAGCATCCTATCGGGTATTGCACTCATGCAAGACTACAATATAATAGTCGATAAAGATTCTGTGAATTTAATACGGGAGTTTAACAATTACGCATGGAAGCTAAAGGGCAGTATTCCGAATGATAACTGGAATCACGCAATAGATGCTTGTAGGTACGCAATTCAATACAGCTTAGAGAGGACTGTGCCGAAGGGTATGTATGTACTGCGTTAAAACACGCCATTTGAGCCTTACTGTTTGGCGTTTCAGCGCACTTCTCGCAAAAGATGATGCCAAGTACCACTAAAAATTTAAACGCTCTATTTCGCACTTTTCTCCAATTCCTTTTGTAAGTTAGCTAACGCCCTCCAAGCTACTTTAGCGGAGTGACTGATGCCATCGGTGTCAATAGTTCCAGCTTCAAGTAAATGCCGAGCAAGAGCATCTAACTCATCTCCTGACTTGCTTCTATCCCAATGCAATGGCTTGTCTGGATTGTGTTGCTGATTTCCTACGTATGAAACTTTAGAAAGTTCACGTATCGCATCAGGAAAGTAATTCAATACCCCACTAAAGACAGGCATTTGTTTCCTTCGTTCCTTAACAGCCTCCTCTTGGAGTCTGCTTGTGAATTTAATACCCTCCTGTGAATTTAATACCCCTGTATCCTCTTCACTGTGGTATTCGTCATATTCCAATTCAATACCCCCTTCGTTATTCCATTTATACATATATTTGCCTTTAAACATGATAGTACAAAGATAAGTAAAATTTTACAATTTCTTAACATTAGCATAACATTAGCTTAACATTAGGATTGTATGTTTGCTTTGAATTTAAAAATAACACAAATGGAAAAATATATAACTTGCGAATATTGTTGTTACGATATTTTAGATGACGAAGGAAATTTAATGGAACATGAATGTATAAAACAACACAAATGAAAAATACATTATTAGACAGAGTTGATGACGGATTTAACTATTTCCTTGACTTTAGATTGGAAGAAGTAAAATCAGATGACAAATATTACATTGAAGCATTCATGCAATATATTGATGAGTTGGAATGCAAAGTAGATAAATTAAGTAAACAATTAAAATAATACAAATGGAAATACAAATTGAGTTTGGTGGATTTTACGGATTTCACGATGAATATATTGAAAATAGAATTGACATTGATAATGATTTCAGTAGCGGTAATGATATTGACCATTATTTAGATATTGAAA
>OAPA01000014.1_pt1 | contig 12625 bp, 9 predicted proteins | sample 1494321 | NCBI WGS metagenome assembly OAPA01 (sample SAMEA3275634, study PRJEB22092) | marine metagenome | biome: ENVO:00000447; feature: ENVO:00002042; material: ENVO:00002010 | collected 2014-06-21T08:30:00+00 | depth 0 m
ATTGACCTTAAACCCTCCTTCATTAACGTTACGTACCACCGCGAGGAGTTCGTTTATAAAAAACGAGAAAAGGGATATTTGGAAAAGGTATCTATGCGTAAACGCCCCGGAACCGTAAGCATCTGTGCTGCAATCCAACATAGGTACTCCATTGATACTGTTCCTCATTTGATTTGTGGGGGCTTTACAAAAGAAGAAACTGAAAATGCGCTGATTGATTTGGATTTTTTGGGCATCAACAATGTATTGGCCCTGCGGGGAGATCCGATAAAAACAGAAACTCATTTTTCGCCTACCGAAGGCGGTCACGCTCATGCTGTTGATTTGGTGAAACAAATTAACGACATGAACAATGGTATTTATTTGGATGACGAGATTCGCGAACCCTATCCTACCAACTTTTGTGTTGGCGTAGCAGGCTATCCTGAGCGGCATTTTGAATCCCCACACATGGATCTTGACATTCGGTATTTAAAAGATAAAATCGAGGCCGGAGCTCAATACATTGTCACTCAATTGTTTTTTGACAACAAAAAGTTCTTTGCCTTTCGAGACCGGTGCTGGCAAGAAGGCATTCGGGTACCCATTATTCCAGGCATAAAGCCAATTGAACGGTTATCGCACTTAACCTTCATGCCGAAGTTTTTTCATGTAGAAATTCCGGGGCCGCTGACCCATGCCCTAGTACAATGTAAGAGCGATGATGAAGCCCGTCAAGTGGGTGTGGACTGGGGAATTGCCCAATGCAAAGAACTACTGGAAAACGATGTTCCGGGGATTCATTTTTTCACAATGGGTAAAAGCAAAGCGGTACGCGCCATTGCTGAAGCCACATTTAGCGACCGATAAATTCCTTTGGATCAATCATTAAGGTTGTGTCGATGGGAATGGATTTTGGGAACAAGCCCCAAATCTTTACCCGAACAGAGCCTTGAACCTGTACAGGAAGCTTTTTACCTTGAAGGGTTAACATTAAAGCATTGGGAGCAGATTGCAGTATAGCATTCGAATTTAAGGTGGCTTTCAATGGAAATTCAATGGATTTCTTGGCAGGAAATCGGATGCTGCTGTCGCATTGAAGCCTTCCTACCGGTTTTTGCAAATACACCAAATCCAAAACAATGGAAGTGGATGTAACGGAAATACCATTCGGGTTTTCTGCTTTTAAGGTGACTGAACTGCCCGAGCCCAAGGACAAATTGTAGGCCACCAAATCAACCTGGGGCATAGAAACAGAACAGGAAGTCAGAAGACACCCAACTCCAAACCCGATTAGGGCGCACCTCTGATTATTTAATTTGAGCATAATGGTGAAAAAACCAGGGAATGGTTTCTATTCCTTTATAGAAATTAAAAACTCCATAACTCTCATTGGGAGAATGCAGGGCATCGATATCCAAACCAAATCCCATTAACACCGATTTTAAACCAAGTTCCTTTTCAAATAAGGCAACAATAGGTATGGAACCTCCACCCCGGGTGGGGATGGGCTCCTTCCCAAATGTGGCTTTCATAGCCAAACTGGCTGCTTTAAATTCTGGCGAGTCCGATGGAGTAACAACGGGTTCCCCGCCGTGGTGGGGGCGAACTTCCACTTGAACGGATGGAGGCGCAATGGATTTAAAATAATCAGAGAACAACTGTGTAATGGATTCCGAACGCTGATTCGGCACCAGGCGCATGGAAATTTTGGCATAGGCCTTTGATGGCAAAACCGTTTTTGCTCCTTCTCCGGTATATCCTCCCCAAATTCCATTTACATCAAGGGTTGGACGAGTTCCTGTACGCTCAAAGGTGCTAAAGCCTTCTTCTCCATGCAGTGCCTCAATTCCAAGATCTTTTTTATACTCCACCTCATTGAACGGAGCGCTGTTCAAGGCCTTACGATCGGCCTCAGAAAGGGCAACAACATCGGCATAAAATCCAGGTATGGCAATTCGGCCCTGATCATCATGCATTTGTGCAATCATTCTTGACAGGATATTGATGGGATTGGCTACAGCCCCACCATATACCCCCGAGTGCAAATCGCGGTTAGGTCCTGTAACTTCAACTTCCACGTAAGATAAACCACGAAGTCCGACATCAATCGAGGGAGTGTCGTTGCCGAGCATACTGGTATCTGAAATCAAAACCATATCGGCAGCAAGACGCTGTTTCTCGTTTTTCACGAAGGTGGATAAGTTGTTGGATCCAACTTCCTCTTCCCCCTCAATCATAAATTTAACGTTGCATGGCAATTCTCCCGAAGCCCACATGGCTTCAAAGGCCTTTAGGTGCATATAAAACTGACCTTTGTCGTCTGCCGAACCACGAGCATAAATCCGTTCGTTTCTTATTTCCGGCTCAAAGGGTGGCGTAGTCCAAAGTTCCAAGGGTACAGCAGGCTGAACATCGTAGTGGCCATATACTAAAACGGTGGGTAAAGCCGGATCAATGATTTTCTCGCCATACACAATGGGATATCCTGCTGTAGGGCAAATCTCTACCGCATCGGCCCCGGCCTCTTTCAAACGTTCGGCCACAAATGCGGCGCAGGAATGAACATCGGCCGAAAAGGCGGGATCGGCGCTTATGGAAGGAATGCGAAGTAAATCAAACAATTCTGCCATAAACCGCTCACGGTTGGATTGGATAAAATCTTGAGTCTTTTGCATGGTTCTATATGTATTAATTAACATTTGGAATGCCCCTGTCTGTTAGCCCTGAATGCAAACAATGCATCGAAAACACCCGGTCGACCTTCCTCATTTCAAGGCTTGAAAGTACATAATCTTCAGCACATGTTCACAACCTTTTTTCGTTTAGGCGATGGCGTGAAAGGAACAACCAAGGTTGTGCTTGCACAGGGTCAGCGTTTTGTGGCATTATTTACCCCTATTGACGCTGCCATAAATTCCAACTTTGACCTAATTTCCAGCAAATCGCGTTTAATCTTTCCCAACCTGGCCTTGTTTCATTACCAAAATATTCTTGAACAAAAACCTGTTTTCATTCATGTGATTTGGGCCACACAATTAAGGAAAATGGCACCTTGCTTTCTTAAAATCTATGATAGATGGCTGCACAGAACAAACATTTAAAACCTGTGAATTAAAACATCTTTTCGGCCATGAATGTTACCCTTTATGACGATAGAGCATAAGTTCTGTTAAAATGCGCCCAAGCCCCTTGAAAAGCTGAGAAAAAGGCAGTAAATTGTAGCAATTTTGTATTATGGCTGAAGTCCGCCTTGCTGTCAAACCCATTCTGCGCTCAAGCATGTTGCTCTGGGCGGTTTTGGTGCTTTGGCCAATGGGCTTAATGGCTCAGCTGCAAACCGCAGGAGGCATACCTCCTGCTGATTTGGTGCAAAATATTTTGTTGGGCGGCGGAGTTCAAGTTTGGAATGTGAACCTGACCGGAAGTGGAATGGCTTATGGGTCTTTTACAGCCAACAATACCAACTTGGGCTTAAATTCGGGAATTCTTTTAACCACCGGCATGATTTCAGGTCCGAACGGGCCCCAGGGTCCCAATAATCGGCCCGATGCCGGTGTGGATAATTCATTCCAAGGTTCCGCATTATTGAACGCTGAATTTGGCTTTTCTCAACCGACCTTCAACGCCACTACCTTATCCTTTAATTTTATTCCTCAAGGCGATTCCATTGCCTTCCGATACGTGTTTGGCTCGGAAGAATACCGTGAATTTGTCGGCTCTGAATTCAACGATGTTTTTGGTTTCTTTATTTCAGGACCCAATCCCACCGGAGGCAATTACCAAAACCAAAACATTGCCCGATTGCCCAACGGAACGAAGGTGGCCATTAACAATGTGAACCACCTGACAAATTCTCAATTTTATGTGGACAACGAACTGCCCTCTCCCGGCATGTCGTTGCAGTACGATGGATTTACACGTGTCCTGACTGCCCGGGCCAAAGTGATTCCATGTTCCACCTATACCATCCGATTGGCCATCGCCGATGTGGCCGATGGAATTTATGACTCCGGCGTGTTCCTTGAAGCCAAAAGCTTCACCTCCGACGGCCTCAGCATGTACTATACGGTCTTAAATGGAATCTCTAAAGACACCCTGCACGAAGGCTGCGGAACAGCAGCTATTGTAATTAAAAACACGCTTCCTCTCGCTCAAAATAAAACCGTCAATTTGTTGCTTCAGGGCAATTCCATCAATGGAGTCGATTACCAAACCTTACCCACTCAAGTGACAATTCCGGCAGGAATCGATTCGGTGGTTATTTTTACTTCTGCCTTAGCCGATGGTCTTGCTGAAGGCACGGAGCTCTTGATTGTTACTGCCGATGACCCAAACCTGTGCCCAGACATTGAACGGCCTAGCGTACGAATCCCCATCGCGGATGTATCACCCTTGACAGTAAAGGCCATGGATGATGTTTCTTTTGCCTGCAACAACCAGGTTGTGTTTTTATCGGCAAGTACCACCGGGGGTGTGGGAATGGCATCGTTGACCTGGTCTCCGGGCAACCTGTCAGGATCGCCTGTTCCAGCACTGGTTGGCCAAAGCACTCAATTTGTGGTTTCTGCTACGGATGTGTGCCAAAATACCGCCACGGATACGGTTTTTGTCCAAGTACCTGATGCCGCACCCCTAAATTTAACCTTCAGTCCAGATACCGTAATTTGTCCGGGAGAATCCGTGCTGCTTCAGGCACAATTCGGAGGCGGAATTGGAGAGTTGGTTTTTATTTGGGACAACGGCCACCCCTCCGATTCGCTTAGCCAATGGGTAAGCCCCCCTGCCTCGCAAGTCTTTACCGTTTCCGTTTCAGACAGCTGTGGAAATGTGCTTAGTCAGTCGGCCCGAATTACCGTTCGCGCGCCTCAAACTCGGTTTGACTACCATTACATCGATAACAATAAAATCATTTTCGATTCTGAATCCTCATCAGATGTGGTTGACTGGCTTTGGGAATTTGTCGAATCTGGTACCGATACGGTTGAAGATCCCATCCGATTGTTTGTCGATACTGGATTTCAGATTGTCCGATTAACAGTTACCAACGAATTTGGCTGTCAGCTTCAAGTGCAAGATACCATTTACATCTATCCGCCTTTTGGATTTTATATTCCCAATTCGTTTACCCCCAACAACGATTTGCTAAACGATATTTTCAGGGGATATGGACAAGGTTTCAAAGACATTGTTTGGCGCGTGTTTGATCGCTGGGGGGAAGAGGTGTTTGTTTCCTCTCATTTGAAACGGGGTTGGGATGGACAGCGCGAGGGCGTCCCTTACCCCTTGGGCGTTTATGTTTATCGGTTTGAATTGGTTTTACCCAACAACCGACCTAAAGTCTTCATGGGAAATGTAAACCTGATACGATAGGATGAAACGGGGATTGATTTGGGCTTGGTTTGTTTTTTTTCTGCTCTTGGTTTTTCCCCTGAAAGCCACCCACATCATCGGCGGTGAAATGTACTACGATTGCTTGGGAGGAAACAATTACTTGATTACGCTAAAAGTGTACCGCGACTGCCTGAACGGACAGGCACCCTTTGATAATCCGGCGAGCATTTCCGTTTGGGATGCCGGCGGAAATTTGTTGCAAACCATCAATTTGCCTTTCCCCGGCGCCAACAATGTGCCCTTTACACCCAGTTCCCCCTGCTTTCAAGCACCACCCGGGGTCTGCGTAGAAGAAGCTATTTACACAATTCAAGCTACCCTTCCCATACAAACCAGCGGAATTACACTGGCCTATCAACGGTGTTGCCGAAACAATAGCATCGTCAATCTTGTAAATCCCGGAAGTACAGGAAGCACTTATCAAACCACCATCCCGGGCACCAATTTGGTCAGCTGCAACTCGAGCCCCCGATTCAACAATTTTCCTCCCATTGCCGTTTGCCTTGGCGATTCCTTGAAATTCGACCATTCTGCAACCGACCCCGACGGAGACAGCTTGGTGTATGAATTGTGCTCCACCTATCACGGGGGATCAGTGGCAACCCCGATGCCCATACCCACCAGCCCACCCCCGTTTACTCCCATTACTTTTTCCCCACCCTTTTCAGCAACCTATCCCTTGGCTTCAAATCCGCCCATTTCAATCAATTCAGCCACCGGATTTATGACCGCCGTTCCAAACCAAGTAGGGCAATATGTGGTAGGTGTATGTGTAAAGGAGTACCGAAACGGTGTTTTGCTTGGAGTACATCAACGGGATTTTCAATTCAATGTTACGGCGTGTTTAATCAATACTCAGGCCGGATTCAGCTTTAACACCTCCCTGCAAACCGAACCCGATGGCAGTTATTTTATTTGCGGAGACTTGCCCGTTAATTTCATCAATTCTTCCCTTAACGCCTCAACCTTTGCTTGGGATTTTGGCGTAATTGGAAGCAGCTCGGATGTCAGTTCAGCCTATCAACCACAGTTCACCTTCCCCGGCCCCGGAACCTATCAAATTCAGTTGATTAGCAATCCTGGTTTTTTCTGCGCAGATACTGCCTTACAGACCTTAACCGTAAAAGCGGACGTTAGCTTGAATCCCCTTTCGGTACCCGACCAGTGCATTGGAACTCAAAACATCAATTTGACAGCAACAGGGAATCTCCCCCCCGGCACTCAATTCGCTTGGAATTTTGGCCTGAATTCCAATCCCGGCACCTCCTCAACCAATCCCTCCGGCCCCATTGTGTATTCTCAACCCGGCCAGCATCAAATCCGACTCAGCGCCGAACGCATGGGCTGCCTAGATTCGATCTCATTCCCAATTAATGTGTCAGGGTATGCGTACGGAATTCCGGATGGACCATATTCGGGCTGTGAGCCTGTTTCAGTGACCTTTAACCCTCAAATTTTCCCCGAAAACAACAGTCTTCTATACCTCTGGAATTTAGGAAATGGAACTACTTCAACCCAAGCCAACCCTACCGCCGTATTTTCGGCGGGAACCTTTCAGCCTGTATTGACCGTAGTGTCTACAGGAGCTTGCGTTGATACGTTTTCCTTGCCCGTTACAGGTGGTGTGCAGGTTTTCCCCATTCCCACGGCAGGATTGACCGGAAGTCCAGATGAACAATCCATCTTCAATCCCCATTTTATGTTTTTTAATTCTTCCATCAACAATTCCGGCTGTCAATTCAATCCGGGCGATGGAAGCCCCTGGCAGCCCTGCCAGTCAAGCTATGCCTATACCTACGATTCGGCCGGGTATTTTGATGCCCTAATGATAGCTACCAATCAATTTCAGTGCAGCGATACCGCCATCTACCGCATTTATGTGCGACCTGAATTTACCTTCTATGTTCCCAATTCATTTACCCTGAATGCCGATGGCATGAATGAAGGTTTCCGAGGATATGGTACAGGCATCAAAGAATATGCATTCCGCATTTTTAACCGCTGGGGAGAAGAATTGTTTTCTTCCAATTCCATCACGGAAGAATGGAACGGCTATCATGAAGGCCGCATCTGCCCTCAAGGCGCATATGTGTACGCCGCTGATATTGTCGATGCTCTCGGAAATTCCCACCGCTTTCGAGGAAAGGTACTGTTGATTCGGGGAAGCGCCCTGTTGAGCAAACCAAGTGGTGAACAATAATAAGGAAAATGTAGGTTGCCCCATGAACCTAATGCCCCATCTGATGTTTCCTTTTCATGGAAATACGTGTTGTCAGCGACTGGTTCAGCTCCGATCTACAGCAGGTAAAACAGAAATTTAATCTGGATTTATTCAAAGCTCTAAATCCACCCTGGATGCCAGCTAAGGTGGAGCGGTTTGATGGCTGTGAACCCGGCGATATTGTTCGGCTTAAATTGGGCCTGTGGCCTATTCGCTTGAATTGGGAAAGCCTCATCACTGAATCAAATACAACTCACAATGAATGGTATTTTGTCGATGAAGGAAAGGTATTGCCCTTTTTTATCCGCAAATGGAGGCACGTACATCGGGTGGAAATGAAGGACGGCCGGTGCCGGGTTCTGGATTGCATCCATATCCAATTCCGATCCCGTTTCTGGGCCAAGACCATGATGCCGGTTTTACGATGGCAATTCAACTACCGAAAACCCATCTACCTAAAACGGCTGAACCATGGCGGCTAATCGCCTACATTTCCTGCTTTTCCCCTATCTTTACAACACACTTTTCGCCCTTTCAAGTCTGTGCTTATGACCTCACGCCTGGTCCGTATTATTGTGGTTTTTATGTTTTTTGCCATGACCGGGCTTGTAGGCATTCAAATTATTTGGATTCAGCGCGCAGTACAGCAACGCGAAGAACAGTTTGACCAAGGAGTTTATGAAGCGCTGGCACAAACCACCGTAACCTATCAAGAGTCAAGCTGGCAGCGCGACTTTGATAAGTCCTTCAACTGGAAAGGATTTGAGCTCCTGGTCCAAAACCACATGGATTCCCTGAGTCGAGTAGCTCAGATTCAAGATACCAATTTGAGAAAAGGAATCAGCGCACAGTCCTTGCGCCGAGGTTCACAAGAACGCCTTAAATTTTCCATTAGTCCCTTTGGTGGAGCCGAAATGACAGTTATAAGTTCTGAGACCGATTCCTCCAGAGCAGCCATTCAAGCCGAAATGCATCAAACATTCCTGATGCTGAACCAAAGTAGAACTTTAATCGGGCAGCTGTTTCGACAAATGGTGGCTGATTTTTCTATGGATTTACCGACTCAAATTGATACCGCTTTGTTGCGCAATATTTTGGATGCCGAATTCAAAGAACATGGCATTAAAACCGGCTGGACCTTTGGTTTAATTATGCCGGGAGAAAAAACCTTTAAATTTCATCAACCCAAATATGCTCAACAGCTTTCCAATTCAGCCTACCGCGGCCCCTTAATGGTAAACCCTGTGGTAGAAAGCCCGGAATTGGTGGTGTATTTCCCCCATAAAACCAGCTTCTTACTCCGAAATCTGTACTTTTTGCTGGCAGCTTCTGCCGTTTTGATTTTAATTATCAGTGCCGCCTTCTCTTCTACCATCATTATCATTGTTCGACAAAAAAAGGTGCAAGAAATTAAGAATGACCTCATCAACAACATCACCCACGAGTTAAAAACACCCATCAGCACGATTTCTCTGGCATGTCAAGCCATTGCCGACCCTGATTTGGGAAGCTTGGCAGGAACCCGTGAAAAATACATGGGAATGATTGCCGAAGAAAATAAACGACTCGGCATGCTGGTGGAAAATGTGCTTCAAGCCGCCGTATTTGAACGGGGCGAAGGCCTGCTTAAGCTGAGAAAGGTCGATATGCATCAAAAAATTAATAGCGTATTGCGCAGCTTAGACATTCAAATTGACAACCGAAAAATATCGGTAGTTAAAAACCTAGATGCACGCGAATTTGTCGTTGAAGCCGACGAGGTTATGGTGACCAACCTGATATTCAATCTGGCCGATAATGCCATTAAATACAGCCGAAAAAAAGACGGCAACATCACGGTATCAACCTGGAATGAAGAGCTTTTCTTTTGCATTGAAATTGCAGACAACGGAATTGGCATCTCTAAAGAAAACATAAAGCGTATATTTGATAAACTATACCGAGTCCCTACCGGCGATGTTCACGATGTGAAAGGCTATGGTTTAGGATTAAGTTATGTGAAAAAAATCGTTGAAGCGCATCATGGCGAAATCCAAGTCAAAAGTCAATTGCAGGAAGGTAGCCGTTTTATGGTTCGATTGCCAATTAAACAAGAATTCTAACTCCTATGGAAGAAATTAAGCCCAAAATCCTACTGGTAGAAGACGAAGCAAACCTCGGAAACCTGCTTAAAGATTACCTGATTGCCAAAGGCTTTGAGGCCACTCTTGCCACCGACGGACAAGAAGGATTTGATCAGTTCTCTCGGCAGCGCTTCGACATTTGCATCCTCGACATCATGCTTCCCGTTAAAGACGGACATACCCTGGCCAAAGAAATCCGACAGGCCAATCCCAACATGCCCATCATCTTCCTCACCGCCAAGAGTTTGCCCGACGACCGCATTGAAGGATTCAAAAGCGGTGCCGACGATTACTTAACCAAGCCCTTCAACATGGAAGAGTTGTTGCTTCGCATCCAGGCTGTTCTGAAGCGCTCGGCCGCAATCCCATCCATGCACACCAACGAAACCTTTTTCACCCTGAGCCGCTACACCTTCGACGCTCAAAAGCAGTGGCTGTCTTTGGACGGAGGAGAACCCCAAAAACTAACGTCCAAAGAGTCCGATTTACTGCGCTTGCTCTCCCTAAATTTGAATAAAACGCTGGATCGGGCCTTCGCCCTCAAAACCATTTGGGGCGACGACAGCTATTTCAACGCGCGCAGCATGGACGTTTACATCACCAAATTGCGCAAATATTTGAAGCAAGATCCCAAAATCGAAATCCTCAACGTACACGGGAAAGGCTTTAAAATGCTGATTTCTGAATGATTTTGGGTGCGGGCGGCAGCCGGGCTTTCACCGGTAGTCCGCGCCGCTAAGCGCCTGGGGCAGCGGGCTTGCGTGGGCTCCCAAGGTCGCCTCCGCGCCTCGCGCCCCAGGCGCTTAGCGGCTTTCGGGCTACCCGGTTCAATCCCTGCCGCAACGCCTCAAAAATAAAATCCATCCAAAGGTTAACCCTTGTTTTCGCTCTTCAGTTCCAAGGCCAATTCCAAATGACTTCGATACAATTCTGCCCAAGGCCGTGCCTCTGCCTCACGGCTAAACGACCGGTCGTGCCAAACAGAAATAAAACGACCCCCAAACTGAGCTACCCTGCGCATTAACAGTTCAATCTGCCTGAAGGCATCTTCTGCCGATACCTTCTGATAATATCTGAAAACGGTTTCCATCACAGAAAAGGGATGAATCATTAAAGTAGAAGGAGCATCTCGCTCTACATCAAAAAAAGGATACGATACAGATACCCCCGCACGAAATCCAAGCACATCTGAATAACCCACCGAATGTTCATGCCTAAATCCAATTTCATGGGCCTGACGAAAACTATCAGGAAAACGAATCCGCAAAAAATGCCGCCGCACATGCAACATGCGTCGCCGCTTTAATTTAGATTGCAATCCCTGTTTTTCAAGAATCAACCGCCCGGGATCATCCAAACAAGAATACGACGGATGAAGAGCCAATTTCCCGATTTTCCTCAGTTTAGTTAGCAATTCTTTATAATCAGAATGCCCCGGCTCAACCGCATGGTCGTACTTGCCTTTTGGGGTGTGTAAAATAAAAATCCGAACGGGCAGCTTGCTCCGCTTAACTTGGCGCTTTAACCAACGGTAGTTATCATACGGGTCTGCCTCTCCCATAAATAACAGAGCAAACCGATACCGAACCTGCCTTCCCTTAAATTTTAGGCCATCCAGAACCAAGCCGCCCAAATTCCTCCACAGGGGTTTGCCTCTAAATTTAAATCCGTTATCCACGTCAATGGTGCTAAGAAATTCAAATGTTTTTTTCGGCCGAGCCAAGGTGGAAAATTGACTGCACAACCTGGACGCCAATTTTTCTACCCAAACCTGCGCAATGGGCCAATCTAAAAATCCATGCAGATATGCGAGCGAATCTTTTGAACGAAAGCGGTGGTGCGCATCTATTGAATTGCAGTGGTATTCTTCATAACGGCTTACCACATAAAACACGGCCGCGGGCAAGTCAAAATCAAGCCCTTCATCGCTTTCAATGGGAAACAATACACATTGCTCTCCATATCCCCTCAGCTCGGGTGTACACGTGCGATAGCAGGTTTCTTCCAAAAATCCACTATTAGGTATAAAAAAGGCATCGGAACAGCCCTTTTTCCCGTACGAAATTTTGGGGCCATCAAAGGCACAGAAATCCTTCCAGTTGCTGCCTATATGTACCTGCCAGGCATCCGACAATATGTACTTGAAAATCAGTTTGAATGTATACGCAACACGCGGACTTTTAATGGGCACATATAGGTATAAGTCCGGCATGCACGTCCTTATTCGTCCTCAAACAACGCATCCGATTCCTCAGATGCGGCCTCAATAGCATCAGGAATTTTGAATCCGTTGCTTAATATCCGGCGGTATTCCGCCTCGTCTTTCAACAGTTCAATCGCCCGAACTACCAATGGGTCATCGCTCAAGGAAGATTGAATTCGGGCACGGCGGTAGCCATAGCGGCTTGCAATTTCAAGCCGAAGGTATCTGGAAATTTCAGTTTCAAACATGGATAAATCCTTGCGCTTTACCGATTTTTTCTTGTTCAGAAGTTGCTCGTATTCCTCGCTGATGCGGTCAAAATACCGTTCGCGCATGGCCGTCTCTTTAAAGGCTGAAAGCGCCTTTTCGCTTTCCGTTTCATACCCGTAATCTTTGTCCTTTAAAAATTCAACAAATTGAGCGTAAATGCCTGCATCCACCTTGAAATTAGCCGTATCTTTTAAGGTAGGATTTTGGCGGTGGTATTGATTGGCAAATTCAAAAATCAGGTCTTTTTGAACTAAAGCCAGCAGAATTTTCGACATTTTCAAACCCGGCAAGGGCAAATCGGGCTGTACCCCTGCCCCATCCTTGACAAGCCGCCCAACTTTGGTCTTAAACGATTTACGCAGAGAGTCCGGCACGGTTTGCACGTTGCCGGAGGCATCTCGGTTGGAGTAATCCAAGGCTTGAATGCAACGACCG
>OAPA01000015.1_pt1 | contig 12536 bp, 11 predicted proteins | sample 1494321 | NCBI WGS metagenome assembly OAPA01 (sample SAMEA3275634, study PRJEB22092) | marine metagenome | biome: ENVO:00000447; feature: ENVO:00002042; material: ENVO:00002010 | collected 2014-06-21T08:30:00+00 | depth 0 m
ACGTAGTTTTGGAGAAAATCCGAAGCGGGTAGCTGAACTCGGTGTGGCATTTATGAAAGGATTGCAAGCGGGTGGCGTTATGGCCTCTGCCAAGCATTTCCCCGGACATGGTGATACAGAAAAAGACAGCCACCTTACCCTGCCTGAGGTACCTCATTCCCGAGCACGACTGGACAGCATTGAACTTTTGCCCTTTCGGGAATTGATAAAAAACCGATGCGCCTCAGTAATGGTAGCTCATTTGGCGGTGCCTGCCCTAACCGGACACCCCTCAACTCCAACAACCCTGTCAAAAAAGGTGGTTACTGAATTGCTAAAACAAGAAATGGGATATGAGGGTCTGGCCATCACAGACGCCTTAAACATGAAAGGGGTAGCAGAAAAAAATCAGCCGGGGGCTGTAGATGTAGCAGCCCTGCTGGCCGGGAACGACATCCTTCTTTTCTCTGAAAACGTACCCAAGGCGTTAAGCCTGATTGAAAACGGGCTGGCCGATGGCTCGATTTTACAATCTGATATCGACGAGAAATGCCGAAAAATTCTGGCGTATAAATATATGCTTGGATTGCATCAGGGCAACCTCCCCGCCATGAAAAACCTGGCCTCAGATTTAAATACGGATGCCGACCGGAAACTGTTTCTTGAGTTGTACGAAAAGGCAATCACTCTTCTGCAGAATCAAAACAATCGAATCCCATTGCAGCGCTTAGATACGCTAAAACCCGTTTTGATTGAAATTGGAAGTCCCGGTGGACCCGAATTTTATCAGCGCTTAAACGATTATATGCCTGTAGCTCGGCTCCATCTTCCCGAAGAAGCGACTGCGGAACAGATTGAACAGGTTTTGCAACAAGCCAAGAAGTACAACTTGGCAATTGTCGGCATGCATCGGCCCGGAGAAAAACCGTTTCGATCTAAATCTTGGGGAAATTCCTCACGATTGGCTTTGGAGCGCATCCAAAAACAAATGAGCAGTATCCTAGTTCACTTTTCCTTGCCCTACAACCTGGCCAGCTTACCCTCATTAAAACGTAGTTCCGCCTTAATTCAAGCCTATCAAGACACCCCCGCTTCAAGAGATATGGCTGCTCAAGCTTTGTTTGGGGGCATTGGCATTCAAGGTCGGCTTCCTGTTGGAATTCCAGGCTTTTTTAAGGAAGGCGATGGAATAGACACCAAAGGAGGTTTGCGGTTGCGTTATGGTGATCCTGCAGATGTGGGATTAAACCCTGCCGGCCTAAAAAGGATTGACCTTCTAATGGCGGAATCCATCCAAAAAAAACACTTCCCAGGTGCTCAATTGTTGGTGGCTAAAGATGGCATGGTGGTGTACCAAAAAAGTTTTGGAACACATACCTATGAGAAGGATGGAGCCGTTGAAAATAGCCACTTGTATGATTTGGCGAGCATAACCAAGGTTGCCGGCTGCCTGCCCCAAATCATGCGGCTGGTAGATGAGGGAAAAATAGATTTAAATAAAACCCTAGGAGATTATCTGCCCGAATTAAATGCAAGCAACAAAGGAAAATTAGTACTTCGAGATATTCTCAGTCACCAAGCCCAACTGAAAGCCTGGATTCCCTTTTACCAAAAAACAATGTTGGACGGACAGCTAAACCCCGAATACTATAGCAGTACCAAAGAAAAGGGCTTCGAATTGGCCGTAGCAAGCAACATCTTTGCCATCAACAGCCTTACCGACTCCATTTACACCTGGGCCAGCCAAAGTCCATTGTTGCCCGAAAAAAAATATGTGTATAGTGATTTGGGGTATTATTTTCTAACCCGAATTGTAGAAAAATTTTCGGGCAACGAACGATTGGATGTTTTACACAACCGATTTTTGGCAAATCCCTTAGGGGCAAAAACATTGACCTACTTACCTCTGAATGCCCTAGAAAATCCAATTGTGGTTCCCACCGAAAACGACCGCTTGTTTCGAAAACAACTTATTCAAGGATTTGTACACGATCAGGGGGCCGCTATGTGTGGAGGAGTCGCTGGGCATGCTGGGCTTTTCTCCAACACCAACGATTTGGCAAAATTGGTTCAAATGTTTTTAAACCTCGGAACCTACGGAGGCGAACGATTTATTCAGGAAAGCACCATCAAAGAATTCATTAAATGCCAGTTCTGCAAAGACGGCAACCGAAGAGGCGTAGGTTTTGATAAGCCTTCTCCCAACGGAAACGGCGGGACGGCCTGCGATTGTGTTAGTTATTTGAGTTTTGGACATAGCGGATTTACCGGGACACTGGTTTGGGCTGACCCCCAATACAATTTAATCTTCATTTTTCTTTCCAACCGAGTGCATCCTGATGCCGAAAACAAAGGCATAATCAAAGAGGAAATTAGGGCAAAAACACAACAAATTGTGTACGATGCCATAATGCAAAGCTAAAGGCCTTCTATTGCTTTTGGATGCGGAAATGACGCATTTCGGTGTTGTTGTCCAAATGAAGAATATAGGAACCCGAAGGCAAGCTTTCCAGCTCCAATTTTTGAAGCTCCGCGTCCATTATACCTAAACCTACCTGCCGGCCTGAGATGTCTGTTAAGTGCCATTTTTGAGATTTAAAATCCCTCGCCGACAAATAAAGCACCTCCTTAAATGGATTTGGATATACGTTTATTTCTGTAGCGCTTTCCTGAGTATCAACTCCCATTCCATTGCAATCTTCGGTCAGTAGATAGGTGTGCATTACCGTACAATTCATATCATAAATTCCAAAAAGATTATAGCTGCCCGGGCCAACAATGGCTACGCAGGAATTTAAAGGAAGGTTGATGGTGTTATTTAGGCTATCTGTATATGTCCAACCCTGAATAATCATGGGGCAATCAAGAATACAAATGGAATCGGGTAAACTGCAATACGTTTGGGAAAATGTATCTAACGGCGCGAAAAACTGGATCGAATCTGTGGCAATACTCGTGCAGTTATTGGCATCTATCACATAAACCGATAGGGTATGCCAACCCGGACTCATAGCCGAAATCATTGTCGTGGCCGAACTGGGACTTGTTATGGTTAAGCTCGGAGAAAACCAAGTGTATTGGTATGGCCCCGGGCCCGTGGCCGTGGCGGTTACCTGTGGACCCACGCAATTGCTAATGGCTTGGCTGGGGCCTTGAATGCTGGCCGAACAAAACGACCCGGAACCGCAGTCCTGAACAACCTGGTAGGTGTGCATGACCGTACAATTCATGTCATAAATTCCAAACAAGGTATAGGTGCCCGGCCCAACAATGCCAACACATGAAGTCAAGGGCAGATTCACCAAATTGTTAAGGCTATCCGTAAAGGTCCAACTCTGCACCGTCATTGGACAATCCAATATGCATACTGAATCAGGTAAAGAGCAATACGTTTGATAAAAGGTGTCCACCGGCGCGAAAAATTCGATGGAGTCGACGGCCAACGTGGTGCAGTTGTTTGAATCTACTACATGTACTCCATAACTATGCCAACCGGGAGTGGTTGTTGATAGTGTGGTGCTAGCACTTCCCGATGATGCTATTGAAAGCGAGGAAGAGAACCACGAATATTGATATGGACCTGGACCGGTAGCCACAACAGAAACCTGTGGGCCAATGCAATTGGAAATGGCCTGACTTGGCCCTTGAATTTGGGCAGCACATTGAGCATTCAGACCATTAAAAAATCCAAAACCGATCATAGTCAAAAAAAGTAATGGCCTCATATTGTGGATATTTTAGTTAAATAGTAGACCATTTAGATCAACAACATGTTGCACAATTCCTCGCAATTAACAATCATTATTATGCAAGAAAAAGGCTGGGGTTTAACCAGCTACAGCAATTCACAGGCAAAAAAAAAGCCCGATGAACATCGGGCTTTTCAAAAAAATCGTATTGATTAACGGTTGTTTGTGGAATTCACAAACTCAAATGTACCGTCAGCTTTCTTTTTCCAGATAACAGCAACCACTTCAATTTGGTCTAAATCCCAAGTAGGGTCGTAAGCAACCGCTTTAGCCCAATGCTTAAGTGCTCCTTTAGAACCGCCGCTAGCCATAATTTCTTCGCCCCAAGCGCCGCCTGAAGTTGCAGCACCCATTAAAACATGGTGATGTACAAAATTAGGATCGTTGGTGCTTCCCACTTTCTGAGTTTCAACAATTTCGCGGGCTAAGAAATAAACAGCCAAATGATAAACCCCAGTTACATCTGAAAAGTTTTTCACGTAGGCATCAATGTTGATTTTTCCGGTATTGGGACCTGCGCCAATGCTGGTGCGAAGGCCAACACCCATGGTAGGAGCCAATTGAGAAGCGTCGCTAACAATAGCTACGGCCTGATTTACACTTGTACCCACCATTTGCTCATTGGCAGCAAAGTTTGGAGTGCCTGTGTACGCCCATTTGGAAGAGAATTGATCGACCAAAGGACCATTAGCAGCGGTGGTTAAATTGTCAGAAACTTGAAGAGACATGCCCAGCAATTTACCTTTATTGCCATCAACTGCATTGGTAAAGGCTGGGGCACCCCAGTCACCGCAAGGGCCACACCAAGTAGCAGTGAATTTTACAAATACAGAATTTTGCTTCTCTTGGATATATACGCAAGAAGCATCATCAACCGTAGCATTTGGATTGTAATTGACAGAAGCTGGATCGGTACATCCTTTAACTCCAGTACCGCCACCATCGGTAATCAATGTGGGATCTGAGCAAGAAGCCATGAAGGCAATTCCTGCAAAAAATAAACCTTTAAGGGCTTGAGATGTATTCATATTGGTATGTATTTTCAACAATTAGACTTCAAAATTAAGTAGGACGCTGCATTAAAGCAATTAAAAACCAAGTTTTTTTATCCATGACTTTGATTTTTAACATTCTACATAGTTAAACATCGAAACGCATGCAATTGTTCTGCCCATTTTAAAAAAGGAGCCAATGTAAAGCAATGCCCAGTTATCGGCATGCCACAGCATAAAAAATCGAACTACTTAATGCGAAGTTTCGTTACTTTGTAGCTGATATTTTAGGAACATGATACAAAACGCTTTTTTAAGCATCGATGACCCAATCTACACTCCAAAAGCAAAATACTCTTGGCTTGATTCTCTTTTTCTGCCGTACATCAATGACCCTAGAGATCTTCCATTTGTGCATTTAAGCTTGGCATTGATCCTGATTTTTCCTCCCCTAGCCCTATGGCTGTTTATTGATTTCTCCTGGTGGGTTGCTTCTGCTTATTTGTTCTTAAACTGGGCGATTTTCTTAGGCCCATTTATTTTGATGCTGCACAACACCTCTCACCGCAGCCTCTTCAAAAACAAATACAAACGATTCAACAATGTGATTCCTTGGCTTATTGGTCCTTTCTTTGGCGAAACCCCAGAAACCTATTACGGTCACCACATTGCCATGCACCATCCCGAAAACAATTTGGAATCGGATTTAAGCTCTACCATGAAATTTAGGCGCGACAGCAAATGGGGGTTTTTCCTGTATTTCTCGGAATTCTTTTTCATTGGACTTATTGAACTGGTGCATTACTTAAGTGGTAAGAAACGAACTCCCATCATGCGGCGGGTAATAATCGGCGAGCTTTCGTTCCTTGCCTTAGGAATTGTCCTCTCTACGGTAAATTTTCAGGCTGGTCTTGTTGTTTTTTGGTTGCCCCTGTTTTTTAGCCGCCTAATGATGATGGCGGGCAATTGGGCCCAACATGCCTTTGTCGATGCCCACCATCCGGACAATTGCTACCGAAATAGCATTACCTGCATCAATAGCCCCTACAACAAAAAGTGCTTTAATGATGGGTACCACATTGGCCACCACGTTCGTTCAAGCCGACATTGGACTCAAATGCCTGAAGATTTTCTAAACAACATTAATACCTATGCAAAAGAAAAGGCCATCGTGTTTAGAAAGATAGATTTTACCACGGTTTGGTTTTTATTGATGTGGAAACAATACAACACCCTAGCCAAATTTTACGTTCAGCTGGATCCCGAACACCCACTCACTAAAAACCAGATTATTGCATTGCTAAAACAACGTACCCGCAAAATTTCCAACCGCGAATATGTGCAACAAATTGCCCTGGCTTAACTATCCCTTATCCTTTATTTTTGTTGTGTCTTAAACCAAAGGTCGTATTTTTGGTTCTATAAATAATTAACCCCTAAACCACGTAGATATGCCATTCGAATTAGCTCCCTTGCCCTATGCCTCAAATGCTCTAGAGCCACATATTGACGCTAAAACCATGGAAATCCATCATGGAAAACACCATGCAGCCTATACCAGCAATCTAAATGCTGCAGTTCAGGGCACAGCCATGGAAAATGAAAGCATTGAAACCATTTTATCCAAAATTTCTTCGGCCTCTGCAGCCGTTCGAAACAACGGTGGCGGTTTCTACAACCACAATTTATTTTGGAATTGCATGGCTCCTGGAAAAGGAGGACAACCCTCAGGGAAATTGGCCCAGGCCATTCAAGCAGCTTTTGGAAGTTTCGACACGTTTAAAGAGGAATTTTCAAATGCAGCTAAAACCCGCTTCGGCTCCGGATGGGCTTGGTTAATTGTACACGACGGTAAATTGGTGGTGTGCAGCAGCCCCAACCAAGACAATCCCTTAATGGACGATGCACCAGTTAAAGGTACACCCATTCTTGGTTTAGATGTTTGGGAACACGCTTATTACCTGAATTATCAAAACAGAAGACCCGATTACGTTTCTGCATTTTGGAACGTGGTCAATTGGGATTTTGTGGCCGAGCAGTATGAAAAGGCGCTAAACTAAGCAGACTAAACCCATGTTTGCCGTCGAAAAAATAACCAATAATGTTAAAGTGAAAGTCAGAGTCAGGTATCTGATGGAAGATTCTATTCCTGAAGAAAACTACTTTCTATTTAGCTACAGCATTGCCATTGAAAATTTGGGTGAACAGCCCATTCAATTGATTCGCAGGCAATGGTTCATTTTCGATTCCATCGGCGAACACCGTGAAGTAAGCGGCCCTGGAGTAGTCGGCCAACAGCCCGTTATTGCTCCCGGCGCCAACTTCTCGTATGAATCCGGTTGCAACCTAAGGTCAGAAATTGGAAAAATGAACGGCGTTTTTATCATGGAAAACCTGATTTCTCAAACCTCCTTCCAAGTTGAAATCCCTGAATTTCATCTACTGACACCCGGCAAAAAAAACTGATATGATCCCCCTGGAAGAGCTTGAAGCAGAGGCAACATTTTTGTTCTGCAGAAGCTCTGGCCCCGGGGGACAACATGTCAATAAAACGGAAACAAAAGTCCAGGTACGCTGGAATCCCGGTCGTTCAGCATTGTTGAGCCCCGACGAATTGCAACGCATCCAAACGGTTTGGGCAAATAAATTGCTGGCCGATGGCTCCATTTTATTCGAATCGGAAAAAACCCGCTCTCAGCTGAAAAACAAGCAAGATGCCCTAAGTAAATTGCGTAAGGCCATTTTGGAAGCCAAAAAACCACCCGTTCCCCGCAAACCCAGCCGAATTTCAAAGGCAGTGAAAGAACGCCGTAGAAAAGACAAAGAACACCGTTCCGAAATAAAGGCAAATCGGCGCCCGTAGAGCCAAGGCATGCCTTGGCTCAAAACCCCAAAGCCAAGGCATGCCTTGGCTCAAAACCCCAAAGCCAAGGCATGCCTTGGCTAAACCCCCAACGCCAAGGCTTGCCTTGGCCCATCAAACGAAAATTGCCCATACCCGTGAAACAAAAACGCCTTGGTTAATAAACCCCAGAGCCAAGGCATGCCTTGGCTCTACGGCCCAAACCCCCAACGCCACGGCTTGCCTTGGCCCATCAAACGAAAATTGCCCATACCCGTGAAACAAAAACGCCTTGGCCCAAAACCCCAGAGCCAAGGCATGCCTTGGCTCTACACACCTGCGGTCGATTCCCTATCTTTGTTTAAATTCAAATGCCATTGGAAAATAGAATTTGTGCCCTATTCAACATTGAAAAACCCATTGTTCAAGCCGGAATGATTTGGTGCTCAGGCTGGGAGCTGGCCTCCGCAGTTTCGAATGCCGGCGGCCTTGGCATTATCGGTTCTGGATCAATGTACCCTGAGGTGTTGCGGCAGCAGCTGACAAAATGCAAGGCCGCTACTCAAAAACCATTTGCAGTAAATTTACCACTGCTGTACCCAAACATTGAGGAGCACATAGAATCAGTCATTGAGTTTGAGGTCCCCATTGTTTTTACCTCAGCAGGAAATCCGGCAACGCATACTCAACGACTTAAAGCACAGGGCATCAAGGTTGTACATGTCGTTTCCTCGGCCCGTTTCGCCATGAAAGCGGAAGCCGCCGGAGTCGATGCCATCGTGGCCGAAGGATTTGAGGCCGGTGGACACAACGGTAGAGACGAAACCACAACCCTGGTGCTGTTGCCTCTGGTAAAACAGGCCTGCACCCTGCCTTTGATTGCCGCAGGTGGAATTTCTACAGGCAGGGCCATGGCCGCTGCATTTGCACTCGGTGCCGAGGGAGTCCAAATTGGAAGCCGATTTGTGGCCTCTGAGGAGTCGTCGGCGCACCTTGCATTTAAATCTGCCGTGGTGGCAGCCTCTGAAGGAGATACGCTATTGACATTGAAGGAATTAACCCCGGTTCGATTGCTTAAAAACCCTTTTTTCCAGCAAGTGGCTCAGGCATATCAGCAAGGAGCGAGCCCTGAACAATTGGCCGAATTGCTGGGTCGAGGACGAGCAAAACTAGGTATGTTTGAGGGAAATCTAAACGAGGGAGAACTTGAAATTGGACAAGTAAGCGCCCTGATCCATGACATTCAACCGGCAGCTCACATTGTAGATGAAATTTGGAACGAATTCCGGCAAACCTTGGTTTGCATGGGCAATCTTTGGAACGCATGATACCTTTCCCTTTTGAACGTTACACCTTGGGGAATGGCCTGAAGGTTTTGATTCAACCCGACCGGCAAACGCCCATGGTGGCGGTGAATTTATTGTATGACGTGGGAGCCCGCGATGAAAATCCACAATGGACCGGCTTGGCCCATTTGCTGGAACACCTCATGTTTGAAGGCAGCCGGCACATTCCAAATTACGACCAGCCTTTGCAACTGGCGGGAGGCATCAACAATGCCTTTACCAACAACGACTTGACCAATTACTATTGTGTGTTGCCCGCGGCAAACCTCAGCACAGCGCTTTGGCTGGAATCGGACCGCATGTGCAACCTCAGTTTATCAGAACATAAGGTGGAAGTTCAACGCAAGGTGGTGGTGGAAGAATTCCGGCAACGCTACTTAAATCAGCCGTATGGAGACTTGCTGGCCCTAAGTCGGGAGTTAAGCTACACTACACATCCCTACCGCTGGCCCACCATAGGAAAAAACATCGAACACATCGAACAGGTGCCGCGGCAAACCATCCACGAATTTTACAAGGAACATTATGGCCCCAACCGCTGCACATTGGTTTTAAGCGGGAACGTAAATCCGGATTCTGCCCTAAAGGAAATCGAATATTGGTTTGGCGATTTGCCCGCACAAGCTCAAAATAAAAAACCCTTGCCCGTCGAGCCACCTCAAACTCAAGCCCGCATAAAAGAAGTTAAGAGAGCCGTGCCGGAACACGCCTTGTGGATGGGCTGGCATATGCCGGGCCGAAACCACGCCGATTTCAAAGCCCTGGATTTATTCTCTGATGCCCTTTCCGGTTCGGCAGCCGGTTATACCATGGATGAACTCATCCGTAAAAGAGGCCTGCTGAACCAAGGGGGATTTTACGTTTCAGGCTCGGCCGATCCAGGCCAATTTCTGTTCAGCGCAACCCTTCGAGAAGGAAAAAATCCGGAGCAGGTCGCCGCCGAAATTCAATCCTTCCTGTTTGAAATTGCCGAACATCGATTGACTCAAGATGATTTAACTCGAGCCACCGAAAAAATGGCAACCTCAAACGCCTTTAGCGATGCCAGCGTTCAAAACAGAGCCTTACGCTTGGCAACAGCCGAGTGGTTGGGAGACGCCCAAACCCTAAACACCGAATGGGAAGAGTATGCCCAAATTACAGTGGACGATGTGCGCAATGCCGCTCACCGCTACCTGAATCCTGAAAACAGCTCTACTCTACTCTATTTGTCTGAATCCAATGCCTAAGTCATGCCCAGCCCCTTTCCATCCAGTTCCCCAGCCATCGATTTAAGCCAAGCTCCGGATTTTCCGGCCTTCCAAACCTTACTATTGCCCAATGGAAAGCCCTGGCATGTGCTGCTTCACAGTCAAAACCCATTGGCAAAAATATCCCTACGCTACAATCTGGATGCCCATTGGACCGGGAGGCCCTTTCCTTTAAATACGCTGGTACAGCTGCTGGGCGAAGGAACCAAAACAAAAACAGCCCAAGAATGGAACGCAGATTTAGACCGCTGTGGAGCCTTTGTTCAAAAATCAGCAAACCGCGAATCCCTGACTTTTTCATTGATTTGTCGAAGCCAAAACCTGGAAAAAGCCCTGCCCCTTTTTCGTGAAATGCTTCTGGAATCCATTCTAAGCCCGGAAGAATTCAGCATGCAAAAAGAACTGCAAATCAGCGATTTCATGCAAGAAAGCGAGCAGGTATCGGAACAAGCCCGGCGCTTATCTTCCGGCTACCTGTTTCAAAACCATCCCTTATTTCAAGATGAACGCCTGGAAATTTTGGAAGACCTAAGCCTGGAAGATGTGCACGAGGCTTACAAACACTGCATTCTATCTCAATCTCCTACCGCTTATGCTTCGGGCATTCTGTTGGAAAGCCAGTCCATACTTGAAGATTTTTTAGCTGCCGTATCTCCTTCGGCACCATCGCCCTCTGCCTTGCCCCTTTGGCAGATTCCTGAGAAAAAGGAACTTCACCATTCCATGCCCGGAAAATCGCAGCAGGCATTGCGCGTAGTAGGTCCAGCACCCTTCGGTTCATTGAAAGATGAACTGGATTTTCGATTTATGCTGGTGCTGTGGGGAGGATATTTTGGGAGCCGCTTGATGAAAAACATTCGAGAAGAAAAGGGATTTACCTACGGAATCAGCGCCAGCCCCATGCGCCTAACATCGGCCAGCTATTGGATGGTGAATACCCAAATCAATGGAGACAAAAAAAACGAAACGCTGCAGGAAATGAGGTTGGAAGCCGAACGACTGATAACTCAATCCGCATCAGAGCAGGAAATGGAAACCGTACGAAACTACCTGGCAGGCAGCTTGGCCCGCTCGCTAGACGGGGTACTGAATCGGCACGACCGCTTGATGACCCTGCATGGATTGGGTATGCCCGCCGATTATTTAACCCAATACCACCAGCATCTATTTTCAGTAAATCCAGACCAAGTCCGCCGCAGCGCAGAACGCTACTTAAATCCGGAAACATGGATTTGCGCCTCGGCCGGCTAAACTTAGGTCCAAAATTTGACCACCATCACCACCAAGGCCAATAAGAACATCAAGATACTGATTCGATTAATGCCATGCATCAGCGTTAAATTGATGTTGCGCGAGGCATCAGACTTGCGGAAAAGCGTAAGTGGATTGGCGTAATGAAGCAGTTTTTTCCACATAGGAATTGATTTTATCTTTTAAATATACAAGAAATCAGCTCCCTTTGTTTAATTTGGCACGAGATTTGAATATCCCATTTCAACAAACCAATAAATCATTTAATTATGAACCGTTCTCTTTTATTTTTATCCTCTGCGGTTATCCTTGCCGGATCTGTATCAATGACTTCTTGCAAAAGCCGTACGGCTGTGGCCAACGATGCCATTGGCAAAGAAATTAAAATTCCATGTGCTGGACCCAAGTACACTACCGATGACAAGTTTTTCCGGGCTTCAATGAGCGGTGAGTCGTCCGACATGAGCTTCAGCAAAGAAAAAGCCCTTACGCTAACCCGCCAGCAGTTGGCAGCCAGCATTGAAACCAAAATCAAATCGGTCACCGAACGGTATGCCAAAGAGCGTGAGATTTCAGATAAATTTGAATTCGACCAAAAAGTAGAGAACATCACCCGCGAAGTGGTTAAACAAACCTTGATTGACATCCGCACAGCTTGCGAGCAAACCAACGCGTTGCCAAACGGCAATTTCCGCACCTTCGTTGCGCTTGAAGTGGAAAAAGAAACCCTATACAACGGCTTAACCAGCAAAATTTCTGCCAACGCCGCCTTAAAACAGGATTTCGAAATCAGCAAATTCCGCGAAGTTTTCGAGGATGAAATGAAAAAATTCGAGGAAGAAAACAATTGATTCATCCGTAAATTCAACAACGAAAGGGCGAATATTCTTCGCCCTTTTTTATTTGTATTCGCCCCATCGCATAGGTAGCGTTTCATTTTTTGGGCGGTTGCGGGCTTTCACCGGTAGTCCGCAGTTGCCGGGCGGGTTGGCAGCGGGCTGCGGTGGCTCCTAAAGTCGCCTCCTCGCCGCGCGCCAACCACACCCGCCAACTTTGCGGGCTACCCGGTTCAATCCCTACCGCGGCCAACTCCCGACTAAATTGGAGCAAATATCCCAAGCACCCCC
>OAPA01000016.1_pt1 | contig 12502 bp, 6 predicted proteins | sample 1494321 | NCBI WGS metagenome assembly OAPA01 (sample SAMEA3275634, study PRJEB22092) | marine metagenome | biome: ENVO:00000447; feature: ENVO:00002042; material: ENVO:00002010 | collected 2014-06-21T08:30:00+00 | depth 0 m
CGATAATCCAAACGGGAGTGTGCCTCCCTTGCCAACGGACTGTGGTTACCAGCGTCAAAAGCACTCTGCCGGCATTGCCCGCCAACATTATCCATGAAGGGGCCTGGCCCGCCAAATCCGTTCCGGCTGCCTCCTCAGAAGCAGCCAAAATCAAAGGATATCCCGTTAAAAATACCGTGCCAGTGGCAAAGGAAACGCCAAACAATACCAAGGTCGGCAGCGGGAAACCTAGCAATACCGCAATGCCAATCAATCCCAACCAGGCCGCCGCACGAATAAAAGGCCGCTTTACCCCCATTTTATCTGAAATCGGAGGAAGAACAATGGCGCCTACAATGCCACCTAAAATCAAAAATGCCGCCGCCAAACCAACGTCCTCGGCCCCAACACCATAGCCCCGTAATATCCATTCCAAGGCCGCCATTAATCCATTGAAAACCCCTAGAGCCAATCCTGAAATAACACTTAAGACCACAACTCCCGGGGTGTGAATGCTCAATCGACTACCAGCACTAGGTTCTGCTGATTCGGCCCGCTCAGCCCTAAAAGCCGCCTTAATCCCTCCTTCAGCCCATATAAATCCAATAATTCCAATCAGGGCTAATCCCGCGAACAGGGCATCGGCTAAAAAAAACGATGGCCCATCCACCAGCTCAGGGGTTAGTCCAATTCCCAATCCCATTCCAATAAACATAGAGGCGCTGCCCAATCCGGTGGCCGTACCCACCAACTCGGCCGGAAATTGCCGGGCAACCAGTTTAGAAATTCCATTTACCACCAGGGGCTGACCTATGGCAATTCCCGCTTGCATACTCAACAACCAATAAAAACCGCCTTCATGCAATCTTCCCAGCGAGAACATGGCCATCACAAGACCTCCAATGCTCACAACTGGAGCATATCCATATCGATCAATCCATTTTCCGGAGGGCTGAGATAACAGCACATACAGCACCGGAAACACCATCATTAACAGCACATTTTCAGCTTCCCCTGTTCCGAATTTTTCAGTCAATAGGGAACCTAAAGCCGCATAATTCAGCCAAAAGGCCTGGGACATGGCGGCCATCAAGCCAAAGAATCCCAAAATTATCCATCGTTTCATCGAATTGTTTTTGGGGACTAAAAATAAAAAAAGGGCTGAAAATCAGCCCTTTTTAAAACTAAATCCACTTCAAAACTTACATTGCAGCCACACGCTTCATCATTTTTGACTTGATGTTGGCCGCTTTATTTTTATGAATGATGTTGTTTTTTGCCAATTTATCTACCATTTCGGCAGCTTTGGACATCAAATTCATCGCATCCTCTTTCAAGGTCGCCAAATGGAATTTTTTCAACACCGTACGCGTCGATTTGTGTTGATATCGATTTCTAAGACGCTTTGTTTCAGAGTTTCTGATGCGTTTTTTTGCTGACTTAATGTTCGCCATTCAATTCATTTTTAGTAGCCCATAGGGGAATCGAACCCCTGTTTCAAGAATGAAAATCTTGCGTCCTAACCCCTAGACGAATGGGCCTTGTATTAAACTTGGGATGCAAAAGTAATTAAAATTTCGAATAGAACAAAGCCTCGGAATGCTTTCTAAAAAAATCTTCCCAATTCTATGGGATTTTTTGGGGATTTAAGGGGTTGGGGCGCTTTACCGGCTGTCCTTCCAAGTCCTCGGTGCCGCGGGCACAGCGGAAATGCGCTGCGGTGGCTCCCAAGGTCGCCTCCTCGCCGCATCCGCTGTTGCCCGCCCCACCTGCGGGCTTTCCACTCCATCCGGAGCGCGGGCCCCTCATGCCCTTTGCCGCCTATGGCAATACATTGAACTCAATGACAGATATGCTTAAGGCATTGGCTCCGGCGGCTAAGGTGGTTTGAGCCGGCAACCAAATCGGCATCTGGGTATAGGTGCCAAAGGATTGGTTGCCATCAGCAGATTGTTCTGTATAGGAACGTCCCGATACAAATACCGTTGATCCGTTGATGGAAATCGCTGTGGAAATGGCCGTGGATGGTGCATTGGTGTGCAATTGAGAACTGCTCAAAACCGAACTCACTTTCCAAACTTTATTCGACGGGACCGTGTCGAGGCTGCTGACCAATAAAATCCGATTAAATTGCAGCGTTCCTTGAGCATGCAAACAGCCTATCCCCAAAAAAATACATCCTAAAATAAATTTCATTTTTAGGATAAAGATACAACTCGGCCCATATACAAGGGGTGGAATTGCATTTAAATTAGGGTTAAGTGAGGCTCAAAATTCCCTCTACCAATACATCTAAATCGCGCAGTGAGGTGTACACATGTGGGGTAATTCGCACTCCCTTCAAGCCTTCATAATCAATGGCAACACAATGCACCTTGTATTTTCCAAACAGATGCTGCTCGATTTCGGCTCCGGTTTTGCCCTTATAGCCCAAATGCACCAATGAACAACTGGATTCCGGATTCAGGGGAGTGTTTATTTCTACATCGGCTTTGGATGCTACTTTGCTGGTCCAGTACTTCTTCAAATACTGCAAACGGGCATGCTTGTTTTCATTCCCAATCCAGCGTTGAAATTCCAGGGCCTCGCGGATGCCCTGTTCCAAGGCAAAATTCCGAGTCCCCAGGCTTTCAAACTTGCGGATGTCATCGCTCTCCGGTTTTTCTGGCGCCAACAGCGGCCACACAGAAGCGATTTTCTCCTTGCGGATGTACATCATGCCCGTTCCAAAAGGGGCACTCAACCACTTGTGCAAACTCGTTCCATAGTAATCGCAATTCAAATCGGGAATGGAGTAGGGCACATGGGCGAACGAATGCGCCCCGTCGCACAGCACATCTATGCCTCTGGCTTTGGCTTCATCGGCAACGGCCTTCACCGGCAAAATCCGGCCGTTCCAGTTGATTAGGTGGGTGATGTGCAGCACTTTTGTTTTTTTGCTCATGTTAGACACATAGGCCTCTTTGATCTGTGCATCGCTCATGCGCACCGGGTCGAGGTTGACATATACCAACACAATGCCCTCTCGTTTTTCACGCTGTTTCCAAGCGTTTAGCATGTTGGGGTAATCGTATCGATTAACCAATACCTCATCGCCCTTTTTCAGATTCAAGCCAAAAATGATGGTTTCCAGTGCTTCTGAGGCGTTTCGGTTGATGGCGAGTTCCTCCGGACTGCAACCGGCATATTCGGCCAATTCCCTGCGCAACGGCTCTCGGCCCTGATCCAATATCCGCCACATGTAATACGATGGCCCTTGGTTGCTTTGGTGGTAGTGATGGTCAACGGCATCTTGCACCTGTTTGGGCTGAGGACTTACTCCCCCGTTGTTTAAATTTATTAGGTTGTAGTTTAAGGTGTAGCATTGCCGTACCCAGGCCCAAAAGGATTCATCTTTGGCATTTTCTTCGGGCGTTTTGCTCTGCAGCTGCGGTTGCCATTTTAGGGCTTCTTCTTTCCAATTGGCCGATAAGACCATGCTCGGCAGTCCAACCGTGGCGCCGGCAGCCAATATGCCGGCTCTGCCCATAAAAGTTCTACGCGTAATTCCCATAGCAGTAGGTTTTTGCACAAGGTAATGGATTTGTTTTGACCTTCAAAATGCCCCTTGATGTATAGGGTGTGCAAAGGCTTGCAGTCCCTTTTTGTATCTTGTTGCCATGTCAGTTATTCATTTACTCAAAGCCAGCGCTGGCGCCGGAAAAACCTACCGCCTGGCCTACACTTTTATTCGGTTGGCCCTGCAATCCAACGGTCAGTGGCAGCGCATTCTTGCCGTTACGTTTACCAATAAGTCCACCCGCGAAATGAAGGAGCGGATTTTAAGCAGCCTGCGGCAGTTGGCCCTTGAACCACTAAAAAGTCCATACTTTAAGCAGCTCTGCACCGATCTTAATCTGCCTCAGGAACAACCCCATGAACTGCAAGACCGTTCTTTAAAGCTGCTTCAGGAGCTGCTTCAAGATTATGGCCGGTTCCACGTGCTTACCTTAGATAGCTTTATGCAACGCATGCTGCGTTCCTTGGCCCGAGAGATTGATTTGTCGGCCGGCTACGCCATTGAAATGGATCGGGATAAAATCCTTTCGGCGCTGGTTCAGCGACTTATGGACGATTTGAGCGCCGAAACCCCCATTGCTCAGTGGTTGAATCGCTTTGCGGCCGACCGCCTTGAATCGGAAAAAAGCTGGGATTTCCGCCGCGACCTCATGGCCTTTTCCGGTCAAGTGCTGGAAGAAAAATTCCAATTGAAACAAGACCTGATTTTGAATTTCTTGGAAAACGAATCTTCCATGGAAGAGATGCTCCGGTTTGCCAACAAAGAATTGGACCAATGGACAGAAAAAATTAAGTCCCAAGCCGAATATGCCGTTCAAGAAATGGATCGGGCAGGCTTTGAAATTGGCGATTTTGCGTTTGGGAATACAGGTGGAATTATGCTGTTGTTTAAGGCCTTGGAACCCGATGTGACTTCCATAGGTGCTGAGCTGGAGAAAGCTAGGGTGCTTCAATTTTATAACGACCCCGAGGCTTGGTTTAATAAAAAAAATAGAGCGGCCGGAATGCCCCGCGCTGCAACCTTATGCCAGGCCTACCATGAATTGTTTGATGCCCTACAATCCACTCTGCCCATGGCCTATTCCTGTTATCTGCTCAAATCAAGGGTGTATGAATTGGGGCTGATTACCGAAATGATTCGCCTGCTGGGCCAATGGCGGGACGAAGAAAACAAACTCTCCATCTCCGATGCCGCCCCGATTCTTAACAATGTGATGGCCGGCAACAACCAGTCCTTTATTTTTGAAAAATGGGGGAATTACTTCGACCATTTTTTAATCGATGAGTTTCAAGATACCAGCGGTTTGCAATGGTCGAACCTGAAACCTTTGGTGGAGAATGGATTGGCTCAAGGCAAGGAGTCTCTGCTGGTTGGCGATGTAAAACAAGCCATTTACCGATTTCGAAATGGAGATTGGAAGCTGCTGCATGAAACGGTTGCCCTGGAATTTGGGAATCAGGTTCAACCCGAACCCATGAACGAAAATTACCGAAGCCTGGTAGGTATTCTGGATTTCAACCGGGCATTTTTCGAGGCCTGTCCCGGTATTATGGCCGATGTGGTTGCCCGGCAAAACATTGACCCAAGCTGGATTGTCAAACTCCCTCAAATTTATAAAAATGCCGACCAAACTCCCGGAAAAGAAGAGCAAAAAGAGCATTCTGGCTTGGTTCAATTTAACTTGCCGTTTTTGAGCGAGGAAAATGCGGAACAATCCCGTTGGTATTGCTTCAATCAAACCATTGACCGCGTTCGCGATTTGCTCGACAATCATGGATACCTGCCGGGGCATATCGCTTTTCTGTTCCGCGAAAACAATTCAATAAACACCTTTGTTGAGGCCTATCAGGAACGTAAAATGGCCGAGCCTGAAAAACACTGGCCCGATATTTCGACCGAAAGCGCCGCCCGATTGCAAATCCACCCTGCAGTGGTTATTCTGTTGGGCGTCCTGCATGCCCTAGACCGAAAACCTGATGCCGTTAATCTCGCCCAAGCCTCACTGAATTACCGCCGCTGGATTCTGCAGGAAGAACATGCTCAACCTCTTGCGCCCAATTGGGATGCAGATCCCTTTCTGCTGCGCTTGAAACCCCGGCTGGAAACCTGGCGCCACGCCTCCCTGGCCGATGTGCTGCGCGATGCCGCCGTTGAACTGAATCTGTTTCAGCACGAAGCTTGGCATCCTTTTATCAAGGCCTTCTTAAACCTTGCCGCCGAATGGTCCCACACCGAAGGAGGCAATTTTGGGTATTTTCTGGATTGGTGGAGCCAAGAGGGAGATTCCCAAAGTTTGGGACTCAGCGATGACCCCAACAACATGATTGCCACGACCATTCATAAAAGCAAAGGCTTGGAATTCGATGTGGTTTTGGTACCCTATCTGGGGGGAGATGTTCAGAAATACAACGATTTGCTGTGGGCGGAACCCAATCCAAGGCAACCGGGATTTCCGCCCTTGATTCCTGTTCCCTTCAGTGGAGGCTTAAAATACTCCTTCTTCCGCGACAAGTGGGAAGAGGAAACCCTAAACCAGTGGCTGGATACCTTAAATCTACTCTACGTGACGTTTACCCGGCCTCGCCGCATGCTGGAAGTGTGGTCGCCCCTAACCAAAGACAACCTACGGGAAAAGGAGAAAAATTACAGCCGGATTTCGTCCATCCTGTTGTTTGCCCTCCATGCCCTTCAACCCGAGGTTGCTGGGAGCAATGAGGGTTATACCTATACCTTCGGCAGTTGTCCCCCGCCCGAAATCCAAGCGGAAAAGCCTCAAAACTGCTTCCTGGCCGGCATTCCCCAGCCCGCCGACCAACGCCTAAGGCCCAGCATTACAATATTGGGTCAACCCAGCGAAGATTGGGAACAGCGCCAACATGCGTTGCGCCGGGGCTTGATTGTGCATCGATTGGCGGCCGGATTGGATGGCAACCCCGCCACCACCGAAAAACTGCTTAACGGCTTGCTGCTGGAAGGCTTAATGGAAGAACGGGAACGCGCGGAATACCAGGCACTCATTGAAACCTTGCTCGGCATGCCGGTGGTTCAAGAAACCTTTGATGGCAGCTGGAAGATTTTAAACGAACAGGCCATTCTCTTGCCCGACGGCCGGCTGCGCCGGCCCGACCGGGTGGCCATCCGCGGAAACGAAGTCCGCATCATTGACTACAAAACAGGCAGCAAAAAAGAAGAGCATCAGCAACAAATTCAAGGCTATATGCGCTTGCTGCAGCAAATGGGTATGTCTGGCGCCACCGGCTATTTGGTGTATTTAGATGAAATGACCACTGTAACTGTACCTGCACTATGAATCAATATTTGAATGAAGTTGCACGCCAGCTGCTGAAGGAACATGGGCAGGATTTAAGCTCCGCAATGGTTCTGCTGCCCACCCGGCGCTCGGGGTTGTTTCTTCGGAAACACCTCGCGGAACAGGCGGGAAAGCCCATTTGGGCACCCAACATGCAAACCATGGAATCGTTCTTTGCGGAAGCTTCCGGCCAAACCTTGGCTCCCGGCACCGATTTGCTGATGCGCCTGCACCCCATTTTCAATCAAACGGTGTATGAAGAGCCCTTTGAACGCTTTTACTTTTGGGGTCAGGTGATTTTGGAGGAGTTTGAACGCATAGATCAGGCCTTGGCTCAACCCGAAGAATTATTTCGGGTGCTGTTGGAGGAGCGCGAAATTGATGCGGCCTTTCCCAGCATGGAACCCGAAGCCCGTGCCTTGGCCATTCGATTTTGGAAGGGGTTCATCCCCGAAACCTCAAAAATTCAAGAGGAGTTTTTACGGATTTGGAGGAGCGGGAATGCTTTGTATCAGGCCTTTCAGGCGCACTTGGACGAACATAAATTAAGCTATCCGGGCCGAGCCGTTCGGCATTGGGTAGAACAGGTAGAGCCTCCCGACAACTCGGAGTACACTCACCTATACCTTTTGGATCCCCTTTGGATTTCTAAAGCCCAGGAAAAGGCCATTCAGAAATTAGGCCAAACCCATGAAGTGCGCGTGTTTTGGAATCCCTCAAAAAGCGCCGAATGCATGTTTGAAGATGCGTATTACCAGCGAAGGGCCAGCTGGAAATCGCGCTTGGGCAAAGCCGTAGAAGTTCCAGAACCCAAAGTGGATGCCCAGATTACCACCTATCAGGCGGGAGGACAAGAAGGGCAGGCCTCTTGCTTAGCGGGCCTTCTGCTGGACGATTCCATCGACTTTGAAGACACCGCCGTGGTGTTGCCCAATGCCCAAATGTTGATGCCTGCCATACAGTATTTGCCAGCATCGGTGCAATCCCTCAACATTTCCATAGGGCACCCCATTTCAGAAAGTTCTATTTCGCACTGGTTTTACGCCCTCAGGCAGCTACACAGTACCAAGCGCAAGGATTTTTCCAGTCCCGAGGTCTGGCTTAAATCCTCCAGGTTGTTGAAATTTTTGGAATTGCCTTCCACCAACGAAGGGTTTACGATTCAGGCTACTCAGTTGTCTGAAGCCATCATTAAAAGCCGAAAGCCCGAAACAGCACGCTCTGAAATGCTCGATGCGCCGGCCGTATTGGCTTGGTTGGATCCGTTGATGGAAGATCGGTTTCATGTTCTGCGTTTGGCCCAGCATTGGTGCGACAGGTTGGCGGAAGAAAATCAGGATCCCCGAGGGCTCACCACCCAAATGGCGTTTTACCTTTCCGCTCAGTTGCGCCGGGTTCGGGAAGGGTTAAATCCGTTTTTGGATAGCCTAACATCCGAAGCCCAATGGAAAATTATAGACCGCCTTATCAAATCCATCAAAACCCCGTTTAGTGGCGAACCCCTAACCGGTTTGCAAATCCTGGGTTTACAGGAAACCGCCAACCTTGACTTTAAACGTGTTATTGTATTGCAAACCAACGAAGGCAGTCTGCCCTCTAAGGGTTCCGCTCATGGACTCATACCCTTTCACCTGAAAAAGGCCTTTGGTATGGATTTGCCTGAAGACCGGGAAAAAACAGAAGGGCTGTTGTTGTTTCAATTGATGGAACGGGCAGAGCGGGTTGATTTAATTTACAACAACCAGATTAAAAGCGGAGATACGGGCGAGCCCAGTCGGTTTATCCTTCAGTGGGAATGGATGCACAATCGGTTGAGGCATCTGCCTACGCTCAGCGAGCCATTGAACATTCGGCCGGAGAGTTCCATGCCCATTTCCATTGCCAAGGAGGGGCAGGTGGCTGTCCGGTTGCAGGAATACATCAGCAAGAATGAATTGTCGGCCTCCACGCTCAACGATTTTATGACCTGTGGATTGCGGTTTTACCTGAGTAAACTGCAGGGCATAGAGCAGCGGCAGCAACCGGCCGAGCAAATGGATGCCGCCATGTTGGGCACCTTGATTCATGCGGTGCTTGAACATTTTTACAAAGCCCATCCGGCGGGGCAGCCCATAGAAAAGGAGTGGATTAAGGCCCAGGGAACCGAAGCCAATTTAAAAGCTTTGACGGCAAAAGCCTTGCAGGAGTATTTTGAATCGGCCCGGCCGGTCGATCAAACCCGGGGCGAATTGGTGCTGTTGAATTCCGTGGTATTGTTTCATGTTCAGCAGGTATTGAGGCAGGACATCGAGAATCCCGACCGGTTTTACTTTGAGGGGGCCGAGCAGCGCATCAACCTGAGTTACACCTTGCCGCAGGGTGAAACCGTGAAGTTCAAAGGCTTTGTAGATCGTATGGATGTGTTGATGCATCCGGAGGGAGAAATATTTCGATTGCTGGACTACAAAACAGGAAAATTTGATCGCAAAAAAATAAATTTCAGCAGTGTTGCTGAGGCATTTCCGGGCGATAATCCGCATAAAAAGGAATTGTTTCAAGTGTTTTTGTATGGGTGGTTGGCCATGCGTGGGGCCTTGCCGGGCGACCGTAAGGTCATGCCGGGATTGTGGTTTATTCGCAGCCGCAGCAGCGATGGGGCCTTGGTTCAGGGCGATAAACCGGTCACCGATTTTCGTCCCTTCGCTCAGGAGTTTGAGGACAGGTTGAATGCGGTATTGAGCGACCTGTTGGATTTGCAGAAGCCTTTTGAGCAAACCACAACCACCGAAGACTGCGCTTATTGTGCGTTTAAGACCATGTGTGGAAGGTAGGGGGTTGAAGCACTCGGCGTATTCTTTTGGTTCTTTGATGCCGCGTTGTTTTTATTCAGTAGAAAAAAAGCAGCAGCTGCTTATTATGCATTGGAAGGCATTGAAGAGCAATTGCACTTATTGCCCAAAAGGCATTAAGTAGAGGGCTGGGTTTTACGAAGAGTTTGCAGCAGTTACCTTGCATCTGCATTTAATAAATGCACCCTAAAGGGTACAAAATTAGATTTGAATCTCGAATTTGTACCCGAAAGGGTATGCTATGAGCTTGAGAAACGAAAAAATAGCCCAAAATCAGCCCCCCAAAAAAAAATCCCCAGCCATTCCCCCTGATTTTACCGCCCCATTTCCCCCACAACTCTGCTTTTTAATGCCTATTTTTGCCCCGAAACTGCCGTATTTTACGCTGCTGTTTTTTTAGCTGATGCCTATGGAAACCACGCCTTACAGCCCCAAACATAAAATTCGAATTGTGACGGCCGCCGCCCTCTTTGACGGCCACGACGCAGCCATTAATATTATGCGACGCATTATTCAAGCCAGCGGAGCCGAGGTGATTCACCTGGGCCACGACCGCTCGGTGCAGGAAGTCGTGCAAACCGCCCTGCAAGAAGATGCCAATGCCATTGCCATGACGTCCTACCAAGGCGGACACATGGAATATTTTACCTACATGTACGACCTGCTGAAGGAAAATGGGGCCGAACACATTAAAATTTTTGGCGGCGGCGGCGGCGTTATTCTGCCCGAAGAAATTGAACAACTCCACGCCCACGGCATTGAACGCATTTACAGCCCCGACGATGGCCGAGCCCTTGGACTGCAAGGCATGATCAACGATTTGCTGCGCCGCTGCGATTATGCCATCGGCGAATCCATCGAACAGGAACTCAAGGAATATGCCACCCGAAAACCCTCGTTCCGCTGCCTGGCCCGACTGATTTCGGCCGCCGAAAATTTCGGCGATCTGCACGCTCCCCAACTGCAACCCATCTTTAACGCGGGCGAAGCGGTTCAGGTTCCTGTACTGGGAATTACGGGCACCGGCGGAGCCGGAAAAAGCTCGCTGGTGGATGAGCTGGTGCGCCGATTTCTGCTCGATTTCCCCGATAAAACCATGGCCATCGTGTCGGTAGATCCCAGCAAACGCAAAACCGGCGGAGCCCTGCTGGGCGATCGCATCCGCATGAACGCCATCAACCACCCCCGCGTGTTTATGCGCTCTATGGCCACCCGCCAAAGCAACCTGGCCCTGAGCCGCTATGTGAAAGAATCCATCTCCATTTTAAAGTCGGCCGGCTTCGACCTGATTATCTTGGAAACCAGCGGAATTGGACAAAGCGATACGGAAATTACCGAACATGCCGATTATGCGCTGTATGTGATGACTCCGGAATACGGTGCCGCTACGCAGCTGGAGAAAATCGATATGCTGGACTTTGCCGATGCCATTGCCTTGAATAAGTTCGATAAGCGCGGCGCTCTGGATGCCCTGCGCGACGTACGCAAGCAATACAAACGAAATCACCAGCTCTGGGAGGCCGACGATGAGTCTTTGCCCGTGCTGGGAACGATTGCCTCGCAATTCAACGACCCCGGCATGAACGCCCTGTACCGCAGGGTAATGGACGGCCTATCGGCCAAAACCGGAGCCAAACTGAACAGCTCTCTGGAAATCAGCCGGGAGATGTCGGAGAAAATCTACATTATTCCTCCGCACCGCACCCGATACCTCAGTGAAATATCAGAAAACAACCGGCAGTACAACCGCTGGGCCGAACAGCAGGCCGATATGGCGGAAAAAGTCTATGCCATTCATCAATCGTTAGCGATTCTGGCGGCCAAAGGGCAACAGGAATCGGAAACCTACGCGGCCTTGGCCGAATTGCGCAGTCAATTGGAATTGGATTTGGACGGCCGCAACCGTCAGCTTCTGGAGCAATTTCCGGAACTGGTAGAGCGGTTTAAGCAAGATGAATTTGTGTTTCAGGTGCGCGGCAAAGACATTCGCATGGCGACCCACAGCCTGAGCTTGTCGCAAACCCGCATACCTAAGGTGTCTTCGCCGCGGTACCGCAGCTGGGGCGACCAATTGCGCTGGCTGCTGCAAGAGAACTTTCCGGGCTATTTCCCCTACACCTCGGGCGTGTTTCCGTTTAAGCGCGATGGGGAAGATCCTACGCGGATGTTTGCCGGCGAGGGCGGACCGGAACGCACCAACCGCCGCTTTCACTACGTGTCGAAAGGATTGCCCGCAGCACGTCTTTCCACCGCCTTTGATTCGGTTACTCTGTACGGCAACGACCCCGGATACCGCCCCGATATTTATGGGAAAATCGGCAATTCAGGGGTGTCCATTTGCTGCTTAGACGATGCCAAGAAATTGTATTCCGGCTTTGATTTATGTGCCCCCAGTACTTCAGTGTCGATGACCATCAATGGTCCGGCGGCCATGCTAACGGCCTTCTTTATGAACGCGGCCATCGATCAACAGTGCGAAAAATACATCCACGAACAAGGGCTACAGGCCGAGGTTCAGAAAAAGATACAGGAAGTGTATACCGCCAAAGGTCAAACTCCACCGGCCTACCACGGCGACTTGCCCGAGGGCAACAATGGCCTGGGATTGATGCTGTTGGGCGTTACCGGCGATGAGGTATTGCCGGCCGAGGTGTATCAGCGCATCAAAGACCAAACCGTAGCGGCCGTTCGCGGAACCGTACAGGCCGACATATTGAAGGAAGACCAAGCTCAGAACACCTGCATTTTTTCCACCGAATTTAGCTTGCGCCTGATGGGCGACATGCAGCAGTACTTTATTTGGAAGGGTGTCCGCAATTTTTATTC
>OAPA01000017.1_pt1 | contig 12223 bp, 11 predicted proteins | sample 1494321 | NCBI WGS metagenome assembly OAPA01 (sample SAMEA3275634, study PRJEB22092) | marine metagenome | biome: ENVO:00000447; feature: ENVO:00002042; material: ENVO:00002010 | collected 2014-06-21T08:30:00+00 | depth 0 m
CGGATCGGCTCCATCCGTGTATAAAAATTCCACTTTTTATAAAATCGACTATCGACTGTTGATTTTTGGGGCTGTGGCATTTGGCTCCTTCATTTTGCTCTTTTTCCAACGCATTTAATTTTACCGATGCTTAAATCGGGAAGCCTGAATGCCATTAAAGACGGGACGCATCCCCTTGGTTTTATGGCTCGCATGGCCTTGTCTTATGTCCTGTGGAAAGGCTACGTTGCCATAACATATCTGATCCCTGAATTAAACGCCGCCCGCAATGCCTTTAATGTGTGGATGGGAAAACTCAATGTGGACTTCCTGGGCATGGTCGCACAGGCCGTTGGAGAAGAACAGGTTCGGCAAGAGGGCATAGTCATTTATCTGGAAGGCACACGTGGCTTAGCCATTGAAGACCATTGCCTGGCCATACCGGCCACGGTCATTTTTTCTTTGTTGATTGTACTTTTCCCCGGTCGCCTTCGTCAAAAAGCCTGGTTTTTGCCTGTGGGCGTACTTCTGGTGCAAGCCAGCAATCTGTTTCGCCTTACAGGATTGATGTTCATGCAGCGCTATTCCAGCTCGGCCTTTTATGCCTTCAATCATTCCTACACCTACGTATTCATCACATACGGCCTAATTTTTTTATTGTTTGTTGGCTGGCTGCGGTTTTTTAGTCGTCCTGGTTCAACACCCAAGGACTGCGCCGAAACATGATGTTGGAATTGATCTGATTTATTGGGGCGGCTACGGGCTTTCACCGGTTGTCCGCGGTGGCCGCTGGGCTGCCCAGCGGGCTTGCGGTGGCTCCTAAAGTCGCCTCCGCGCCACGCGGGCAGCTCCACGCCCCCCTTGCGGGCAAGCTTCTTCAATCCCTGCCGCAAGCGGCGTCATGAGCAATGCGTTTGGGAATATCCCCAAATCCAAGCATAATCTCTGGAATACATGAATACAAATCGATTCAAAGCCATGTTTCGGCTCCAAATGAGCAAAAAAAGAGGAAGGCCTTTTTTTGAACATCAAGGGAAAATCCCCATCATTTCATAGGGAACGGCGATTTTTTCGATGGCCGTCACCAAAGCCGCAATAGAACATAAAAAAAGGGCCGGAAGGCCCTTTTTAAAACATCAAGGGAAAATCCCCATCATTTCATAGGGAACGGCGATTTTTTCGATGGCCGTCACCAAAGCCGCAATAGAACATAAAAAAAGGGCCGGAAGGCCCTTTTTAAAACATCATGGGAAAATTCCCATCATTTCATAGCTAACGGCAATTTTTTCGATGGCCGTCACAAAAGCCGCAGTACGCAAATTCTTAATGCCATCGTGCTTTAAATAGGTGGCCCGAATTTGATCATAGGCTGTAATCATCGACTCTTCCAAGCCACTGTACACCAAATCCTGCTCATCAGCGCCACGGTCAAGCACCTTCTTTTGCGTGTCTGTAAGGACTTTGCCGGTAGAACTTTCAATGGCCTGAATGATGCTGTTGTTCATGTTTTGCTGGTACCGCTTTTCCATGCGTCCAAAACGAACGTGCGACAGGTTCTTTAGCCATTCAAAATAAGACACCGTGACACCTCCTGCATTCATATAAATATCAGGAATAATCATTCCTCCACGTGCCGTAATGATTTCTTCAGCATCAGGGGTGACAGGCCCGTTCGCACCCTCAGAAATAATTTTTGCTTTAACCCGTGCTGCATTGCTGCCATTGATTTGGTTTTCAAGCGCTGCAGGAATCAGTACATCGCACTCTACCTCGAGCACATCTGTGTTGTTTGAAAGCGCCGTAGAACCTGGGTATCCGTGCAATGTGCCGTTGGCGGCAAAATAGGCCTTTGCCTCAGTAGGATCGATACCGTTGGCATCGTAAATGGAGCTGTTGTATTCTCCGATGGAAACAATTTTGGCTCCACCCTCGAAGAAGAACTTTGCAGCATGATATCCAACATTTCCTAGCCCCTGAACAGCAATTGTTTTTCCTTCTATACCTGGAGTTAGGCCTAGTTTTTTCATGTCTTCTTCAAAAGACATAGCATATCTTGTCCCATAAAAAACGCCCAATCCAGTGGCCTCGCGGCGACCGCGAATACCGCCTTGAGAAACAGGCTTACCCGTAACACAACCAAGGGCGTTTAATTCACCCATGGAAAAGGCCGCATAGGTATCGGCCATCCAAGCCATTTCGCGCTCACCCGTACCATAATCAGGGGCAGGCACATCTATACCAGGACCAATAAAATTCTTTTTAACCAATTCGGTGGTGTAGCGACGAGTGATTCGCTCCAGTTCATCTACACTGTACGCTCGCGGATTTATGGTGATGCCTCCTTTAGCTCCACCAAAGGGTACATCAACAATCGCACATTTGTAGGTCATGAGAGCAGCTAAAGCCATAACCTCATCTTGGTTCACGTTTTCGTTGTAGCGAATTCCACCTTTGGTTGGTAATTTGTGGTGGCTATGCTCCACACGATAGGCTTCAATGACTTCAATCCCGCGGCTTGTTTTAACAGGGAATCGCATTTTATACACCGAATTGCAGTGCTTTATTTGCTCTAAAATCCCCTCAGGGGCATTGACAAAAGAGGCCGCATAATCGAAATAGCGAATTACGTCCTCAAAAAATGAATGGTGTTTTTGGGCGTCGGTTTGGTTGGACATAAAAACAGGTGTTAATTTAAATACAAATGTATATTTTCCTTAAAGTCTAATGGCATATTGCACTAGGAAAAATCGAGGGGGATCAGCAAATAATGGCCGCATAGAATATGCGACGTTCATTACATTGTTGACAATAAGTGATAGTCGGCTTTCCGGAGTGATGCTAAATCCGATTCTAGCGTCCACAATATGGGTTCCCTCCCGTTGAGTATCGCGAAATTCAGCCAATCCGGTTTTGAAAATCAAGTTGTCTAATATCAAAAAGGCTCGGTCTATATTTTGCATAAAACTATTGTACCGGTAGCTTACCCCAATATTCCATTTTTTTATCAAAACCTCGGCATCTAGTTTTGCCGTATGTCGAAACCGATATTTTAAAACGGTTTCATTGGGGTCTTCGGCAACCACACTAGAGGAACTATTGTAGGTGATTTCTGTCCCCGATGCGTCAGAATAAATCACATAATTGGGGTCAAGAGTGAATGGATTTGAATAGTTGTACCCAGCCAATATATTTAAGGTCAGGTTTTTAGATAATTTTCCTGAAGTGGCTATAGAAGCATCCACTCCATACATGCGCACAGGACCAATATTTAAGGAGGTAAAGGCCAAAGGAGCTAAGGTAGAGAATGGTCCTGCCGTAAATTCAATGTAATTATCGTAGTCTTGCCAATAGGCCGCTACATCCAACAACCCATTGAAACCAGGTCCCAACTTAAAGCCCTGTTTCAGACCTACCTCGTATGAAATACTGGTTTCGGCAGCTAAATTCGGAGAGGGTACAATAAAAGCTCCACCCACTATGGTTTGAACATAGCGTTCTGCAATGGTCGGGAATCGATAGCCCTGACCAACTGAGGCACGAATAAAGGTGTGTTCGGCCATCTTAAAGCTTAATCCCCCCCGAAATACAGGTTTCGTTTCCCGAATGTCGCCGATTTGGAAATGTTCTACCCGTAACCCTACCACTGCACTTAGCCTCTGCTTGAAAAACTTGTTTTCCATCTGTGCATAAGCAGCTAAGTTCGTTTGCTGGTTTTCACCTTGGTTGACATTCCCGGCGAAAATTTGTGAATTGGCAAAAACCTGGTTCAGCATGACTCCACCGATTAAATTTAAATGGCGCAGCAGGGATGTTTCAGTAACCCCTTGCGTAAAGCGCTTTTGATACTGATACTCTGCAAATAATACCTGATTGGCATTGGCTTGATTGTTGTCATTGTCGTTGTTCAGGTGGTACAGCCGGGTGCGTAAGTTGTGGCTGCTGCCCCGCTTTCCAACGTAACTAATATAGGGGTCTACGGCAACTTGCTGCTGGATGGTACGCGTAACGCTTCCGGCGCTATAGCGGTAAAACCCTTCGGCACTGTTTTCGTGGATAAAACCCGAAGAACTTCGTGAAAATAGAAGCGTAGAATTCAATCCAATACTTAAGCCCGGTATAGACTTAAAGCGATATCGAGTGTTTAAGTGCGTTCGCAAGCGGTTGCCATATTGGCCGGGGTCTGAATTGCTGGTATCTCCATTGGCCAATGAGGCGGCCATGGAAGGTGGGCCACTCCATCCATTTTCCGCTTGGGCATTCAAGCCAACAACCAAATCAAACTGACCAAACTGCTGCAAATGAGTAGCTGAAATCCCCGCTTGCATGGGTGGAACATCGGTGCTCCAGTTCCGGTCTGAGGGTAAGTCATAAATGCCGGCGTAGGTTTGAATTCGAGTAGAAGGCTTGGTCGAAGGATAGGTAGTTCGAACATGAATAGCTCCGTTCAACGCACTCGACCCATAAAGCACAGACGAGGCTCCTTTGATGACTTCAATTTGCTCGATGGTTTCCGTGGGCACAAAACTCCAGGCGGCACGGCCCGCATCGCCAGATAAAATAGGCATATCGTCCACAAGGACCATCACACGGCTTCCCGCCCCAAAGGAATATCCGCTCCCCGACCGAATTTGTGGCTCTTCATCTACAATATTAACGCCAGGCACTTGGCTTAAGACTTGGCTTACTGTGGTCGTATTTTTATTCTCAATCAAAGCCGGACGCACCACTTCCATCGAAACGGTAAGCTCTTCCAATCTCTTTTCATATTTTCCCTCAGATTTTACCATGATTTCTCCTAAGGTTCTAACCATCGGCTTAAGTTTGATTTCGATGCTTTGAGTTGAATTGGCGGTAAGAGAAAGGGTCTGGGAAGTTGGGAAAAACTCGATGGAAGTCACCTTTAAAGTCACTTGACTTGAGGCGATTACTGGCAGGGTGAATCGACCGTCGATATCGCTGGAGGTTCCCGTTGTGCTGCCATCTATAACAATATTGGCGAAAGGAACAGCCAAACCTGTTTCAGCATTGGTGATTCGGCCCTCTACAATGGCCTTTTGGGCAAGCAAAAAAGAAGGAAGAAAAAGGAGTGAAAATAAAAGGCTCCTAGTAAACGTAGATATCATACTGACTTTTTGAACATGAAACATCAACCAAGATCAATGGGCTCGATTGCGACTCAAATTGAATACTCCAACATTCAAAACCATTTAGGCTTTCCATAGGTTGGCGGCTAGAATAATCCATTTTGACATAGCCAAACCTATGAAGATTTCTCGATTTTCCAATACAACCTTTTAAGCCCGCACTTCTTCTTCTCTTTTCTACGCTGGCGATTTGCCTAAAATTCCAAGCAGCATGGCCTTGTCTACAGGCAACAAAACATCTTCCAATTCTTCCTCCAATTCAGATTCCTGCCATGCGGGGGTAAGGGCGTGGGTGTACAATTCCCATTCTCCATTGTTGTATTCAAGAGCAGTTAGATTCTCAATCCAGTCACCCGAATTCAGATACCGAACCCTGCCTGTTTTATTTTCAAACCAGCGCTTTGCAGGTTGATGAATGTGACCGCAAATCACGGTTTGATAGCCTTGGTCTATGGCGAGTTCGGCTGCCGTGGTTTCGAAATCTGTCACAAATTTGACCGCTTGTTTTACACTGTTTTTTACCCGCTTTGATAGCGAGATTCTGCCATTACCTGTCTTTTCTGAAAGCCAATTTAAGGCTCGATTTATTAAAATCAGCAAATCATACCCTTGACCTCCAAGTTTAGCTATCCATTTTGAGTATTGAATGCTAGCATCAAAAACATCTCCGTGAAAAATCCAGGTTTTATTCCCTTCCAATTCCAAAATTAATTTGTCTTGAATGCGCAATGAACCAAATTGAACGCAGGGAAATCGCCGTAGCATTTCATCATGGTTGCCCGGCAAATAGGTTACTGGAACTCCCTTCATTGCCCATTTTAATAAATGCTGCAGTACTTTCATATGGGATTCTGGCCAATACCATTTTTTAAATTGCCACATGTCAATGATGTCTCCATTCAGCACCACCTGTTCAGGTTTAATGCTTTTTAGATAGGAAAGCAATTCTTTGGCATGGCAACCAAAAGTGCCCAAATGGACATCAGAAAGAACCAAGACCTGCACCTTTCTTTTGGGAGGCATAACAGATTTTTACAAGGATAGTTCGACCATAGAAATTGGAGGTTAATTCTGGATTAATTTAACGCTATGCCTTTGACACTAGCATGCCGGTCGAACATGAGCAATTTTACATTCAATTCGAACCATTTGGCCCGAAATCTAGACCCGAATAAGGGCTTTCAATGCATTGGCCATCACGTTTGATGTGGGCAATTCGTTTCCAATATATACAACGGCTTGGTGCGATTGGATAGGCTCTCTGACCACTGAAAAATACACCGCCCGCATTTGCCTTTTGACTCGATTTCGGTCTACCGCTCGTTTGAATTTTTTCTTCGAAACGCTAAAAACAACTTTCCCATCACCGACAGAATCAACAGCCGTAATTAACAATAAAGGATACCGGAATTCCCGCTTTCCATTTGAAAACAAAGATGAAATGACGATAGAAGATTTTAAGGAAAACCTTCGGCCATTTCGAACGGGATTCATTTATTTGATTTGCCGTTAACTTGCTTTAAATACCATTCCAAGGCCATCGCCATGGAAGGAGCTTTGGGCATCGGAGCCTTTAATTGGACTACCAGGCCAGCAGCCTCGGCAGCTTGAGCTGTACCTTCCCCGAAGGTGCCAACATGAATGTCTCCTTGTTTGAAATCAGGAAAGTTTTTTGAAAGAGATTCCACGCCATTTGGACTAAAAAAAACAATCATATCAAATTCCTGAACAGGAAATCCAGCCATATCAGAGGAAACCGTTTTATAAAACGCAGCCTTGGTAAAGGCGATTTTATTCTTGTTTAAAAAATCTGTGATTTTATCGCTGTGTTTGTCTGAACAAGGGAACAAGAACCTTTCTGTTTTATTCTTTTTGAAGTTGTCCAACAAATCTTCTACCCCATTCGTTCCATGAAAAATTTTCCGCTTGCGGTACACAATGTACTTCTGCATATAAAGTGCAATGGTTTCTGATGCACAAAAGTATTTCATGCTTTCAGGAATGGAAAACCGCATTTCCTGCGCCAGCCTGAAATAATGGTCGACCGAACTTTTGGAGGTTAAAACTACACACCCATACTCGGAAAAATCGATCTTATGTTTTCTTAATTCTACAGCAGTTACACCTTCAACGTGAATAAACGGCTTGAACTCCAAGCTGACCTTTTGCGACTTCGCTACATCAAAATACGGAGACTTTTCGGTTTCCGGTTTGGGCTGACTGATTAACACCGACCTGATTTTCATGGGGTTTACTTCGAATTACATCAGGATAAAAATCCAATCCACTTTAAAAATAGAAAGAAAGGAATGAGTTCTAAGGTGCAAAGATACAAAATATAGTATACCCCAAAAGTGCGTGTGCTGAACCAAAGTACTGAGGATAAGCGAATAAAATAAAGTACAAAGCCTCCCAACATTAAAACGAACAAAAGTCTGGGGTTTAAATTTGAAATTTGAACCCACTGGATATTGAAAAAAAACAAGACCAACATTGCCACCATGCCAATCCCAAAAAGGAATTGGTAAAATACGGCGTTGTGCGCTCGAGCAAGCACCTTGAACGAGAATAACCTTCCAAGCTGTTCTACCAACAATGCCTTGAAAATAACGATACTCATTCCCATTAAAGTTAGGGTTACAGGGGACCAATCTTGCCCTTCTGAAAACCACCATGCAATCCAAACGGGAGCCGTCGAAAACCCCGCCAAAAACAATCCCCAATCAGAGGGGAATCCCTTTCGGTCATAACTTTCAACGTATTCCAACAGCATGGGTCGATGAACCATTGACCGGAAAAAAATAAGCAGCCGATGCCGGTTTCCTTGAAGGGAAACAATCAAAAAAAATAAGGCAGACATCAGCGCCCAAAAAAACCAAACCTGAACAGGAAATTTGGTGGGCTTCAGAATACCTTCCCACAATTCGACCTGCAAACCCTCGGAAAATAAGGCAAATGTCATGTGCTGTGAAAGAATTTTCATCCAAAGGTAATTCATTTCTTTCCCCCTGTGGGGAATAATGGTTCAAGGTTTTTAATTTTCGTTGCCCTAAGGAATTAGAAAATTGAAAGGCCTACATGCAGTTATGATGCGCATCAATTTGCATCTTTGCCTCAAGTTCTGCCTCCAACAGAATGCAATCAAATGATTTTTTCTGCTCCTATCCTTTTAACCAACCACTTAAGTCTCTTTGTTGCTTTGTCCGTAAATCAGTAAAACCATGTCAACTTTCGATCCCAATGCTCCAGCCTCATCTTCATCCGGAATTTTTGGGCTTCCCTATTCTGAAGCCGAAGCCGACCTTGTCTTACTTCCTGTCCCCTGGGCTGTGACTGTTTCCTATGGCTCTGGAGCCGACAAAGGCCCTCAAGCCATTTTCGATGCTTCTATGCAGGTGGATTTGTACGAATCCTCATTCCCAAATGTTTGGGAATGCAAAACGGCTATGATGCCCATTTCAAAGTCAATAAAAAAAGACAGCAAACATTTACGAACGCTGGCCGAAACCTACATCGACGGGTTAATCCGTGGAACGGAGTCAGATAAAAATGAACAAGCCTTTTTGCTGAAAAATATTGACGCTGGATGCCAAGCCATGAACCAATGGGTCGAAAAGAAAACAATGGCCTTGATAAATAAAGGTAAAATGGTCGGTTTAATTGGCGGCGATCATTCAACTCCTCTTGGTGCCGTTCGGGCCCTTAGCACGAAATTCCCCCAATTGTCTATTTTACAAATCGATGCTCATTGCGACCTGAGGTCGGCCTATGAAGGATTTACATATTCCCACGCCTCAATCAGCAGAAATATACACCAAGAATTACCTGATTTAAAAGCCTTGGTTCAGGTTGGCATTCGGGATTTGTGCGATGAAGAGGCTAAGTACGCCGAACAGCACGATAATATTCATTTATTTACCGACCGATGGATGCAAGATTCCTTGGCCAATGGCCAAACCTGGAACCAAACACTGAACAACATCATTGAACCCCTGGGCCAAGACGTTTATTTAAGTTTTGATATTGACGGCCTTGAGCCTTCGCTTTGTCCAAATACGGGAACACCTGTTCCTGGCGGTCTGAGTTTTTACCATGCGGTATCGCTCATCCAATCTATTCATCGGTCTGGAAGAAAACTGATTGGATTTGACCTGGTCGAGGTGGTTCCTGGAGATTCTGAATGGGATGCCAATGTCGGTGCCCGAATTTTGTTTCATCTTTGTACCGAATCGCATCGATCTAAATTATCTGAAAACCAATAACCGATTTGAAGTATGAAAGGGCCTGTCTCTAACTTTATTGAACACCACTATCGTCATTTTAATGCAGCGGCCTTAGTGGACGCCGCCAAAGGGTATGAACAGCATATGTTGGAAGGAGGAAAAATGATGGTCACCTTGGCCGGCGCTATGAGCACCGCTGAACTGGGATTGTCATTGGCCGAGATGATACGTCAAGGCAAGGTGGATATCATTTCTTGCACCGGAGCAAATCTGGAAGAAGATGTTATGAATTTGGTGGCTCACAGCCATTATAAGCGAGTACCACACTACCGAGACCTCAGCCCTCAAGACGAATGGGATTTGTTGGAACACGGATTCAACCGAGTTACCGACACCTGCATTCCGGAAGAGGAGGCTTTTCGTCGGATTCAAAAACACATTTTCAGCATATGGAAACAAGCTGAGGAGTCCGGAGAACGCTATTTCCCTCATGAATTTATGTATAAACTGCTGTTGAGCGGCGTAATGGAACAATACTACGAGATTGACCCTAAAAACAGTTGGATGATTGCGGCTGCAGAACGGAATCTGCCCATTGTTGTTCCTGGTTGGGAAGACAGTACGATGGGTAACATTTTTGCTTCGTATTGCATCAAAGGTAAACTTAAGCCCTCAACCATGAAATCCGGAATTGAATATATGACTTGGCTGAGCGATTGGTACCGAGGGAATTCTGGAGGCAAAGGAGTTGGTTTTTTCCAAATTGGAGGCGGGATTGCCGGAGATTTCCCCATTTGTGTGGTGCCCATGATGTACCAAGATTTAGAATGGCATGATGTTCCATTTTGGTCGTACTTCTGCCAAATCAGTGACTCTACAACTTCTTATGGCTCATATAGCGGTGCCGTACCCAACGAAAAAATCACTTGGGGAAAGCTGGATGTTAACACTCCAAAATTCATTGTAGAGTCCGACGCTACTATTGTGGCTCCATTGATTTTTGCTTGGCTTCTGGGCTGGTAAATCTACCCTCAATCCATCGCCTGCCCTGGTCGGTTGGATTGTTCAACTACTTTCGCATACTCTTCCGGACTAAAATCGGAATAGTAAAAATATACTGGATTTACAGGTTGCCCTTTATGTATGACCTCATAATGCAAATGAGGTCCTGTTGATTTGCCGGTGCTGCCTAAAAGACCTATTTTTTGTCCCCGGGAAACGCGCATCCCAGACCGTACAGATACCGACATCAAGTGCGCATACACAGTTTCATATCCGAAACCATGCCGAATTCGTACACAGTTGCCATATCCTCCAGCCTCTAACCCGGCACTGCTCACTACTCCGTTGCCTGTAGCATAAACTGGGGTCCCAAGCTCAGCAACAAAATCCATACCTGAATGGAATTTTGGAGTCTGATAAATGGGGTCAATTCGATATCCAAAACCACTAGTCAACCGTTCCAAATCGCTCAAGTCTACCGGAATAATAGCAGGAATGCTTTTCAGCATTTCACTTTTGTTCTGAATGAGGCCCCACAATTCATCATACGACCTTGTTTGTACATAGGCCCGTTTTCGAAGCTGATCCATTTTTTGAGTGACCTCGGTTAGCATATCGGTAAGCATTAAGCCTTTGAACCTGTCGTATCGATTCAACCCTGAATTTACGGAATTCCGAACCTCGGCAGAAACCGGCTCAGCAGCAAATAGGGCTCTATAAATTTGATCGTCGCGGTGTTCCAAATCTACAATAACTTCTTCCATTTGATTCAGTTGGTTTTCCAAAACCTTGAGTTGTGACTGGGTGAGATCAAGTTCTCGGCGCAACCTCTTTTCTTTAGGCGAATCCAAATACCGGTATGCAATCAACAAAACCGTTGTAGCAAATAACATCCCCGCAACAATATTAAAGGCAATACGAAAAATGCGCTTCGACCATTTTTCACGGTAAGGCTCGAAACGCAATGTTTTTGAATTGTAATGGTACTTAATGCGCGACATTCGTTGCTATTGAACCCATTTGCTTTTTTTCATTCTTTGGCTTGTTTTCACAAAAAAGCCCTCCGAAGAGGGCTAAAAAAACAAACCAAACATATTATTCTCCAGGAACCCCCGAGTTGTTATTCACCGGAAGACCTCCACTGGCAGGTGGTTGCTTCACATTTCCAGTGATACGAACCACATGCTGTTTGTATTGAGGGTTACCCGCATCATCCATGGATTCAACTTCGTTGGTCGTAATGGTTACCGTCTTCGATATCATTCCTGGCCGCGCGGTATCGTATTTGATTTTGATTACCCCTTTTGCTCCAGGACGAATTGGGTCCTTCGGCCACTCAGGTACAGTACATCCGCAAGACCCTTTAGCATTGGTAATCATCAATGGTTGCTTACCTTCATTCTTGAAAATAAAATCACGGACTCCATCCCCTTTGTAAGGCACTTCACCATAATCAACAATCATTGATTCAGCTGTCAATTTGGCTCCATCTGAATTTTGAGCCTGTACAGATGCCCCAAAAAACAGAGCCGAGGCGACAAGAAGAACTGAAATTTTCATAATGCGATTTTTTTAACGATTCATTCGTTTGCTTTCCAAAACTATGCAAATTTACAGCGTAGGCATTGGATTAACAAAAGTTTAACAGCATAAAAAAGCGGCGGAAGGCCTAAGGCTAATGCTTGGCTCAAGCAAGTTTCTGCCTACTTTTACCCCATGTCTATGTTGGAATTGGTTTTTTGGTTGGTATTCGGCCTGATTTTGTTCATCTACATAGGTTATGCACTTTTAATTGGCCTGAGTTCAAAATTATTCCCCAAGCCGCCAACACATTGGGCCAACACCCAAGATTTACCTTCAGTCTGCATCATTATT
>OAPA01000019.1_pt1 | contig 11977 bp, 7 predicted proteins | sample 1494321 | NCBI WGS metagenome assembly OAPA01 (sample SAMEA3275634, study PRJEB22092) | marine metagenome | biome: ENVO:00000447; feature: ENVO:00002042; material: ENVO:00002010 | collected 2014-06-21T08:30:00+00 | depth 0 m
GGCACCATGTTTTCCAACCCTATGGCTATGGCTTGAGCCTCAGAACTCCCAATTATAATAGGCAATCTTCGTGCCCCTCCCAACTCGCCCAACACCAAAACATAGGCTCCGGATTGGGTTTGGCTGTATTGCAGACCAACAATTTCCAGTGCTATTTTCTTCATGATTGGCCTTAAGAGTAGTTAAGCTTGGTCAGCCTTAAATTTTTTAATCGCCTGAGTCAATTTAGGCAAAACCTCAAAAGCATCACCAACAACCCCATAATCTGCGGCCTTAAAAAAGGGCGCTTCGGCATCTGTATTAATAACCACAATTGTTTTTGAACTATTAACCCCGGCCAAATGCTGAATGGCACCACTAATCCCAGCGGCAATATATAAATTTGGACGTATGGTGATCCCTGTTTGACCAACATGCTCGTGGTGAGGGCGCCAACCAATATCAGATACAGGCCGCGAGCAGGCGGTTGCTGCTCCCAGCTCTCTCGCTAAATCTTCAATTAATCCCCAGTTTTCAGGTCCTTTTAATCCACGCCCCCCCGACACCACTTTCTCAGCTTCAGGAAGGGGGATGTCTGTCGTATTTTTATTTACCGAAAGCACCTTGATTTTTGAGGTCGGGATTTCTGAAGGCGTCCAAGATTCAACGGCTACGGAAGTTCCATTTTTTTCCGCCTGGATTGAATTGGGAGTTAGGGCCACCACAATTTTTTCAGTCAATACGTTTACGTTCGCTAAGGCCTTTCCAGAAAATGCCTTTACAGGAAATTGCATACCCTGAGGGAGACCGGTGGCCCCAGCCACCAAACCTGCAGATAATTTGGCCGCTACCACAGGAGCAACAGCTTTTCCACTGTGATCAAACGACATAAGTACGGCTTGGCTACCCGTAAATTGGGCAGCCTCTGAAATTATATGACCAAAAACCAATCCATCAAAATGAGTTAATTCTTGAGTCGAAACCTGAAGAATGCGTTGGGCTCCAAATACTCCTAAACCGGATACGTCTTCAGAACTTTGTCCTAAAATCAAAGCAGTTACCGAGCCCTCTCCAGCCAACTTTTGGGCATAGGTTAGAAGTTCCGCTGAACTTTTACGCGGACGACCATTTTGCAAATCGATATATACTAGTATGTTCATCTCAAAAATTTTAAAGTGCTTTAGCTTCAGAATGCAACAACCGAACAAGTTCATCCATATTATCAGCATCAATAATCTTACATGCTCCCTTTTCGGGGGGCAATGAAAAGTTCACATATTCAATTGTGACGGGAAAGGATTGAGGCTCTATAACAGTGATTGGTTTCGTTCTTGCCGCCATTATACCTCTCATATTGGGTATACGTTGCTCTGCAAGACCTTTGGTGGCAGAGGCAACAAAAGGGCCTTGCACTTCAACCTCCTCAGTACCTCCACCAATATCTCTAGACATCGAGGCAGTGCCCTGCACCACATTTAATTTTTCAATCAATGGAATATAGGGCCAATCTAAGTAAGCAGCCAACAATCCCCCTACAACAGAACCATTAAAATCTATTGTTTCTTTCCCCGTAAGAATAAAGTCATAAGACTGCCCCTTAACCCATGCCGCAATTTGTTGCGCCACAGACGTAGCATTGCTTGGAGACAAATTGATGCGGACTGCTTCGTCAGCACCGACAGCCAGTGCCTTTCGTATTATTGAATCATCCTCAGCAGTGCCTACTGTGACGATTGTAACCTTACCTTGCCCTGCGGCTTCTTTCAATTCCAGTGCGCGAACAAGCGCGTACCACTCGTCCGAAGGATTCACAATCCAACTCACTCCATTTCCATCAAGAGAATTCCCTTCCGAATTAAATTTAATCTTAGTTGTTGTGTCGGGAGCCTTAGCAATGCAAACTAAAATATTCATAGCGCTCTTTATTGATTAAACATGCCCTAAAACATGCAGGACAAAAGTACACAAATCTCGCTTTAATCTGTATTTTTGCACCACTAAAGTAAATGGAAACCATGCGAGAAATTCAATTTAGGGAAGCCCTGCGCGAAGCCATGAGCGAAGAAATGCGCAGAGACGCCTCAATTTATTTGATGGGCGAAGAAGTGGCTGAATACAACGGAGCGTATAAAGTTAGCCAAGGAATGCTTGAAGAATTTGGCCCAAAACGAGTGATTGACACGCCCATTGCCGAATTGGGTTTTGCAGGAATAAGTGTTGGAGCTGCCATGAACGGGCTGCGCCCAATTGTAGAATTTATGACCTTCAATTTTTCCTTGGTGGCGATTGACCAAATCATCAACAATGCAGCCAAAATGTATCAAATGTCTGGAGGCCAAGTTCATGTCCCAATTGTATTTAGAGGTCCTACCGGGTCCGCTGGACAATTAGCCGCAACTCATGGCCAATCGTTTGACAATTGGTATGCCAATTGCCCTGGGCTGAAAGTGGTAGTGCCCAGCAATCCAGCCGATGCAAAAGGTTTACTAAAAACAGCCATTCGAGATAATGACCCCGTTATTTTCATGGAGTCTGAACAGATGTATGGCGACAAAGGCCCTGTACCCTCTGAAGAATATTTGATTCCGCTAGGGTTGGCTCGGATTGATCGAGAAGGAACAGATATTACGTTGGTTTCCTATGGCAAAATGATGAAGCAAGTGGTGCTGGCGGCTGAAGAACTAGCTAAAGAGGGTATTTCCGCTGAGGTTATCGATTTGCGCTCTGTTCGCCCAATTGATTATGATTCTGTTATCAATTCAGTAAAGAAAACGAACCGACTGGTGTGCATCGAAGAAAGCTGGCCATTGGGAAATATAATTACAGAATTGGCTTTTCATGTTCAAGAACACGCCTTCGACTATTTAGATGCCCCAGCCTTAAGGGTAACAGGCGCAGACACCCCCCTTCCTTATGCTCCTACCCTAGTGGATGCGTTTTTGCCCAATGCCGAACGCATTGTCCGGGCAGCCAAGCGGGTGATGTATCGGGACTGATAGGCCCGTAAAACTCACTATGGCTAGAAGAAAAAAATCAAAACAATCCCCTCTGAGCAAAGCTCGGAAGCTCATGCTGAAAGACTTGCTCTCTGTGTTTGATCAGAACCCAGAACAGGCGTTTAACCACAAGCAGCTCTCCTCCCGAATGGGCATCGCTGCCTCAGATGAATTTTCTAGAATGTTGGTGCAAGAATGCTTGGAATCTCTCGCGCTAAATAAAGATATTGAAGAAGTTGAACGTGGAAAATACCGAAGAAAAGACCAAAGCAATTGGATTGAAGGACAACTGGTTTTAGTTTCATCTGGCAACGGATTTGTAATTGTGGATGGCCAACCTGAAGACGTTTTTATTCCAGCAGATAAAATTGGAACCGCCATGCATGGCGACAAGGTCCGGATACTTACCCAATTCAGGAAAAAAAGTCGAAGACAAGAAGCAAAAAAAATTGAAGTTGTCGAGCGCGCCAACACTCAATTTGTCGGCACCCTTCAGGTTTCAAAAAACTACGCGTTTTTAGTTCCCGATAGCGAAAAAATTCAAAAAGACTTTTTTGTTCCTGAACAATGGATTGGAGAGGCTAAAAATGGCCAAAAAGTAATTGTTGAAATTTTAGAGTGGCCAAGCCAGGGTAAAAATGCTACGGCTAAAGTTGTCCGAGTACTTGGAAACCCTGGTGAAAATGAAACCGAAATGCATTCCATCTTGGCTGAATTCGGTTTTAGTGTTGAATTCCCAAAGCATGTCGTTCAAGAGGCAGATTCAATAGCTACGACCATCCCGCCAGAAGAAATTGAGCAACGAAAAGACATGCGTAGCATTCTTACCTTCACCATTGACCCGGAAGACGCTAAAGATTTTGATGATGCCCTGTCCATCCAACCGCTTAATGATGGGCATTGGGAAGTCGGTGTACATATCGCTGATGTTTCTCATTATGTTAGGCCGGGGTCGGCCATGGAAGAAGAGGCCAGAAAGAGAGCAACCAGCGTTTATTTGGTCGACAGGACGGTGCCCATGCTGCCTGAAAAACTCTCCAATGGCCTATGCAGTTTAAGGCCAAACGAAGATAAACTTACCTTTTCTGTGCTATTTAAACTGGATGCAAATGGCAATATCTTTAACACTTGGATAGGCAGAACGGTAATTCATTCCGATCAGCGTTTCACATATGAACAAGCCCAAGAAATTATAGAGAAAGGGACAACAAAAGGTCAAAAAATCCCTTCAGAACAGGTATTGATCTTGCACAACATGGCTTTAGCCATTCGAAAACGGAGATTCGAGCACGGGGCACTGCGTATTGAATCTAACGAAATTAAATTCCGACTTGACAATTCAGGCAAACCCCTTGGTGTTTTTATAAAACAAAGCAAAGAGGCCAACCACTTAATTGAAGAGTTCATGCTATTGGCCAATAAAGCGGTGGCAGAGTTTGCCGGTAAAAAAGACAGTCCACGAAAGCAGGTAAAAACCTTCGTTTACCGAGTCCATGATCTTCCAATACAAGAAAAATTAAAGGAATTCAAACGTTTTATCGCCCTCTTTGGCTACAGTCTAGATATTACTCATCCTAAAAATATTAGTAAAGGCCTGAATCGATTGTTCGATGAAATTAAAGGCAAACCAGAACAGCAAACCATTGAATCTCTTGCCATTCGAAGTATGGCAAAGGCGACCTATACCACAGATAATATCGGTCATTATGGATTGGGATTTGATTATTATTCCCATTTCACCTCACCAATCCGCCGATATCCAGATGTTCTTGCTCATCGATTAATCGCAGATTATTTACAAGGCAAGCCTTCTGTTCCAGCTGCCCCTTTGGAGTTGGCTTGTAAGCACTCTAGTGCCATGGAAAAAAAAGCATCCGAAGCCGAACGGGCAAGCAACCGTTACAAGCAGGTGGAATATATGAGAGACCATACAGAAGAACAGTTTGAAGGAATGATCTCTGGGATCACAGAATGGGGCATGTATGTTGAAATCATCGAAAACAAATGCGAAGGAATGGTCCGCTTGAGAGATATTGAGCATGATTATTACTTCTTTGATGAGAAAAATTTTTGTGTTCGAGGTCAACGGAAAGGACATTTATTCCGTCTGGGAGACCGTGTTAAGGTCAGCGTAAAGCGCAGCGATTTGCAACGCAGACAATTGGATTTTAATTTACATGAATTTTAACCTATGAAAATAAATAAAATACAACTTTGGGCTTGGGGAGCCTTTTGTTTGCTTTTGATTGCCTGCGGCGGAGCAGGAGACCAACAACCTAATCTGTCAGATCAGGAGGCAGAACAATTGGTAGATAGCATTCCGGAATCAGAAAATCGACCACGACCCATCCCTCCAACACCTTATTCCGATTTAATGAAGTCGAAAACCTTTAGCGGCAAGGTGGCTTCTCCTGAAGATGTAGCCCAAAAAGGAGCCATCTTCTCATTTAATCCACCAGAAGGAACAGAACAAGCTGCCCTTCCACTAAAAATGCCTTTAATGGTATTTTGGGATAGACATCCAAATCAAGATACTATTTTGTTTGTGGTTCAATGTGAACGGCTAGGAGCCGACACCATGGTGGGCTGGGTAAATGGTTGGGGGAAATCAGGAATGGCGCCTTTGCGTGAATTAATCCATGCCCAAGAACAGCGCCGAATCGATCAACGCGACTTCCGCAAGCCAAGCCCCTAAGGACGGATTGATTTGTAACGGCGGATCGATTTGTAACGGCGGATAATTATCCGCCGCTACATAAACAATCAACGTAAATATTGAAGCAAGTCCGAATTCCGTTCCCTTAGGAAATAAGGGTAGAATCGGCGCTCAAGCTCTTCAAGAAGAGCTTCTGCAACAGGCACCTTGGATTCAGAAAGGGCATTACCTACTTCGGCTATTGCACCATAAATGCCTAAGCGCACAATCCATGAGGGATCAACCGCCAAAATCGACTCCAACATTTGTATTCCCCGCTGCTGTTCTGCAATAGGGCGACGAGTCAAAAATCTACCCATGCTGGATAAAAATTCATTTTCCGCATTTGGATCAGAAAGCAAGGTAAAGTTCTTCTCGTACCAGCTGATGTCTTTACCTAAGTCATTTTCAGCCCATATGACCGCTTGTGCAGCGATTAAATCTGATTCAGGTCGCGAAACATTGGGTTCCCAGGCCAACGCCAGCTGAGGATCTAAAGTAAATGCCAACCTGCGAGAATCCATTGAAGGGTGAGTCTCAAGAATTCGAATTGCCATTTTTTTCTTTTCTTCCTCATTCAATTTTTCTGAAAGCACATACTGAGCCTCCAGCCTAACCCTAGAATCAGAATCTTGAAACGCCATTTCCTCAAGTCTACTTCCAATCCATGAGGCGGATAATTCTCCCATTAGCTCTGCCGACTCTTTCCGAATTAATGGAAAGGCACTTCGGCTTGCCTCTAAAATTAACTCATCAAAACCAGGTTCTGATTTAAAATTTTCAGCGGCAATCTTTAGCATAGCCATCTGCAACAAAAAATGCGGTTGATTTCGAAATAAAAAACTGCACCATGGTAAGGTTATATTTTCTGTTGATTCAGCTAATAAATACCGCCCATAATCCCAATCTACTGCCAAGGGGTACTCAGGTAAGGTGAAGCGAAAGGTGTCGGTAGCCGATTGAGCAACCAAAGGTATGTACAACACCGTATCGCGCAAATAGATTGCCGTTGTAAAGGAAAGGTTAAACAGGCTTGAGCTGCGCTCCAAGTTTACTTGTTCCTGATTAATTACCATCCTCAATTGCTTATACTCGTTGTCCCAATTAAATCGAACATTTACAAAAGGATGGCCTTTCGTTAGAAACCAATGATTAAAAAACAACATCAAATCTTCCCCACTGACCTTCTCAAAAGCCAAACGCAAATCATGAACCTCTACAGGCTGGTGCGCATGCTCTTGGAGATATACGCGAAGACCTTCAAAGAAAAGGGAGTCTCCCAAGTTGCGTCGCAACATGTGGAGCACCCTACCTCCTTTATTGTATGAATGTGCATCGAACATATCATGGGGGGACTTATTTTCATAGCGGATTAGGGGTTCGATTTTATTGCCTTGGTATGGATGTGTTTCCCATAAGTATCCTTGCAGGTCTTCATAGTGTTGCTCATCGGCAACCTCTTTCCCATATTCGTGTTCCAACCAGAGGTATTCGGAGTAATTAGCAAAAGATTCATTGAGGGGCAAATTGGCCCACGACTCACAGGTCACCAAATCGCCAAACCAATGATGAAACAGTTCATGTGCAACAATTAATTCATTGCCTAAAAGATCAAGCTCTGAGGAATCCCGTTGAACAAATTCGCCAAAAACTACTGCAGTGGTATTTTCCATGGCACCAGAGGGAAAATCCTGAACTACAATCTGATGGTACTTCTGCCACGGATAAGGAGTTTTCAAGATGGAACTAAAGAAATCCAACATTTTTGAGGTCTTCCTAAAAATATGTCGGGCCTGATCGGCATAGGCAGAATCGGTATAATAATGAACTGGCTTACCATTCCATTCGTCCTTCGTAATTGAAAAAGGACCAGCCGCAAACATCACCAAATAGGGAGCATGAGGCATATTCATTTCCCATTCATGCCATTCAGTTCCAGGAAGCTCCCCTGCTCGTACTTCCTTTTGAATTCCATTTGACAAGCTCACCATCCCTGAGGGGATCAAGGCTCTCAGAGTATGGGTAAATTGTTGATTGGGAACATCGAAGGTCGGAAACCAAATTGAAGCTGCTTCCGGTTCATTTTGTGTCCAACATTGTTGAGGCTTGGTTGCTGTATATGGCCCTGGTTCAACAAAATAAAATCCACGTTCGTATGGATCCAGATCCGGGCAGTGAAGGTGAAGTTCATTAGGTCTAGCCTGATAATCAATTTGAAATTGCAGTGCTTCCCCACCTCGATAAAACCGATCAAGTTCAGCATCGATGACATAGGAGTTGTAATCAAATTGCAGCTTCAAGGTATCAGTTTGGTGTATGAGGGCCACCCGGTGAATACGCATTCCTTTGGCATTCAATAAAATTCGATTCCCCCCTCTTGGTCCCATTTTTGCCTGATACCGTGCAAATCCCGAAATGGTCTTGGTTTTCCAATCGGGTTGAATGTTTAGATCTAGGTGAGTCAAATCAATGAGCCTTCGGGCACTCGGAACCATATTATCCGCCGAGACCTCTAAGGTATTCGCTCGAATATTTAGCTCATCAAGCTCAGTAATGGCCTTGATTTTTGATGCCTGGCAAGAGTATAGAATACCTGCCAAAAAAAGAAGGAAAGAAAAACTACGCATATAAAAAGAAAAACCCGCCGAAGCGGGTTAAAAAATTAATGTACCAATTGAACTCTGTGAATCAACGTTCCGTTTGCGGTCAACAACCTGAGCGTATAGCTTCCGTTAGCCAAATTAACTAAAGGAAGTTGCAACTCTTGTGTTGCTTCTGAAGTGTGAAGAAGCACACGCCGTCCAGCCAGGTCAAGCAGTTCGGCTTGAACCTGCCCTATGGGCATTTGTTCCAATTTAACCCACAACGTATGACTCGCTGGATTCGGATAAATCAAAGCCTGAATTTCTAGTTCATCAATGCTGCTAACGAAGTTATAGGCAGGTGAAGTTCCAGAACAACCCGCATTGTTGGTAGCCACAACAGTATAGGAACCACTTTGAGTAGGAGTATACAATTCTGAGTTTGCATTGGGAATTTGCACACCATTCAGATACCATTGATAAACCAATCCAGAGGGAACTGCTTGCAAATCATTTCCATTTAAACCGATTAAGACAGTTGGAGTTGGATTAACCGTAATTAATCCAGGCTGCACATCGGTGTCGGAACCTGAATTACCGGTGGCAGTCAGGGACACATCGAAAGTTCCTACACTTTGATATTGAATGCTGGGATTTTGTTGATTTGACGTTGCTTGGGTTCCTCCTTGAAAGCTCCATGCCCAAGAGGTTGCATTTTGACTCGCATCCGAAAAATTCACATTATCACCCTGACAAATGCTGGTATTGGAAGCCTGAAAGGAGGCTACCACATTGCTAGGTGGGGCCCCACAAATACCACGTACTGAAATATCATCTAAGTACAAATTGTTCCCATACGCATTCACGCTTTCAAACATAATATAGGCGCTATCAGCACCATCAAATGCACTCAAATCAAGTGTGAAGCAACTGGCACCAACATTCCCTCCAAAACACCAATCGGTAGACGTACTTGGCACAAACTCATTTGTGGTGATGGAATTAGTAGCAAACGTTCCCTGCCCCGATTCTCCACCTGCAAAAATTTCAACCCAAGTATTTCCGCCGTCTGTAGTTACAGAAATAATTAAAGAGTCTGTTTCATTTTGTGAATACCTCCTGTGTGCATGCGAAAATGTCATTTCAATGCTGGTATTGTTGCTGAAATCCAATTTAGGAGAGATCAAATAATCCCGTTGACAAACTGCATTCTGATAGGTAAAGAACCGCATTCCAACAGAACGGGTTCCAGATAAATTACCTCCGGTATTAAACAATGACCACGTATTTCCATTATCGGGATTTGATACGCTCCAAGATCCGATTGTTGGACTATTGGCCTCCCAATTCTCATAAAATATTTCTTCAAGGGCATTGGTACCCACGTTGATGTAATTGGAGGCAATTAAAGTATCTGTTCCAAAATTATTCCCTGTAATAAGAGTTACATTATAAGACCCTGCAGCAGCGTAGTTCACAACAGGATTTTGGGCTGTTGACGTAGAAGGAGTACCGCCGGGGAATGACCAAGCAAAAGTATTGGCAACCCCATTGCTGCTGCTACCAAAATATTGAACACTACTATTTGGGCAAATTTGTTGAACATCCGAACTAATATTTGACACGGGCGGTGTATTAATAGAAGCGGCGACACATTGCATGGCGGCAGTAGCATCAATGCGCCCAGCGCCCATCTGTCCTGAATTGGTGGTTACAGGATCTGCCGTAGAATACAAACAACTTTCAATTTGCTGTTGAGTTAAATTGGGGTTAAGGCTTAACATCAAACCGCACAATCCAGCTACAATCGGAGAAGCCATAGAGGTACCCTGAAGGCTTCCATACGTATCGGTAATGCTGGAGCCACTCCCGCCAATGTAGGTGGCTCGGATACTGGTGCCGGGTGCAGAGATTTTAATCCATGAACCATAATTTGAAAAAGAGGCTCTGGCATCTCCTGTGGTAGTTGCCGCAACAGTAATTACTCCGGTATATCCGGCTGGATAAAAAATAGAAGTGCTGTTGTTATTACCGGCAGCTGCAACAGGAACACATCCTTTATTGCGCGCGTAATCAATAATGTTTTGGCCCGTTTGACCACCCCCACTGCCTCCCCAAGACATATTAATTACATCAGCTCCAGCATCGGCAGCATAAATTACTCCGGAATACCCATCCGTAACGTATTGGGCCTGATTTGTTGACTTCACCGGGATTAAACTAACCCCAAAACCAATGGAGGCAACACCTATCCCATTGTTGGTGGCTGCCCCTGCACAGCCTGCCACGTGCGTTCCATGACTAAAACTGGAAGTAGGGGGCAAGGGATTATTGTCGTTATCAGCAACATCAAAGCCATTCACATCATCGATATAGCCATTTCCATCATTATCAATTCCATCATTGGGTATCTCTCCTGGATTCGTCCAAATGACAGGGGCCAAATCCGGGTGATTAATTTTCACTGCATCGTCTACAATGGCAACTTTAATGTTGCTTGACCCAACCGCAATATCCCAAGCAGTAAGGGCCGAAATTTGATATAAAAACCACTGACTGTTGGTTCCAGATTGAGAACCAATGTCATTGGGCGTCAATGTGGGACGCAAGATAGGAACCTGTTCAGCATACTCAACAAAACCAAAGCGCTCCAATTTCTGCATCAGCTGAGCCACCTTGTCCACCTCGGTGAAATACACCTGATAAATGTGTGAAACACTCGTGGAAGTGGCGCGATAAAAAGGTTTTCTGAGCCGATAAATGCCAAATTCAACAGCCAAGTTGTTCAAAAAGTCAGCATCCTTGACTCGAACTTCCTCAGAGAATCCACCCAAATCCGGATAGGAATTCAATTTAAGATACACTTGTCCGTCCCAAAAATCTGGATGAACGTTTTGAGCAAGGGCGTTAAATCCTAAGAAAAGACCGAAAAAACTAGCAAAGATATACTTCATGGATTCCGTAGATTATTGGTGAGAAACAGGTTGAAGAACTTCGGCCATTTTGGCCCCGATACGTGCTGGTGAGTGGACTACGTGAATTCCACAAGCTTCCATTATGGCCATTTTCGCGGCGGCTGTATCTTCAGCCCCACCAACAATAGCTCCTGCGTGCCCCATTCTACGGCCTGCTGGAGCTGTTTGACCAGCAATAAAACCGACCACGGGCTTGGTGCCATTTTCCTTTATCCAATGAGCGGCCTCTGCCTCCATTCCACCACCAATTTCACCTATCATAATGATTCCATGCGTTTCAGGATCATTCATCAGCAGTTCAACCGCTTCCCGCGTTGTGGTTCCAATTATCGGGTCTCCACCAATTCCAATGGCCGTGGTAATTCCCAAACCCGCCTTTACTACCTGATCAGCCGCTTCATAGGTTAACGTTCCACTTTTGGAAACAATTCCAATGTTGCCTTTTTTAAAAACAAAACCTGGCATAATTCCAACCTTGGCTTCTTCGGCCGTTATCACCCCAGGACAATTAGGACCAACTAATCGGCATGATTTCTCAGATAAATAGGCCTTAACCTGAATCATATCTGAGGTAGGTATTCCCTCTGTTATGCAAACAATAACCTTGATTCCTGCATCAGCTGCTTCCATTATTGCATCCGCGGCAAAAGCAGGAGGCACAAAAATAATAGAGACATCCGCCCCAGTCTTAGAAACAGCATCGGCTACTGTGTTGAAAACAGGACGATCCAAATGGCTTGAACCTCCTTT
>OAPA01000021.1_pt1 | contig 11783 bp, 4 predicted proteins | sample 1494321 | NCBI WGS metagenome assembly OAPA01 (sample SAMEA3275634, study PRJEB22092) | marine metagenome | biome: ENVO:00000447; feature: ENVO:00002042; material: ENVO:00002010 | collected 2014-06-21T08:30:00+00 | depth 0 m
AACGAAATCGGATTGGTGTTGCTGATGCCGGTGGCATAAATGGTGTCGGGAGCGCAGTATTCATAGGCTCGAACGTAATAGGTCGTCCCGGCGGTCAATCCGCTCACCGCCACCGGACCGGAACCGCCGCCCGCGAAAATGCACTGCTGTCCCACACCGGAATACACTGGATTGGCGCTGGGTAAGGCTCCGTTGCTGGGAGCCACAAAGCTGTTTTGGGTGTTGATGTACAGCACCCGACCGGCTCCGTTTCCGTTGGTCCAGGAAATGGAGGCCGTTGTTCCTGTCAGCGAACCGGCCTGTAGGTTGAAGGTTTGGGTGGAGGGAGCGGTGCAGGGAGGAGGAGGAGGATTGGTCGTAGTAAACGAAATCGGATTGGTGTTGCTGATGCCGGTGGCATAAATGGTGTCGGGAGCGCAGTATTCATAGGCTCGAACGTAATAGGTCGTCCCGGCGGTCAATCCGCTCACCGCCACCGGACCGGAACCGCCGCCCGCGAAAATGCACTGCTGTCCCACACCGGAATACACTGGATTGGCGCTGGGTAAGGCTCCGTTGCTGGGAGCCACAAAGCTGTTTTGGGTGTTGATGTACAGCACCCGACCGGCTCCGTTTCCGTTGGTCCAGGAAATGGAGGCCGTTGTTCCTGTCAGCGAACCGGCCTGTAGGTTGAAGGTTTGGGTGGATGGGGCGGTGCAGGGGGGCGGATTTCCTCCAATAACATTAAAGGCAGTATTTGGGAAATTAATGGTGGAACTGCCTGTCGTTAGATTGGCTGTACAAGCGGATGAAGGCGGAAAATTCTGGTCGGTTCCAATCCTAGACCATGTTCCATTGGCATTGGTATAGGTTGAATACACCCAATTCAATACCGAAGAAACATTGGGATTGCAGGTTTGATTGTTGCTGTATTCTACGGCCACCAGCAGGTGGTTGTTTACAGGATCGGTATAGGTGAAATTATTGACATCAAAGGCATTTACGTATTGCCCTTGAATCTGCTGCACAGAAACTGCAGCTTGATACACTTGTGTAGCGCCAGAAATTAGAGTGGTCCAGACATTTGATCCGGTCACAGGATTCGAATTCACTTCCCGGAAATAAATGGTCAGGTTCCCGGTTGGAGTTACAGTGGTGGTTCCTCCGGCTTTAAAGGAAATTTTATCTATAATCGTTCCTGGCGTAAAGCCCGAAGCGGCCATTAAGGCCTTATTGTACACAAAAACGGTCCTAGAGCAGGTTGCAAGCCGACATCCGTTCAGTGTATTGGTCCACACGGCCATTGGAATTCCAACACCGGTGGTAGAACTGCCACCGGAAGACACGCCCTGCACCGGGTTATCATCTCCCACCACAATACTTTGTGCATTCAAAGGCTCCAAAAGAGATAGCAAGCAGACAAAAAAGAAAAACAAAAAGCGGTGAACAGAAAAAAATGGATGCATACAATAAGGGGCCTGGCGGTGAAAAATCCGGATTCAAAGTGGAAAACTACAAAAAAAGAAGATGGGGCAATGCCATCTTTTAATGAATGGTTTGCGTCCCTTTAAGAGTGGCTAAAAACGGGGTTGATTTCCGAAAAATCAGGTTTTTTGCTTCTTTTTCTTTGCTGAGGGGAACAGCACATTATTCAAAATCAAACGATAGCCCGGTGAATTGGGGTGCAGGGCCAAATCGGTGGGGGGGTCGCCAACCAAATGCTGGTAGTCTTCAGGGTCGTGTCCTCCGTAAAAGGTCCAAAATCCACGACCAAATTCCCCGTGGATGTACCTTACTTCGTTGGCCTCTTTGGTTTCGCCCATAACAAGGACCGAGGGTTTTAGTACGGCACGGTTGAACGCCGTAGTTTGGCCCATAAATCCATAAATCACCTGCATGTGGTTTTGAGTCAGCATGCTGGGAATGGGGTCCCATTTGGCAGAAAACTCGAACAAGGTGAAAAAATCCAGCTCTTTCTTCATGCGTCGAAAATTGGTGTTATCGATGTTGGAGTATTCGTATTCGGCAGGATTCAACGACAACCGAAAATCCTTGAAGGCAAAGGTGTTTTCAAAATTCAATTTGGATTGAGCATGAGGATCCATGCGGTCGCCGTCAAACATAGATTCGCAAATATCGACGCCTTCAGCCGCCAGTGCGATGTCGTAGGAATCTGTTGCCGAACACATGGCAAAAAGATAGCCTCCGCCGGCTGTAAAATCTCTGATTTTTCTGGCCACTGCGCCCTTTAAATCAGACACCTTTTTAAACCCAAGTTCCCGAGCCAGCGATTCGCTGCTGCGTACTTGTTCCATGTACCAAGGGGCTCCTCGGTATGCAGCCCAGAACCGTCCATACTGACCGGTAAAGTCTTCATGATGCAAATGAAGCCAATCGTAGGTACTTAGCTTCCCTCCTATCGCTTCCTTGTCGTACACAATGTCGTACGGAATTTCTGCATAGGTCAAAACCAAGGTTACGGCATCATCCCAGGGTTGTTTATCGGGGGGAGAATAGACGGCAATTTTAGGGCGCTTTTCCAGTTTAACGGCATCCATGTTTACGTCGGGTGCTGAAAGCTGCGACAAGATAGCTGTGCTTTGGGCATCGGCAATCACCTCATAACTCACTCCCCTGATTTTGCATTCTTCAATAAATTCAGAGGTTGATTTAAACATAAACGAGCCGCCTCTGTAATTCAGCAGCCAATAGGCATCCACCTCATAGCCGAGTACCCAGTAGGTCAATCCATAGGCTTTTAAATGATTCCGTTGGGCTTTGTCCATTGGAATCAGGAGATAGGAGGCCTGCAAGGGTAGCATCAGCATTCCGACATATAAGGCCAGGAGCATCCCTAATTTTTTCATTGTAGCTTTGAACGAAAACATGAGATTCAGGGTTGCAATCATATTAAAAAGGTACCTCAAAATCGTCTAAACCGGCTTGGTCGTCGTTCATTTTACTGGGCTTAGTCACCGTGCTAAAGGAGGATGGGTCTGGAGGTGTTCTGGGCATTCCAATTCCCAAACCAAATCCATCGGCCTCATCGTCATTTTCAAAACGAACCTGTTCTTTGATGAACTTCATTTGGATTTCGGCGGTGGCTCCGTTCCGGTGCTTCGCTACGATGAGGTATGCTTTTCCAGCTAAGGAATTGCCTTCTGCCGTTTCCATAACGCCGTAATATTCAGGACGGTATAAAAAGCAGACCAAATCGGCATCTTGTTCGATGGCTCCGGACTCGCGCAAATCTGAAAGTTGAGGTTTCTTTTCGCCTGGTCGACTTTCAACGGCACGACTAAGCTGAGACAAGGCAATGATAGGAATCTTAAGTTCTTTGGCAATGGCTTTTAATGACCTGGAGATGGTGGAAATTTCCTGTTCCCGCATGCCCTTAATATCGTTGCCGGCGCTCATCAGCTGCAGGTAGTCAATCACAATCATTCCAATGTTGGAATGTTGTTTTAGCCTTCGTGCAATGGCTCTGAATTCAAAAATGGAGAGGCCGGGAGTATCGTTGATGAAAATTTGGGCTTCGGCCAGGTCGTTCAATTTGCTGTTGAGTCGTTCCCAATCAGATTCATTGAGGTTTCCCCTGCGCAGCTTTTCTTGTGATATTCCTGTTTCGGCTGAAATTAAACGATTGACCAATTGCAGCGCCCCCATTTCAAGGGAAAATACGGCCACGGGAATCTTAAAATCCACCGAGGCATTACGGGCCATTGTTAGGGCAAAGGCAGTTTTACCCATGGCGGGGCGGGCGGCCAAGATGATTAAATCAGCAGGTTGCCAACCGCCCGTCAATTCATCCAGCTTTTGAAATCCGGTGGCGACTCCGTTGATCGGAGATTGATGGGCTTGGGCCGTTTCAATTTGTTTCAAGGCGTCGGTAATCAAATGGCTCATCGATTCTGCATTTCTGCGGATGTTTCCCTGTGCCACATCAAATAAACTTTTCTCGGCCATGTCCAGCAAATCAAAAACATCTGAAGTGTCTTCAAAGGCCTCCTGGCTTACCTGCGATGAAATGCGAATCAGTTCGCGCTTAATGTACTTTTCAATTACAATCCGGGCATGAAATTCAATGTTGGCTGCCGAGCCCACTCGGCTGGTCAATTCACTAATGTAATAGGCTCCCCCGGCAAGTTCAAGATTCCCCTGTTCACTCAATTCTGAGGTCACCGTCAACATATCAATCGGTTCCGACTTTTGAAACAAGGTTTGAATGGCCTGATAAATAACTTGATGCGAAGGCTTGTAAAACACCTCAGGCCGTAAAATATCAATCACCGCTGTTAATGCGTCCTTTTCCAACATTAAAGCCCCCAAAACAGCGATTTCTAAATCAGGAGCCTGAGGGGGTAATTTACCCAAATCACTCATTTGCAACGGGGCATTTTTGGGTTTGGTGCGCGAATTCGGTTTGTTGTTGTTAACTGTGCTCATAATATGAATACAAAAATAGGGTGCAAATTAGGGCAATGGGGAATTACTTTTCAATACTTTGTTCAAAACGGTGGAAATGGAAAAAATGTAAGCTAAATAATTATTCTTAAAAACAAGCATAACATCTTGTTTTACAATTTATTAGTTATAAATATCGATTCGAAGATTGATTCTAAACAACCTTGAATTTTGTTGAAAACCTAGCGCTTCATTAGCGTATAATCACCCTTGACAATTCGGCAGCGAACCGCGCAATCAGCTGCTGATTCCGGTGGATCTCGGCTAGAATTTCAAGTTCAGTGGCGGTACGTTGAGCTTGAGCTTCAGGGTCTGCTTCCTTTGGCTCTTGCTGAAGATTCTTTAGGCGCTCTCGACCCAAATCGGCGCGCTCCAGAAGAACATTCATTTTTACGGTAATAAGAATATGCGTCAATGTTTTTCTTAGCAGGGTATCTTCCTTATCGGTAAGGATATTGTGGCGCTCTTCCCAATACTGACTCAATTGATAGGGCGTATGCAAAAAATCAAGTGCGGCATTTCGAACGGCTTCCAATTCGTGTCCGATAAATATCCCATGAAGGTCATCCCATCGCCCGTCTTCATCGATTTCATCGAGTGTTAATAAGAATTGCTGAGCCAGTGGATTGGGCAATTGGATGTCGTCTTTAGCCAGCTCATCTAAAACAAAGGTGAGGGCTTTGCATGGCTCTTCCCCCTCTGCATCGGAAAAATAAATATCATGGTTTCCATACAGAACTGAAAGGCGGACCAATTCCATTTGTGCTGTATCGTGCTGAACCTGTTTGTGGCTTTTTGCCGGTTCGGGAATTGAGCCTGGTTCTGAATCAGCAGTTCCCTGCTGTTCCTCGGCCTCTGGATTGGCCTCATTGATTTCCGGCTTTTTCCGCTCGGCAATTCGTTTTCGAATCCGTTTATTGATTTCAGAAACCAGCATTTCTTCCGGGACATCCATGCGTTGAGCGCAGTCCTGAACCAACGTCAGCCGTGTGAAATTATCTCGAATCAGAGCTAAACTATCGGCCATTTGACGCAGCACTTCCGCCTTTTTTAATGGGTCTGCTCCGGCCTCTCTCATCAAAATATTGGCCTTAAAGGCCAGAAAATTTTGAGCTTGTTCCTGCAAAAATGCCTTCAGGGCCTCGGTATCTGTTTTACGGGCGAAAGAATCCGGGTCATCTCCGTCGGGAAACAACACCACCCGCACCTCCATTCCTTCTTCCAAAAGCATATCAATGCCTCTAAAGCTGGCGTTAATGCCGGCAGCATCTCCGTCGTACAGTAGAGTTACTTTTTTTGTAAATCGGCGAACAATGAAGTTGCTCGGAGGTCAGGCTGGTTCCACTGCTGGAAACCACATTGGGAATGCCGGCCTGGAATAAGGAAATAACATCGGTATAGCCTTCTACCAAATAGCATTCATCTTCTTTAATGATGCTCTGTTTGGCTTGAAACAAACCATAGAGCACCTCCCGCTTTTGATAAATTTCAGATTCGGGACTGTTGATGTACTTGGGTGAGTTTTCTTTTTTAACCAAATATCGTCCACCAAACCCAAGTACGCGCCCGCTGGTTCCCAGAATAGGGAACATAACCCGTTCTCGGAACACATCTGTTTTCCGTTCCGATTTTGATATCAAACCCAGGGTTTGCAGATACTCTTCTTTGTACCCCTTTTCTTTGGCAAAATCGCCAAGCCCTGTCCAGCTTTTTGGAGCATAGCCCAATCGAAAGGTCCGAATTATTTCATCGGTAAAGCCGCGTTCTCTAAAATAAGAGAGTGCAGCAATTTGGCCTTCTTCCGTTTCCCACATTTGCTCCTGAAACCATTGGGCCACCACTTCATTGACTTGAAAGAGGGTTTCTTTAATCTGAGCCTGTTCTTGTTCTTCCGGACTTTGTTCCCGTTCCTCTATCTCGATTCCGTATTTGCCGGCCAGTTTGCGTATGGCATCGGGGTAAGAAAGTTGGTCAATATCCATTAAAAACCGAAGCGAATCTCCGGCCTTTCCACATCCAAAGCATTTGTAAATTCCTTTGGCCGGTGAAACCGAAAACGAAGGACTTTTTTCGTTATGAAAGGGACAAAGACCGATTAAATTTGAACCTCTTCGGCGTAGCCGCACAAAATCCCCAACCACCTCTTCTATTCGAGCAGCATCGCGAACACGCTGTATGGTATCGGGTGTTATCATAAGGAAAATCGAGTTGGATTTCAGGGAATGCATCTGCGATCCCTTTCCGACGACTTAATAACAAATTTACCAATTAGTATGGGGCAACGGCAAGATGTTAATAAAAAAAGGCCGCTGAAACGCTTCAGCGGCCTTTAAAAAGAATATGAAAGGCATTAATGCTTCAGCACGCGGGTAGTCCAAACCTGACTTCCTTCGCGGATAGATACTACATAGGTACCTGCGCTCAACGTTGTTAGGTTCAACTGAACCGCTTGACCTGCATTCTGAATGGATTCAGAACGTAGAACCCGACCACTCAGGTCTGATACTTCAATTCTAGCCGATTCAATGGCATTGGGGATGTGAATTAACACCAATCCTTCAGTCGGATTCGGATACAACTCAAATCCGGCTTCAAGAGCATCAAGGCCAACGTTTACCACATTGATGGTTTGGCTGGATGTTTTGATGTTGCCGCAGGTATCTGTAACTGTTAGGGTAACCGTATAGGTTCCTGTTTGGCTATACAGGTGAACGGGGTCTACGTCTGAGCTGGTATTTCCATCACCAAAATCCCATGAATATGTGGCTCCTGTTCCAGTAGAGGTATTTGTAAACAGGTAGGTCATAAAGGAATTGGTATAGCTAAACGAGGCGGTGGGCAATGGATAGTCAAATACTTCGATTGTATCTACACCCGAGTTGCAAGAGCCTACCAAGAAGAGCTCATAAATACCGGCTTGAGTAACCGTAATGGTCGGCGTATTTTCAAATGTGCTCCAGAAATAGGTTCCGGGGCCCACAGAAGATTGGCCTAAAACCACACTGTCGTTGGCGCATTTGTACACATCGGGGCCTAAGCTGAAGATGGTTGCATTGAAGAATTCATCGGCACCGATATCTGGAGTCATCATGTTTCTGATTTCACCGTCCACATCATGGGTATATCCCAGTGGGGTACCATTGCCATCTAAACTCAGATTACAGGTATGATAATCGTCCCAGGCGCTAAATTGAGGGTTTACCGCAACTGAGTTCATATCCAAACCGGTCGCATTTTTCCATGCACCCAAGTTGGCATATCCCAAATTGCCCATGGCTCCAATGAAAGGACCCGGGGTGTACAGGTTGTTGTAGTTTGACAATCCAACAAACAAGGCATTGTTGCTGATGTAAGGGATACCCTGAACCCGACAAGCCAAATTGTTGTTGCGGGAGCGAACATTGCTACCTGCATTCACAAATAAGCCGCCACTGAACTGGTCGCCATCGCGTACAATACAGGTGTTGTGGTCGATGTCAATATTCACCATGTCATCAACCACAATGGCATAAACGGCAGCAACTACGCCGCTGTCTCCAATCATAACCGCATTGTTGTAAACGCGGCTTGGCACATTATTGGAACCTGCTCCTTGTGATAAATAAATACCATAGGTAGGCCAGCTTCCGCCGGCTTCAATCACATTGGATGCCAAGCGCATTCCCGGACCGGCAAAGTTGGTGCGAATACCCATGGAAGTACCCGAGAAGGTAGAATTTCCAATAATGGTATTGCCCTCAACCAACAAGCTATCTTGATAGTCAATTTCCATACCCAAAAAGGCTTGACGGGTAAGTACGTTACCGGTGATTTGGGTGCCCAACTCTGCAGCGCCATTCCCGGTGGCTCCTTTGTAGAAGATGCCATAGGATCCACCTTCAATTCGGTTGTTTGAAATGGTATTGTAGCTGTCTCCACCACTGTTAATATCAGAAACCACAGCGGCCACCAAATTACTGGTAGACAGCCCAACGGTATCTCCAACAATATAGCAACGGGTTAAGGTATTATGAGTAGCTCGATTTCTAAAGTCAACTACCCGGCCTGTAGAACCCCCACTTTCTGAAATCGTCAGAGCCTCCAGGGTAACATAATCAACCCCATTAAAGCGAACGGTGTAATTCGCATTGGTAAAGGTAGAGGTGAAGTCAATTTGAACCGCCAAGGAATCGTTGGCCTGAGAACGATACGTTACGGTATTCACAGAAGATGCTCCTGGAATTTCTGTCATGTCAACTTGTTCACTATACAAACCGCTCACTGCTTCTACCAATACAGCAGTACAAATGCCTCTGGCCTCTAGGGTATCGGCAGCTTCACTGAATGAAACGAAGTTGGTTCCACCGGAAGGCAAGGAGGGATCGATGGTAAAGTTGCCACTTAATCCTTCAAACACACTCACATCCACCGAGTCGTTCGTGGTATTTTGATCGGCCACTCCATTTGGTAAGGTAGTCCAAGCTTCAATTTGATAGGTCTGACCTGTATTGAAGTTGAAGTTGCCCAAGGTTACCTGAGTGGTACCTCCAATTTGCAGGTTCAACCCAGTAACTGAAACGGGAGTTTGAACAGCTCCGTTTACACTCCAGTTTACATCTACAGAAGTCAGGTTGTTTAACCCATTGTTGCGCACACGTGCTTCTACCGACTGACTTCCTGCACAGAAGAATGAACTTGGATTAACCATAGCGGTTACTCCTGCATCATCATTGAAAATGGTGAATTCAATTGCTCCTGGATCGGGCGTGTTGGTCCGGGCAATTCCGTTGTAATCGGTAGGTACTGTTGCCAATACATCTGTACCCATGTTTTCAATGCCTAGGGCGGTTGGCTTAAAGTTGCCGTTGGCCGCATCTAAAAACAAAGGATCTGTGCTCACGGAATTCTGGTCGCGGTTAGAGGCGTTCACAAAATCCTGAAGGGTTGGAGTTATGGTTCCAAAGTAACCAAAGTAAGGTGTACCGTCGGTAGCATTCACGAAAATATCATTGTAATCGGAAGAGTCCAATGCTGTGACAGAACTATTGTAGAAACCATACTTGGTTCCTGTACCTGTCCGGCTAACCTGAACAATGTTGTTCAGAAAATCCGAACCGGTTCCTGTGCCGGTAGCAAAAACACCATAGGTGGTGCCACTTGGGCTGGCAGCGTCATCCAATACTACAGTATTGTGCAAAATCCGATTAAATTGAGCGCTAGATACATATAGCCCGTATTGCAATCCATGGTTATTAAACGCATGAACCAAGTTGTTTGACACCACACTTTCTCGCCCTGCGACTCCGTCACCCAACACATAAATTCCATAGGCTGTATTGGTAAATCCACCCTGATTGCCCGAAGGCTGATACACCCGGTTGCCACTAAAATTGGAACTTAGAATATTTCCGGTTGTGTACAATCCATAGAACGTGGTGATGTTGCTCATGTTCTCTCGACCCAGTTCATTCCCTACGAAGGTCAATGAATCGGCATTGCTAATGAACGACATATAAAGGTAGTGGTCAACAAAACGGTTGTTGGCAATTCTGTTGCCCACATTACCCAAGCCGCCTGTCAATCCGTTCATACGTACTCCATAATATGGACCTCCGCTAGGCCCCCCTTTAAACACACTGTTTTCTACCGCACAATAGCGCGCTGAGATGCCGCTGGTGCTGGTGCTGGTAGAAGAACCGCTGAACAACAAACCGGTAGAGTTTGCCGAGCTGGTGCCAACAATCGCAGATAAATCGGCTGTTACATAGCGTACTGTATCGAACTGGTTATCGCCCGTAAACAACACTCCAAAACCATAGGTTGGATCTGTACCGATTAAGGTAAGGCTATCTAAGGTAACGTACCTGGCTCCTTCAAATTTTACCAAATGGCGGGAAGCTGCGTTCGGAGCGAAAGTCAACACGCCTCCTTGGCCATGAATGTACAAGTAGTTTGTAGCGCTGATGCCCGGATACAAATTGAAATCCAATTGTTCTGTCAATGTATCGTTTGGATTCACGAATACATCCACAGGGCCACAAAGACCACCTTGCAACAACACCTGTTGCATATCGGCCCAAGTATTAAAGTTGGTGCCGGCAGTGGGTTGGGTTCCATCTAAGGTATAGACTCCCGCTAAACCACCATACAAGGCGGAGGTCACCGTATCATTGATTGTAAACGGATCTGGCACACCATTGGGATTGAACGAATAGGCTTGAAAAGTAAGCAAACCTGTTCCAGATAGCGGATAAGTCCCTAAGAAAACGGCACTATCTGAACCTGCAGGAAGGTTCATACCGGTTAGAGAAACCGTCCCTTGAGAGACCCCATTGACACTCCAAGCCACATCAACAGAGTTTAGGGTATTGGAGCCATTGTTCAGCAAACGGACAAAAACAGAATCGTTTCCTGGGCAATAATTGGCCCCGGGATTGATAAATTGAGGAACGGCCGCCTCATTGGGTGCTCCGGCAAATTCCCAAGCTCCCGGGTCTGGAAGGGCTCCACGAACCAATCCCAAAATATCTGTAGGCACAAAACCTCCGGTATTTAATCCCATGTTGTTCATTCCGGGCGATTGAGGCTGGAAGTCACCAATGCCTGGATTGGTAAAGACAGGGTCGTAGGTATTGCTTTGAGTTTCATGCACATTACCGGTAGCCGCAGAAAAAGCCGCCCGTGTTGCATGTTGGGTGGCATTGTAATACCCGTAATAATTGGTGCCGTTGGACTGAATATACAAATTGTTGTTGTTCAAGGTATTTACAAAGGCTCCAGAGGTGGAAAAATACATTCCATATGTGATACCTGTACTGGTCCGGGTAATGGAAACTACGTTATTTATCACATCGGTTCCAACCATGCTACCTGACACATACAAACCATACGTAGCGCTTGAAGAAGTCGTGGTAGTGGCATCCAAAGACACGGTGTTGTGGGCAACCCTGTGATTTTCAGGCGAAGACATATAAATGCCATATTGAGTACCATTGGTATTAAAATCGTAAATCACGTTATTGGCAACCACACTTTCATTGCCCGCAGGAGCATCTCCCAACAGGTAAATTCCATAGGCAATGGAAGTCATATTGGAGGTTCCTTCCGGTTTGAAAATTCGATTCCGCTCAATTCGAACTCCCCCAACAGCACCCGTATTGTAGATGCCATAAAATGTGGTAGTTGCTGTTTTGGTTGGGCGATGACAGGTGTTGTCATAAACCTTTAACCCCTCAATGGATGTGGTATAAATGGAATAGAAATAGGCATCCCGCACGTCATTGCCCTCAATCAATAAGTTGGCAGAGCCATTGGCCGTGCTGCCCGCAGCTGCAATACCATAATACGGCCCACCTGTGGTC
>OAPA01000022.1_pt1 | contig 11759 bp, 6 predicted proteins | sample 1494321 | NCBI WGS metagenome assembly OAPA01 (sample SAMEA3275634, study PRJEB22092) | marine metagenome | biome: ENVO:00000447; feature: ENVO:00002042; material: ENVO:00002010 | collected 2014-06-21T08:30:00+00 | depth 0 m
CCACTCAATGTTTTCATGGCAAATTTAAATCCAAAGCCATCCTCTCCAATCCGATTTTCTTTGGGCACCTTCACATCGGTAAACTGCGGGGTACAGGTATCGCTACCACGAATTCCCATTTTATTTTCTTTTGCCCCCTTTTCAAATCCGGGCATTCCACTTTCAACAATTAGGCAGTTGATTCCTTTGTGCCCTTTTTCTACATCGGTTTGAGCCATTACTAGATAATACGTGGCATTGATGCCATTGGTTATCCAGTTTTTGGTGCCATTCAACAAATAGTAATCTCCCATATCTACGGCGGTTGTCCGTTGCGATGTGGCATCTGAACCGGCTTCCGGCTCCGAAAGGCAAAAGGCCCCAATGCATTCTCCAGAGGCCAGAGGAGTTAAGTATTTTTCTTTTTGATAATCACTTCCATAGGAGTCCAATCCATAGCAAACCAGGGAGTTGTTGACCGATACCACAACCGATGCAGAAGCATCGATTTTAGATAGTTCTTCCATCACGAGCACATAGGACAAGGTGTCCATACCGGCACCGCCCCATTTTTCTGAAACCATCATGCCCATAAATCCCAATTCGCCTAGTTTTTTAATCTGAGCACGGGGGAATTCCTGCTTATCGTCCCGTTCAATGACTCCGGGAAGCAATTCTTCGCGTGCAAAATCACGGGCAGCTTGCCGGATCATTTCATGTTCTTCGGTCAATTGAAAATGCATGATGCTGGTTTTATTTGGTTGTTGCAAAGATAACCTTCCCAATGGAAATTTTGTTTCCGGGCGGGTTGATTTATGGCCTGTTGTTTTTTGCTGTTCTGAATCCAACATGTCCATACGGTAAATTGGGATCGATGCACAGCGGCGATTCGGTCAAATAGCCTCGGCACCAAGCGGGGGAACACAAATAAGAACCGCCTGCAGCCAGGTAACCATTTTGGCAAGAATCTTCCACTATTTCCCAGGCATTTCCAATCAGGTCAAATGTCCCTGCAATGGAATTGTATTGAGCTACAGGAGCAAGCCGCATGGGGTATCCGTCTTCCCCTACATCGCGCCAGGGAAAAAGTCCTTGCCACGTATTTCCATGTGGCCGGCTTTGTTCGGCGGCTGTCCGTTCATGCATCATGGCCAGCTTAAATTCGTTTAGGGTGGGCAATCGCTCTCCTTTCCATTTTAAATAGGCCAGGATGTCGTTGCGGCACAAATGGACTACCGGAAGGTTTTCCCAATCTAGGGGCTGAACCCCATCGGCTTCCGGTTGCCTCCACGATAAACCGGGTACAAAACAAATGCCTCCGCTATCGGCCACAAACCGAAAGCTGCCCGGAGGTAGGTCTGTTAACCCTATCTCTGCGCAGGTTTTATGTCCTGTTGCAAGCACAAATTCCTGAAATTCAGCATTTCGAACCTCGGTGGTTTTCAGTTGAAATGCAGCGGTATTTTCAGTGGCATCAAAAGCGATAAAGGTGGCGTCTTCGTTTTGGCAGCCAATCGTTAGCCAGAATCCCAGCAGAACGATGTTAAACCCGGAAGAAATAGGTCTTTCCATTGTATTCGATGCCATGATCCATAATCCCGGGCCACAAGGTAGCAGGTAAGGTTTGCATCCAGTTGTTCAGATTGCGCATCATTTCATCGCCCCGTTCTGCCTGCTTTTCAATTAGGTTGTGGGATTCTGATGGGTCTTCCCAAAGGTCAAACAATTCAACGGTGTGAGATAGGTCGTTTATTATCAGTTTGTATCTACCGGAACGTAGGGCTCGATTGGGCCCTGATTTCCACCGCAATTCCGGATGGGGTGCGGCAATAGAATCAAGAAAGGGCAGCAGGTTTACTCCATCAAATGTTCGGTCGGCCGGTAGGGGAATGCCGGCAACTGCCATAGAGGTCACCATGACATCGGTAAGGGAACTTGGGTGAGGAAAGGTGCTGGGCTGTATTTTGCCTTTCCACTGCAGCAAGAAGGGGACGTTAACTCCTCCTTCATAATGGGTGAGTTTGCCGCCGCGGTAGGGCGCATTATCGCCGGCTAGTGCATACAGCGCGGCCCCGTTATCGCTGGCAAACCAAATTAGGGTGTTTTCCAAAAGGCCTTCTTGTTCTAAGGTGGAGGTGATTTGCCCTACCGCTTCATCCAAGGCAAGAATCATGGCTTTGTACACCCGCCGAACATGGTTGGGTTCGTTTTTAATTTTGTTGTAATGCGCTTCGGGAGCTTGAAATGGGGTATGAGGTGCGTTGAAGGGCAGATACAAAAAGAAGGGTTTGGCTGAATTCTTTTTTATAAATTGGCAAGCCCTGTCGGCAATAGCAAAGGTTAAATAGTTTTTTTCTTCAACCGGTTTTCCATTGTGCAGCAAAGCGCAGGTTCCTGTCCGACCTTTTTTCCAAATGTGCGCATCTGAAAATTCTCCGGTGGGGGCATTAACAATTCCGGGCGCATTTGAATCGGCAAAGAGGGAAAAGGCCTCGTAAAATCCGAAGAACTCTTGAAATCCGCGTTCATTGGGTTTCATGCCTTCTGCATGCCCAAGGTGCCATTTTCCGAACATTCCTGTGGAATATCCCGCTGCGGCCAAGGCTTCGGCTAAGGTGATTTCAGTTTGAGGCAGCCCTTGTTGTTCCATAGAGCTTTGGTCTGGAAATTCAAACTGGGAGGCGACTCTCCAATTGTCGGTAGGAACAACATACCTAAAGGCCAGGTATTCCAGCCGATTTAGGGGATATCTGGCCTGGGGTTGAAACTCCATGCCAAATCGATTGTTGGAGCGCCCGGTGAGCATGGCCGCCCGGCTTGGGGCACAAATGGGCGAGGAGGTATAGCCATCGGCAAAACATACCCCTTGCCGCCCAATGGCATCAATGTTTGGTGTTGGAACGGCAGCATCTCCAAACAAACTAATATCAAATTTCCCTAAATCATCGGCTAGAATGATGATGATGTTGGGAGCTGTGCTTGGGACCGAATTTAAGCCGGACAGATAGCGGGCCTTAGGCTGCAATTCCTCTGGAGTCGGTGCATTTAGAATCCACCTGCTGGAAGTTAAAGGCCAAAATCCCAAGGCCAGTAAGGGAATTAGCCCAAGACCAGCCCACAACCATTTGCTTTTCATGCCCAAATATAGGGCCTTTTACGCTTTAGACGATGGGACTAAGCCTGAGAGGGCGGAAGTAAATCTCCTTTTTCTTTTCCGGTGGAGAATTGGTTCATATAGTCCTTGGCCATATCAACCATTAAATGATAGCGTACCTTCCCAAATTTCAAGAAGGCATCCAAATCGGCCTCTGATTTGAAGGTGATTTGAGAGCCGACAATGATTCGGTGCCGCTCAATTTGGTCGGCCGCTTTTTTCATTTCAGCAGCAATGGCTTGGCTGGTTTCAATGCTGGATGTAAAGTACAAGGTAGAGCCGTCTACCCGTAAGTTGAAGTACTTAATCAGTTCTTCATGGCTGGGATTAAATGATTTTTTCGACATAAATAAAACAGTTTAGGTTTGTGCCGCTTGATGTAGGAGGCAATCCGATTCGGACAAGAATCAGGCCAAAAAAAACGAAAGATATCATTCGTAGAATGGGGTTTTAGAATTGAGCCGCCGGCCCCCCGATGGCAGCGGCAGACCGCACCGGGGATGCCCCTGAGGCCGCTGCGAGGAAGCGACCGGAGGAAGCTACCGCAGCAGCATGGCCGAAGTGGCAGCCCCAAGCGGGCTACAGCGTACAGCGGGAAAAGGGCCCCAAAATCTCCCCTTCATACGCATTCAAATGCTTGTACAAAGTGCTATCTTTGAGGCCAAATCACAGCCATGAAACGAGACGATGTTTTATTTGAATTGGTGCGGCAGGAAGACCGGCGGCAGCGCGAGGGCATTGAATTGATTGCCTCAGAAAATTATGTATCGCCACAGGTAATGGAGGCCATGGGCTCCTGCTTAACGAATAAATATGCCGAAGGCTTGCCCGGCAAACGCTATTATGGGGGTTGTGAAGTGGTTGATCAGGTTGAAAACCTGGCTATTGAGCGCTTATGTGCCTTGTTTGGTGCCGAATGGGCCAATGTGCAGCCGCATTCCGGGGCCCAAGCCAATGCCGCAGTTATGCTGGCTTGCCTTCAACCGGGCGATCCCATCTTGGGTTTTGATTTGGCCCATGGAGGACACCTGACTCATGGCTCGCCGGTTAATTTTTCAGGCAAACTATATTCTCCCTCGTTTTATGGGGTTGAGCCTGAAACCGGAACTATTGATTACTCGAAAGTTCGGGCAAAAGCCTTGGAAGTGCGTCCCAAATTGATGATTTGTGGAGCCTCAAGCTACAGCCGAGATTGGGATTATGTGACCTTGCGCTCCATTGCCGATGAAGTTGGCGCCTTACTGTTGGCCGATATTTCACACCCCTCTGGATTGATTGCCACAGGCTTGCTGAACAATCCATTGCCCCATTGCCATATTGTTACTTCTACCACCCACAAAACCTTGCGCGGACCCAGAGGAGGAATTATTATGATGGGCAAGGATTTCGACAATCCTTGGGGATTAACAACGCCCAAAGGCGAAATAAAACGCATGTCGGCGGTATTGGACGGAGCCGTATTCCCCGGAACTCAGGGTGGACCTCTAGAACATGTTATTGCGGCAAAAGCGGTAGCCTTTTTTGAAGATTTACAACCGGAATTTGCGGCCTATACCCGGCAAGTCCGAGCCAATGCCCAGGCCATGGCTCAGGCTTTAAATGGATTTGGATACCAATTGATTTCTGGCGGTACCGACAACCATTTGATGTTGATTGATTTGCGGAACAAAGGCTTGAATGGGAAATTGGCCGAACAGACATTGGGGAAAGCCGGAATTACTGTGAATAAAAATATGGTCCCCTTTGACGATAAAAGTCCCTTCGTAACCTCGGGAATCCGAGTGGGTACACCAGCACTTACCTCCCGCGGGCTTATTGAAGCCGATATGCTGCGCGTGGTCGGATACATTCATGATGCCCTTACCCACGCTTCTGATGACGCCTATTTGCATGGCATTGAGGCCGAAATTGCTGCTTGGATGAGGGAGAAACCTGTATTTGCTTTTTAATGGCAACGGAATTGAAAGCCCTTGATTTAAGAGGGAAACGGGTACTGATTCGGGTGGATTTTAATGTGCCTATTGATCAGGCTGTGGTTAGCGATGATACCCGCATCAGAGCCGCCGTGCCCACCATTCAATATGTTCTTCAGCAAGGGGCTAAAGTTGTTTTGGCCTCGCATTTGGGTCGACCTAAAGGAGGGTTTGAACCGGAATTCAGTTTAAAGCAAGTGGTATCTGCCACAGAAAAGGCCTTAGGAACTTCCGTTGCTTTTTTGGGAGACCTGTTGGACGGCAATGCCCTGAAGCAATGGAATGATATGGGAATGGGCTCTGTGGCTATGTTGGAAAATTTAAGATTTCATGCCGAGGAAGAGGCGGGTGATGTGGAGTTCTCCAGGCGCCTAGCCGAATTTGCCGATGTATATGTGAACGATGCCTTTGGCACCGCACACCGCGCGCACGCTTCAACCGCTGTAGTTGCTCAATTTTTTAAAGAAAAGGCCGCCGGATTCCTGATGCAAAGCGAATTGGATGCGGTGGCGAGGGTGTTGCATGTAGGACAACATCCGTTTACCGCCGTAGTGGGCGGAGCCAAAATCAGCAGTAAGATTGGGATTTTAAAAAATTTGATTGCCCGTGCCGACCGCTTTATTATTGGAGGCGGAATGGTCTACACCTTTTTGAAAGCCAAGGGCGGGCAAATTGGGCAGAGCCTGGTGGAAGAAGGGATGCTGGATACCGCCCGTGAATTTCTTTCCGCCTGCGAAGAAAAGGGAATCGTGGTGTATTTGCCCGAAGACAGCCTGTGCTCTAGTCGTTTTGGAGACGATGGGGCTATAAAAACCTACCCTTCATCCGCTATTCCAGATACGCATATGGGTTTGGATGCAGGCCCTAAAGCCTGCGCGGCCATTGAAGCCCTTATTTCTACATCTAATACCATCTTGTGGAATGGGCCTTTGGGCGTTTTTGAAATTCCGGCATTTGCAGGAGGGACGCTCGCTTTGGGCACAGCCATTGCCAAGGCAACTCAGCAAGGAGCGTATTCCTTGGTGGGCGGTGGAGACAGCGTTGCGGCGGCCAATGCCTTAGGGATTTCAGCTCAATTGTCGTATGTAAGTACAGGTGGAGGAGCTTTGTTGGAATGCATGGAGGGGCTGGAATTGCCCGGTGTGGCCGCCTTGCGCGGTTGAACTTACCTTACAACAAAGACCGCAATGTCGGCGCAAAGGGCACAGAGAGAGTATTGTGGGGTCGCGGCGGTTTAAGGTCAACTCCCCTTTGAGACCTTTGCGGCTCCCTCCGAGTCCTTTGCGGTAAAAATCAACCTGAATGCCTCGATTGTTTTTTTACCACGAAGGCCACAATGTAGGCCCAAAGGGCACAGAGAGGGTATTGCCAAAGGCCGAATTACTTCTGCATGAGCACATAAATCATCACAATCAGAAGGCCAACCACAGCTAGGGCAATGGCAATCTTCTCTTTGAATTCATCGACTTTTTGGCGTTGCTGCCGCATTTTCAGGTACTCGTTCCGAAGCTCAGTTACTTTCGAATCGTCTGGCCCTTCTTGGAATCCACAGTTCGGGCATTCTGCCTGATGCTGTGAAAAATCCTTCAGGCAAACCGGACACGACCAGCCCCAATCTTTAAATTCTTGCGGTTCAGCGGACATAAATAAAAGTCAAAAAATCAGTCACTTGAAATGTAAATTAGAATCTAAATCAAAGTTTAAATGAAGAATTTGTTCATGTAGTCAATGATTTGCGTAAGATTTTAAGGCAAATTTAACGGAATTATCAGAATGTTAACTTTTGCTTTGCGGCTAGAAAGGGTTTTTATTTAGCCCATTTAGGCACAGAATAAAGTGGGTCGAATGGTACGAATGATTTTTGGCACGGTTTTTTCATTGATTAGAAACAATGGTTTTTTGCCCTTCTCTTAGGCGCAAATTGTGTGTATAGTATTGGTTTACAGCTCTTTACTCAATTTCCTTGGGCGAAATGGCCCTATGGCATGATTTTTGCTTGATTTTTGCCATTTATAAGGATTTGAACACATGGAAAAAAACCTACCTACTACCCCTGAACCTATAGCAATTGTTGGCATTGGTTGCCGTTTTCCTGGCGGAGCAGCCAGTCCGGAGGAATTTTGGAATTTATTGGCAGAAGGCACAGATTGCATTATTGATGTGCCCAAAGACCGTTGGGATTATCGCCGGTATTATGACCCTGAAACCGATCGGCCGGGAAAGTCACATCAATTCCAGGGGGGATTTTTGAAGTTGCGCGTTGAGGAGTTTGACCCTTTGTTTTTCGGAATGTCTCCGCGCGAGGCGGCCGTGTTGGACCCCCAGCAGCGTTTGTTGCTTCAAACCACCTGGGAGGCGTTTGAGGATGCCGGATATACCGCCGAGCAGATGAAAGGTTCTGAAACCGGAGTGTTTGTGGGTGGATTTTGTTTTGATAATAAACTGCAACAACTTGGTCCCTTAAATCGGGATTTAATTGGTTCGCATACGGCAACCTCATCAACCATGGTGATGTTGTCAAACCGGATTTCATATGCCTTTGATTTGCGGGGCCCTTCCTTAAGTATTGATACGGCCTGTTCTTCGGCCTTGGTGGCTGCCCACTACGCCTGTCAGTCCATTTGGTCTGGAGAAAGCGATATGGCCATTGCCGGCGGGGTAAACATTATGTTGCGCCCCGAGTACCCCATTGCCATGAGCAAAGGTCAGTTTTTGAGTAAACACAGCCGTTGCAAGGCATTTGATGAAGACGCCGGTGGATATGTGCGTGGAGAAGGCGTTGGTGTTGTGATGTTCAAGCCACTCTCTAAGGCCATGGCCGACGGAGATTATGTGTATGCCGTTGTTCGTTCAACCGGATCAAACCAAGATGGCGCTACCAACGGAATCACCGTTCCCAATCCCGATGCTCAAGAAGCGTTAATTCGAAAGGTGTACGACAGGGCGGGCATTAAGCCTTCTGACATTCGATATGTGGAAGCCCACGGAACAGGAACCAAAGCCGGCGACCCCGTAGAAATTGCCGCTTTAGATAATGTTCTTTCAGAAGGCCGAGCGCCCGGCGATAAGGTGTTTGTTGGTTCCGTTAAAACCAACATTGGCCACCTAGAGGCAGGAGCAGGAATTGCAGGTATTATTAAATCGGCCATTTCAGTAAACCGCCGCCAAATTCCGCCGCACTTGCACTTCAAGAAGGCCAATCCTAAAATTGATTTTGAAAACCTGTCCTTAAAAGTTCCATTGAAACTAGAAGCCTTTCCTGATGGTCCGGCCTTGGTCTCCATCAACTCATTTGGATATGGCGGCACCAATGGTCACATGGTGGTTCAAGAGCCCCCCCGCGATTATTTGGAAAACTTTAAACCCAATGGCAAAGAGGTGCACCGCCACCAATGGCTGTTCCCTATTTCTGCGCGCAGCGAAAACGCCCTTAAGGGCATCGCAGCTAAATATTTAGATTTTCTGAATAAGGGGCAAATTGGTCTGGCTGATTTCGCTTATTCTTTAAGCCATCGCCGCACACACCACAACCACCGGTTGACCATCGTAGCCGGAACCAAAGAAGAATTGCTTGAAAAACTTCAGGCCTATGTAAATGGAGATGCTGCAGTAGGAGTAAATCAACAACAAACCGTCGAACAACCTCAATTGGTTTGGGTTTTCACCGGAATGGGACCACAATGGTGGGCCATGGGGCGTGAATTGTACCAACAAGAGCCGTTGTTCAAAGCCAAATTGGACGAGTGCGATGCCATCTTCAAAGGGATTGCCGGTTGGTCATTGCTTGAAGAAATGATGAAGCCCGAGGCGGAATCTGGAATGGCTGCGACTAAAATCGCTCAACCTGCCAACTTCTTTGTTCAAGCCGGTTTGATTGAATTGTGGGAAGCCTGGGGAATTCGTCCAGATGCGGTGGTTGGTCACTCTGTAGGTGAGGTTCCCGCTGCGTATTACTCAGGAGCCCTGACCTTGGCAGAAGGGGTATTGGTTTCATACCACCGTTCACGTTGTCAGCAAATGACTGCCGGACAAGGCACCATGCTGGCCGTAGGTCTTGGAGAAGAAGATGCCCAAGCCTTGGTCAATGAATTGGGACTGAGCTCAACCATTTCGGTAGCGGCCATCAATTCCTTTAGCGGGGTTACCCTTGCCGGAACCAAGGAATCCTTGGAAAAAGTGGGCGAAGTGTGCACTCAACGTCAAATTTTTAATAAAATGCTGACGGTTGAAGTGGCCTACCACTCCTATCAAATGGATCCGTTGCAAGAAGAATTGCTGAAGTCATTGGCTTCATTGAACCCACAAACAGCAAAAATTCCATTGTACTCTACCGTAACCGGTACACGAATGGATGGAAAAGAGTTCGGCACGGAATACTGGTGGCAAAACGTGCGCCAGCCGGTACGCTTCGCTAAAGCAGCCCAAACCCTGGTAAATGACGGATATTCTATTTTCTTGGAAGTCGGTCCGCACCCCGTTTTGCGCACCAACATCAATGAATGCTTGACCGCCGCCGATAAAAAAGGATACACCATTCCATCTTTACGCCGTGGCGATCCGGAATTGGCGACCTTGTTGAACAGCTTAGGTATGCTTCATGGACTCGGATTCCAAGTGAATTGGTCTTCGTTCACCCAAGGCGGACACTTTGTTAAGTTGCCCACCTATGCCTGGGATATGGATGATTACTGGCAGGAATCTCCACGCTCCATTGAAGAAAAGCATGGAGTTGCCGGTCACGTTTTCTTGAACAACAATTTGAGGATGCCTTTCCCGGCATGGGAAGTGGAAATCAACCGCTACTTTATGCCTTGGATGGACGACCATAAAATCGAATCCATGACGGTTATTCCCGGAGCCGCCTATGTGGAAGCCGGATTGGCCTTGCATGAAAAGACATTCGAAAATCAGGCATGTACCTTGCAAAATCTTGAATTCCACCAAGTATTGGTGGTTGATGAGAAAAAGGTCCAAATGTTCCATACTCAATACAATCCTGCTACCAAAGGCTATTCGGTGTACAGCAGGTATCGGGAAGACGATTCTCCTTGGACATTGCATGCTACTGGTCGTATGCTAAAGGATACGGTTTCGCGTACGATTCCCACCTTTGGCTTCAGCCAAGTTCAACAGCGCTGCACTCAAGAGCTGTCGGCGCCTGATTTGTATGTTACCCTAGCCAACCGCGGTCTGCATTACGGCCCTTGGTTCCAAGGAATCAAACAAATTTTCAAAGGAAACAACGAGGTTTTGGTGCGCATTGAAGGAAACGATTCCTTGGCCATCAATACCGATAATTATTTGTTGCACCCCACCATTTTGGACTCCGGATTCCAAACCATGGTAGCCATTGTAGAGGAAAGCAGCAACAATCCAAGTCCGTTTGTACCGGTATCCATTTCGCAGGTGGTCTTTTACACCAGCCCCGGCGAAGCCTGCTGGAGTTATTGCCAGATTACGGAACGCAAAGAAAACAGCATCAAAGGAGATTTGATTTTGTTTGACGACCGCGGAGAAGTATTGGTGTCCTTGCACGGCATTACCTGTCAAGCCATTTCATCGGGAAGCGCCAGCGATGAGGATGCTTCCGATGAATGGTTCTATGAATACGAGTGGAAAACATCAGAGCTGGAAAGCGTTTCGGTTGCAGGTGAACACTGGATGATTATGGGAGATGAGGGCGATTTGACCACCGATTTGATTGGCGCCCTGGCAGAACAAGGTGTAACCAGTACGCTGGTGATGCCCGGAGACGAGTATATGCTGGAAGACATGCTCGCCACCGTACGCCTGAATACAGAAGCCGACTTTTATCAATTGATGAAAGACACAAAAGACATGGGCATTGCTCGTGTGGTGTATTTGTGGTCGGCTCAACCGGATTCTGATGGATTAAATCTGAGCCCAGATGGTATTGTAGATCGTACAATGCCCGCCGTGTATTTGGGTAAAGCCCTTGCCGCGGAATGGGGCGGAAAATCCGTTAAATGGGCCAGCGTCACAACTGCTGCACAAGCTGTACATACTGAAGAAGCTTTGGCCTCGTTGGAAACAACACCCTTCTGGGGAATGGCACGCCTAATCAGCAATGAACACCCCAACATTAAAACCTGCATGATTGATTTAAGTGCCGCCGATGCCAATGCCTCGGTACTGGTGCAAGAACTCAGCAGCGATTGGGCTCAAGACGACGTGGCTTGGAGAAATGGAAAGCGCTATGTAAAAACCTTACAGCGGGCTTCATTTAAAGACGATTCAAGTGAAAAAACCATGATGGTCTCTACCGATACTCCGGTTTCACTTGAAATTGGTCAGATTGGTAGAATCGATTCTCTGCACTACGAGCGCACAGAACGCCGTGCCCCAGAAGCCGGTGAGGTTGAAATTCAAACCTTCGCCTCTTGCCTAAACCTGAAGGACGTACTTAAAGTTATCGGTCAACTTTCACTAAAAGCGACCTCGGGTACGTATTTTGAAAGCACCTTCGGTATGGAGGCCAGTGGCATTGTAACTCGGGTAGGAGAGGGTGTTACTGAGTTTAAACCCGGTGATGAAATTGTACTTGCCGCTCAAAACGGCTGCTTAAAGTCCTATGTTACCGCCTTGCCAACCTTCTACATTCGCAAACCTAAGCACATTGCATGGGGAGATTG
>OAPA01000023.1_pt1 | contig 11685 bp, 11 predicted proteins | sample 1494321 | NCBI WGS metagenome assembly OAPA01 (sample SAMEA3275634, study PRJEB22092) | marine metagenome | biome: ENVO:00000447; feature: ENVO:00002042; material: ENVO:00002010 | collected 2014-06-21T08:30:00+00 | depth 0 m
CCCAGGGGTAACCCCCCCTACCACCTGAGTGCCATATTCAATCATTTGTGAGGCATGAAAAGTGCCCTCATTTCCAGTAAAACCCTGGACAATTATTTTAGAATCTTTGGTAACCAGTACGCTCATGAGGTGTTTTTTTGAAGGCTTAAAGATATATCACTAAAACTGGAGTTCCAAGTCAAGGTTTGAATTTTAAAATTAATTTGGATTTGTCCGATAGGCAAGGCCTTCTAAATGAGGAATCGCTTCTATAACATTCCAACGCAATAAGGTGGCCAGAAGTTCCACGCTATTCCTGTAATTCAATCCAGTCACTTTACGGCATTTTGAAAGCGTGATGTAGGGATTGTCCTTTAAAAATTCCAACAATTGAATTTCAGATGCACCGATTTTTCGAACTTCACCTCGAGGCCATTTTTCTAAGGCCCAAGTTTTAATTAAAACAGCATCGGCACGTACATCACGGTCAGCCATTCGAACGTAAACCAACCACTTTTCCTCCTCATTTCGAAACCGATGTGGACGCTGTTTCGATGCCGCAACGCTAACACAAAGTACCTGCTTACCATTCACCTGAAAAACCTGAGTTTGAAATGGAACAGGAGGACTGGTAAATAAAGATGAAGCGGTTTGAATCATATAAAATTCTTCATCTGAGCGGATGCCCGAAACAACACCGTTGTCTTTCACTCCGATAAGAATTCTTCCTCCTACTGAATTTGCAAACGAACAAAGAGTTCGAGCAATTTTACGCGCATCCGAAACCAGGAATTTAAAATCCTGCTGAAGATGTTCCCCCTCAGCCAACCATTTTTTCAACTTTTGGACCGAATCTGATTTTGCCATCATATAGGTTGAAAGTAATTATTTTTTTGTTGGCTAAAACCTCAAAAAATCGCCTTATCCTAGCCCTTTCATTTAAACATTTTTAAGGCGGAAAAAGATTAAACCCCTTCTGAATACAATGTCAAACAGGACAAAAATGAATACCTTTGAAAACAATCTCCAAGATCAAAAAAGGAGTTGTTAAACCTTAAAACACCCAACCATGTCCAACAAAAATTCCATTGGCTTAGATGTTGAAAAATCAAATGCTTTGGCCGAACAATTAAATCTACTGCTCGCCAATTACTCCATTTTTTATCAAAATACCAGAGGAGCTCACTGGAACATTAAAGGTGAAAAATTCTTTGAACTGCACCTGAAGTTCGAAGAGCTGTACACCGATTTGCAGCTTAAAATAGATGAAGTGGCCGAACGCATATTAACCTTAGGGCATGCCCCCTTGCATCGATTTTCAGATTACCAACGCTTATCTTCTATTGCCGAAAGCGAGCATGTAGCCAATGGCATTTTATCCGTTCAAGACATTTTAAGCTCATTCCAAACCATTATCGCTTTGCAGCGCCATATTCTTGAACTTTCTGCCGATGCCGGAGACGAAGGCAGTAATGCTTTGATGAGCGATTACATCCGAAGTCAAGAAAAATTGATTTGGATGTACTCCTCATTTTTAACCCGTTAAGGTGCATAAGGGCGGGCGAAAGATCCGCGCTCGCCTATTTTTTAAATGGGCTCCAATGAAGCCCAACATAAAATGTCCTTCCAAAAATTGGGGCATATACTAGGGCCGCATCAAAATTATTTCCATTCGGATTTGCAGCATCTACTAAGGGATTCTCCTGTCGATAATCTGCTAGGTTTTCCACTCCGGCATAAACTTCCACAGGGCCAAGTTTTTTGGTCATTTGAAGTAGTATTATACCAAACCAGGGCGTCGTTAAAGGTCGAGGCTCCGATAGACCTGGATCTGTAACCACTGGATATCGTCCAGGACCCATAAGCTGCAAGGTAGCGTCTAGGGTAAAACCAATCTTCTTCCAATTGTATCCAGCAGTAAATACACCCCTATGCTCAGGTATCAATGGCATATCTTGCAATTGGCCTTGGAACTCCGCCTGAACGTCTTGCCACTTCCAGCCCAGCCTCAATTCAAACCGTTCCAATGGGAAAAATGATACATTGGCCTGCGCCACCCTTGAAAATCCTTTACCCTCTACATAGTACATTCTTAGCTTCCCACTAATTTCTCGGTCGGCCACGAATTGGCGTTCGAATCGGGTCTCAAAAAAATCAAGGGTGATTTGAGCATCCCTTCCAAATAGGGCTCTTACCCATTGAAATCCGCCTCCATAGGTCCAGGTAATTTCAGGTTTCCACTCCGGCAAATCCACAGTAATATCCCGCCCAGTCATGAGCATACCCATACGATCAGCAAATGGATTTGGGCTCCGGAACCCGCGACTTCCACTTAACCTGAAGATGTATCCGCATTGAGGTTCCCAACGCAGATGAAACCGAGGCTGGGGAACAACTCCAAAGAGATTGTGTAGGTCAACCCTTCCACCTGCAACCACTTGTAGGGCGTTCAACGGCTTCCAAGTATACTCAAAAAAGGCGCCAGGAACGGATTCTTTACGCTGAAGTCCAATGCTGTCTAGCACTTCGCTTACATCGTCGTATAGGAATGAGGCTCCGGTTTTAAACGTATGCTCATCGCTCCCAATCCGCGATTGAAATACCAAGTTAAAATATCCTGAATACTCCTTTCCAATATAAGCTCGTGAGGCAATTGGACCGCGCTGATCATGAAGGGTGCCAGAAGCCATAAGACCCAATGATTGATATGGTTTACCCGCAAAGAAAAATCCAGTTTTGCCGAAGGCTTCTGCTCGTATGGTTGAGGCTGCAGCATAAAAAATCGGCCCTAGGGCGGGCTGCTGAAAAGCCGAAAGTGTACCGCCTTCACGCTGTTCTGCCAACACCTTCGCACCAAACTGCGACTCCATCCTTTTCCCCTGAAATTTCCACCGATGCATACCACTTACTGACTTTTTAAAAGGAATGTCTAAAAATCCGTCCACGTTCCGATCGGTCACCATGTTAAAATAATCCCCATGCACCAAGGTCAAGAAAGACCAACGCGGATTGATTTGTTCTGCATGTTGTAAGGTTGTTTCAAATCGACCCAAATGATTCAAAAAACCATTCATGTAAAACCGATCGGCAGTTTCCGGCTTTTTAAGTTCCACATTGATTTGCCCAGCCATGGACTCAAAGCCATTTACCACCGAACCTGAACCCTTCGAAATTTGTATCGATTCCATCCAGGGCCCCGGTATATAACTTATTCCATAAGCCGAAGCTAAGCCCCTTAACGAGGGTAACTGCTCGGATGTAATAGACACATACCGCCCATCCAACCCAAGAAGTTGAATGGTTTTTGCACCCGTAACGGCATCCGTAAAGCCGACATCCACGGTGGCATTGGTTTCAAACGATTCCGAAAGGTTGCAGCAAGCCGCACGGCGAAGTTCGCCCGACCCAATGTTCTCAATAAATTGAGGCTTAGAAGTATATAAGGATGTTGAAAACGACTCCACAACCAACTCATACGCATTGAGTGTCTTGGCTGCCAATACCACCGAATACGGTATCCCAGCTTGCAGCTGTATGGTATCTGAAAAAAAATTGGGGGCAGTTACAACCGCTCGGACAGATTCAGGCTGGTTTTTCAAGGTAAATGAAAACCGACCAAGGCTATCGGTATAATGGCCTCCGCCAATTCCTCCAGCCGACAAAAGCCAAACAATTCGAGCGGAAGGCAAGGGCCTACCCAATGAGTCACTTACGGTACCTTTAAACGATTGGCCAACAAGTCCAAGCGATGCTACAAGCACCATACTTAACGAAAAAAAGAATGTCCTAAAATTCATAGTTTAAACGTGAAAATGAAACAATAAAAACAAGTAAAGACCTTCGTCTTTGACGCTTTATTCCATTTTCATAATCGCCAAACCTGTAGAACTTCCGAGGCCCTAGCAGATAAGCCCAACGGAGTTCCTAAAATAGAAGCAGCTTGATTTGCTGTTGGAAACGATGAATAACTTTGAAAAATTAGATGTGAAAGGACCTGTAGAATTCCCAGTTCGATTGCAATCCTGGTCTCTGGAACTGAACGCGGATGCATGTCTAACAAAACGACTTGCTCAACGCGGCAACAATCCCCCCCAGTACACGCTTTATTTTCTATACCAAGACCACAGCAATTGAGCTTCCCATCAACACCATCTTTAGCGCATAGCGCATTTTCTCCAGATGCATCAACCATGGAACAGCCTTGAGTTGGCCGTTCTTTTTGACAGCAGTTACTTGGACCTGAATTTAAAGAAAGAGAACGAGCCTCTCCGCTTGACATGCGACAGGACGCCACTTTGCTTTCATTCTCTGCTTCAACACTTGAACAGCATGCCTGATTTTGAATTGGAAATACAGAGAAATCGGTTTTTTGGGATTTAAGGCAGGTGTGCAGACCCAATACTACCCCAGCATTGCTAAGGGAAAAAAGGAACAACAGAAAAAAGGATAAAAATCTTCTTTTCATTGCCCCCAAAAGTACAGAATCAAAGCCACATTCAAAACCCTGAAATTCATCAAGTCAACATCGACATTTAACCGATGCGCAATTTTAGTTTACTTCAACCGTAGAAATGATTTCATAGCCCAAATAGGACTCTAAAATTTCCCGGTATTTTTTGGTGGAGGTGAACCCGAAACCCGATTCAAAGAATTCATTGATAAAAGGCTCCAATTCGCCACTTTTAGGCATAACAAACCCAATGGATTCATGCTCCTTGCTCAGGTGCCGATGCATTTTTAAATACCCCTTGGTTTCTTTGATGAAATTCCAATAGGTAATAATATCCACATATCCACAATACCCAGGTTTGTTTAAAATTTTACGAGGAATGTTGTTTTGGTCTCCCACAAACTCCAAAACCATCGCTGGCGAGAAGGATCGTTTTAAATCAGCCATATAGCCTGCATGGGTAGAACCCGCGGAGGAAACCCCGTTCAATTCTTTTAAGGTTTGAGAAATCTGAGCATCCGATGTGATGGTGGGAACAGAACCATCCGTGATGAATACGCTGACGTTGTTCAGGTAGGCAGGAGAAAAGGCAAGCTCTTGCTTTCGGCGTTCTGTAATGGTTACATTGCCGAATCCCAAGGTCAATGCATCTCCTTCCCGAACCGATTTGTAAAATTGATCAAAATCGGTGTGGGCTTTCCATGTTACTTTAATGCCAATGTTTTTGGTTTCTTGCATCCAAGCCACAAATTGCATGAAAATCTCGGCCTCGACTCCTTTTGGCATTGCAGTTCCGGTTGACTCACTTTTAATCGCCAAAGGCGGACGCACCAAATAATGAATGGTGGCAAATTTCACCTCTGCGGTAGATTTTTGGCTGCCTGTTGCAGACAAACTGGACTGTGAAGCCAGTGGCATCGCAAAACAAACTAGAATTAAAAAAGATAGAATACGCATATACAGGATTTTGCACAAAGGTAGGTGGTTTGCCGCATCTTCGTACATACACCTCAGCATGAAATCATTAAAAAACCTTACAACAGACACTTTAAACCATGAAAACGAATCCATAACCGCGCTTATCGTTGCCGCATCGACCTTTCCAAGACGTAGGTTTTACAAGATAAACTCTTGCCAGCTGATGGGAAAATGATTATCTTTGAGGCCTGTTTGTCTTAACCCATCAACGAATGAAACATCTGCTAATTTTTGGTTTATTTTTACTTACAACGCTTTGTAAGGCTCAATCTTCGTTCTCTTTAACCGATAAAGACGGGCTGGATGTTACCAATTCTACTGTAAACATTACGGGAGACGCCAATGTGTTTTTCCCCAACGATGAACCCCTAAAATGGCAAGGGAAATTGACCAATACCACCCAAAGTGCCAAGCCAGTTCTTGTGAAACGCCAAGTAATAAATGTTCCCAGTGGTTCTGAAAATCAATTTTGCTGGTCTGTTCAATGCTATGCCCCAATAACAAACCAAGCTACCGATACGGTTGACATCGCAGGCGGAGCCACGGACGCTTCTTTTTATTCTTATTTCTTCCCCGGTGGCAACAACGGCTCTTGGTCCATTAAATATGTCTTTTTTGACGCCTCAAACCCCTCTGATTCTGTTCATGTAACCCTCGTGTTTAATGTAAGCGGAGGCAACACTTCCATTGGAAATAATTTCGCTAAAGTCGGCATCCCTTTTGGCCCAGTACCCGCCAACCGAACCGTTACCTTTCAAACCTCAGCGTTAAACCTAGATGGGAATGAAAGCCTGAGGGTTTTCGACTTGAGCGGAAAAACAGTTGCCCAGATGCCCCTCAAAAAAGCTCAAAAGGAAGTTACTTTATTCTTAGATGCCCTAAATTCTGGAGTCTATCTGTGGAACATCGGGAAAGGCAGTAACACGCTGGGAACAGGTCGCCTTATTGTTCAACATTAAGGAGGCTTCAGCTTGTCAGCTTTGCTTAAGCGTGTTTACCTAAAAATCGCGTTGGTGGTCGGAGTTTTATTAAGCGCCTGTGCCAGCCCAGAATGCTTGGATTGCACATCCCATTCCGGAACCCTACCGAAAACCCTAATTTGCCAAGACACCTACGAGGCTCTTCCTCAAGTTCCAAAACTCAGTTGGTCTGATTTCAGCAATAAGGCCATAGAGCAAGGCTGTGAACCCGTTAACAGATGAAACGAAATTTGCCTGTATGGGGTTATCTTCTGCTGATGTTCCTCAGCGCATGTTCTGTACGGAAAGACACGAAATTAAGTCGGTTTTGGCATCGACTCAACACCCGATACAACGGCTACTTCAACGGAAATGAAGCCCTGAAAGAGGGGAAAATGGCCATCTTAAAAGACCGAAAAGATAACTTTGCCCTAATTCTGCCCGTCTTTCCTGAAGGACGAGAAGACCAATGGACTCCCATCAATTCCTACGCTGAAAAAGCCATTGAAAAGGGAGGCCTGATGATCAAAAAGCACAGCATGCTGATCAATGGCAAACAATGCAATTCCTGGATTGATGATTGCTACCGAATTATGGCCATTGGGAATTTCTATAAAAAAGAATACTACCTCGCTGCCGGACAGTTTACGTACGCGGCTGCCGAAACAGAATCAGAGAAAAGCAGAAATACCTCGAAAATTTGGTTAATCCGTTTGTACAACCAGCAAAAAGAATTTGCTCAGGCTCGAGCCGCCATTCGATCTGTGAACAAAGAAGCCTTAGATAAAGAGCAAATCAGTGATTTTTACGCCGCTCAAGCCGAATACTTTATTCTTCAAAACAGATACCCAGAGGCCATTGATTTATTGAGCGATGCCGTTAAATTAGAAAAACGAAAACCCAACCTGTCTAGGTATTTTTTTATTCTTGGTCAGTTGCATGAATTAAAAGGAGAGCAAGAAGCCGCTTTCAAGTCGTTTCAGGCTTGTCTTGATACGAAACCCGAATACGCCATGGAATTCCAAACGCAAATTCGGATGGCCAACAATGCCGGCAACAAAAACGCAGAAAACCTGCGAAAGATGTTTGCTAAAATGCTCAAAGACGATAAAAACATTGAATACCGCGACCAAATTTACTACGCTTTGGCACTCTTGGATTTAAAGGAAAAAAAACGAAAAGAAGCCATTGATAATTTCAAAAAATCCATTGCCGCCTCATCAGAAAATTCAACCCAAAAATCGTCGGCCTATTTAAGTTTGGCCGATTTGTCGCTTGAATTACCAAATTATAAGGAAGCACAAGCCTATTACGATTCCTGCGCCACATTGCTCAGCAAAGAACATCCCAGGTACGATGAAGTGGTTCGATTGCGCGACAATCTGGCCGAAGCTGTTTTGCATCTCACAACCATCCAAACTCAAGATAGCCTGTTGCGCTTAGCCGCCCTTCCAGAAAAAGAACGCATCCGCTGGGCCGAAAATTATGTGGCCGAGCTGCAACGCGCAGATGAGGAAGCCAAAAAAAGAAAAGAAGAAGGTCAGCAAGCCGTTGGAACCGACGGCCCTACGGGAGCCTGGTATTTCACCAACCCCCAAGCCAAACTAATGGGGGCTGAAGAGTTTAAAAAGGTATGGGGAAATCGACCCTTGGTTGACAATTGGAGGCGGTACCGTGGCGGAGCCTCAGCCGGCGGTGAAGACCAATCTGATAGTTCCGCTAATCTGCTCGCACAGCGCTACAACCCCGACACCTATTTGAACGAATTGCCCATGTCGGATTCCGCTAAAAAATCCGCCCTCTTCTCCATTGAAGACGCCCTCTATGCCTTGGCTCAAGTGTATAAAGATAAACTGCAAGACAATGTCCGGTCCAACGAAACATTTCAACAGCTAGACACCCGATTTAACCCCAGCCGACACAATCCGCTGGCCCTATATCAATGGTACTTAAATCTGCTGGGATCAAATCAAACAGCTAAGGCTGAGGCGCTAAAAAATCGAATCATTCGCGATTATCCCGATAGCCAGTATGCACAGCTTTTATCCGATCCCAATTACTTGGCCAAATTGGAAGCAGAAGCCAACAAAGCCCAACCCCTCTACAAAGAAGCCTATGCGCAATATAAAGCCGGCAATATGGCCTCCTGCCTTCAATTGGTGAAAACGGCGCAGCGCGATCTACCCAACAGTTCCATTCTACACCGGTTTGATTTACTCGAAGTACTCGCCCTTAGAGACACCACGAATAAAGAACCTTTCATTGAAGGACTTAAAGGAATTCAAACCAAGCATCCCGATACCGAATCAGCAGAAACAGCGGAACGGTTACTGGCGCTGCTTGGAGTTGCCCCAGAGCCAAAGGCAAAAACAGAAGCGCTACCCGCCGATACCTCAGCAGGCAAAACCGACAAACCCCTGCCCTACGCCTATCGAGAAAACCTGCAACACATGGTCGTGGCTGTAGTAGATGATGCAGGATTTAATCCCGAGGCCCTAAAAACTGCCATTAGCAACTTCAATGCCCTGGCTTTTAAAAGCAAAAACATCACCCTTTCAAACACGGTTCTAGGCAAAAAAACACAGCTGTTAACCTTACGTAAGTTCAACGATGCCAAAGACGCTATAAATTATGTTCAGGCAGCCACCAAAGATCCCGCCATCCGTGCCGCCTTTGGAAAGAAGGAAGTGATCATGCTGCCCACCTCCATCCCAAACCTGGGGCTGTTGTTCAAAGAACAAGACATTCCGGCCTTCAAAAAATGGACAGAGGAACATTACAAATGATTCCGAATGCTTAAGCGAACCGCAACAACAACTGATTCTCCCAATCTCATCAACGAATCAACCACGATTCAAGGAAACATTGAAGCCGGAGAAAGCCTGCGCATTGACGGAAAAGTGGAAGGAGATATTCAGTGTATAGGCCGCTTGGTCATTGGAAAAAACGCTCATATTATAGGGAATATTACCTGCCAACACCTCGAATTGCTTGGGCAACTGACCGGCAACGTACTGGCTCATGAAAGCTGTACCCTGCGTACAACGGCAATGTTATCGGGCAACCTAAGCACCCCTCTAATCCAGATTGAACCGGGCGCCCAATTTCAAGGTCAATGCACCATGTTAACCCTTCATTCGTGAAGCCTTCACCAGAAAAAAAAGGCATCCAAATCCTGAAGTACACCGGCCTTGGAATTCAAATGCTGGGCTTTATTGCTATCGGAACTTGGCTTGGAAACTACCTCAATGAACGCTGGAGCACCACGCTGGCCGCTCCCATTTGCATTCTTATCTTTGTTCTGCTGGCCATTGGCTTTGTAGCAAAAAAACTAAGTTGAACCATGAAAAACAACGGCAACTCCTATTTCCTTCTGCTTTCTCTTATTTCAGTAGCCTTAAGTGCGGGCTACATCGCATTCCGTAAAGCCTCCGGCTTAAGTTTAGTAGATGAAAACTTTTTAATCATTCCGGCATTTTACCTCATTACCGGCATCAGCCACCAGCTACTATTGCGCTCCGTTAGCAGCAATCCGGCGCGGTTTCAAATGAACTTCATGATGGCCATGGGCTTTAAAATGCTAGCTTACCTTGCTTTTCTAGGCCTAATGTTTTACATCAGCAGCGAAGGCATTACCATGGCTTTTGTGCTTCTCTTTTTCTTGTGCTACCTCATTTATACCGGCTTCGAAATGTTCGCTTTACGCTGGTATAAAAACAGCATGAACAACAGCAACAACTCCTGATTCGGGGAGACGTTCTCTCGATTTTTTTTGTGGGCGCCGGACGGGCTTTCCGCTGTAGTCGGCTTGCCGGTAAAAACCAAGTGGGCCGCGGCCTGGCTTCCGCTGGTCGCCGGCCCCGCCTTCCACTTGGTTGTTTTACCGGCTGCGCCGCCTGCCGCTGCAATCCCTGGCGCATGCCCCCCCATTTGTAGAGCCATATAATTATATGGCTCTGCGGCGTTTTGGGTTTTTATGGTGTTGTGGAGCCATATAATCATATGGCTCTGCGGCGTTTGGGGTTTTTATGGTGTTGTGGAGCTATATAACCATATGGCTCTACGGCGTTTTGGGTTTTATGGGGTTGTGGAGCCATATAACCATATGGCTCTGCTATACACAATATGCAAGTCAACATTATCGTTTTACTTTTAATCTGTCCAAAAATCACCTCTATGCTAAAAGCTGTTTTTATTTTAACGGGATTTCTTTCGTTTTTGGTAGCCTGCGATTCCAAACCAAACAAGCCCTACGATTACACTTGCCAACGACCCGCTGACATTCCAACGCATTACAGCAATGGAGAACCTGTACCCTGGGATTGTAGGTGGCACACTTTTTATAAAGAGGGTGAAGTCATTGTTATTCGAGATAGCATGGGCCAGCCAATCGCACTTGCAATCCACCATAAAAAACCGAAAAAGTAAAAGAACCATCACTGTAAACTTGTAAAAAATCAAAGCGAAATGACCAATATTTTTGACCTGTTGAACAGGAAACAAGACCCTATAGGCGGATTGTACATCCACATTTTGCAGCCCAACCAAACGATAATTGAACCTGGGAAGCAGATTGAAAAAGGAATGCTTGTTCTAAAGCATGGTATGTTTTCAGGGAAATTGTCGGACCGGATGAAGTCCTACTTTTCTGCAAAATATTGGCATTTTGAGAACGGTGACGCCGCGTTTAAATCATCCGCCATATCCAGCTATTTGATCTTTGATGCAACAGAACTGCCCAAAAAACACCGTTGGCTGTTGGCCGGACTCGAAATTAAAATTGGGCAACTCATTGAGGAACATTTTGATGTCATCGGTAAAATTGGAAAAGGGAAAAGTGAATATCGACACATCAACCCCACCTGTTTAGCCAACAACATGAATTTGAAAATCTTAGATATTTCCTTTGAAGTGTATTCGTTGGTGCAAAAGGTTGTTGGGAGGGATTTTTATCCCCTGATGAAAAGCAGCACCTTTGATGAGGAGATCTTCTATAGAACTCCATTTTTTAATGAATTGCATAAAGACCTAAAGAAAAACAGGGGTTTACTTTTGCGATTGCTGCCCAATATATGGGCCTGCGACGTCAACTCTCAGGTCCGGGAGTCGAACGAGAACAACAACATCTCGGAGACCTTCTCGGTGCTGCTCATCGAGGGCATGGAGGGGCTGCCCGACGTCTTCTTCGAGGGGCCGCTGTTCCTGCCCAACGACGTCTTCGTCGAGGGTGAGCCGATCTTTGCCATCGGGGTGGTGTGCAACGGGGGAAGGAGCCCGGCCGAGGGGCTCGAGCTGCGCTCCATCGCCCGCTCGCTCAAC
>OAPA01000024.1_pt1 | contig 11638 bp, 7 predicted proteins | sample 1494321 | NCBI WGS metagenome assembly OAPA01 (sample SAMEA3275634, study PRJEB22092) | marine metagenome | biome: ENVO:00000447; feature: ENVO:00002042; material: ENVO:00002010 | collected 2014-06-21T08:30:00+00 | depth 0 m
AGGCGCTGCTTGTTTTGCTGTTTAGCAAGTCTGAACTTGTTCTTAAATGCATCGTGGCTCATTACCTAATGGAACCAGAGTTGCGGCACAATTTGGATTTTATGGCTCGGACGTATTTGGGCTACGAAACCATCCCTACCGAAGCCCTGCTTGGCCCCAAAGGGAAGCAGCAAAAAAACATGCGCGATATACCTGTTGAACGGGTGGCCGACTACGCTTGTGAAGATGCTGATATAACCTTACAATTGGCTCTTCATTTTAAGCCTTTGTTAGAGAAGGCTGGAGTTCAGTACCTGTTCGACGAAGTGGAAATGCCCTTGCTGCCTGTTTTGGCTGACATGGAATGGGAAGGGATAAATATTGATTCCGGTCGACTGGCGGAATTGAGTGCCAGTTTCGGCCAGCAAATTGAATTTGAAGATCGGACCATCCAAGAGATGGCAGGGACGAACTTCAATACAGCTTCCCCAAAGCAACTGGGAGAAGTTTTGTTTGACCATTTAAAGTTGGATGCCAAAGCCAAGAAAACCCGTACAGGACAATACTCTACCAATGAGGAAACACTAAAGAAGTTAGAAGGGAAGCACCCCATTATAGAACATATATTTGAGCTGAGGGAATTGCAAAAGCTAAAGGGGACATATTTGGACGCGCTTCCTGAGCTACGGCTTCCAAGATCCGGAAGGGTGCACACCAACTTTAATCAGGCGGTGGCAGCTACGGGTCGCCTAAGTTCCAATAATCCCAATTTGCAAAACATTCCCAATCGAACGGCAAGAGGTAGGGAAATCCGAACGGCCTTTGTGCCTAGGTCTTCTGATTTTCGATTGGTATCTGCCGACTACAGTCAAGTTGAACTCAGGTTGATTGCTGAGCTGAGCGGAGAAGAGCAGATGAAAGAGGCCTTTCGGCAGGGACAGGACATTCATGCCGCTACGGCAGCCCGCATTTTTTCAGTTGCGTTGGATGAAGTGGATAAAACCATGCGCAGCAAGGCCAAGATGGTCAATTTTGGAATTATTTATGGAATCTCGGCTTTTGGCTTGGCGCAACGGTTGGGTATTCCGCGTTCAGAGGCCGCAGAAATCATCTCGGCCTATGTGGCTACCTATCCCGGGATTCGTGAGTATATGGATTCTCAAGTGGCATTTGCCCGCAATCACGGGTATGTTGAAACCCTAATGGGGAGACGGCGTTATTTGCGTGATATTACCTCTGCCAATCAGACCGTTCGTGGATTTGCGGAACGCAACGCCATCAATGCTCCGATTCAAGGTTCGGCGGCCGACATCATTAAATTGGCCATGATTCGCATACAGCATGCCATTCAGACGGAAGGCCTGCAAAGCCGTTTGGTGCTTCAGGTGCACGATGAATTGGTGTTTGATACCCACCTATCAGAACTGGAGCGGATCGTTGAATTGGCGAAGCACCACATGCCGGCAGCCTACCCTCTTTCGGTGCCCTTAGAAGTAGAGGTGGGTGTTGGAATGAACTGGCTTGAAGCGCATTGATGCCATGCTGGGAGTTAAGGATGTGGTTTGGGTGTTTCTGGCCTGCGGCAGTGGAGGTGTTGCCCGCTTAGGGATTCAGCTACTTTGCTCTTCGTGGTTTCCTGCGGCTTGGCAGGGATGGGGGACGGTGTTGAGCAATGCCTTGGCCTGTTTTCTAGCCGGGTTGTTCAGTGGCTTTCTTGCGGGTTCAGGAACTTTGCGTTTGGCATTGCTGACCGGATTTTGCGGTGGGTTAAGCACCTTTTCAGCCTTTGCCTTGGATTATTTGCCTCTGGTTCGGGAGGGGCATTGGTCGGCTTGGGTTTTGGTTTTTGCTCAGGTGATAATGGGGTTGGTAATGGCATGGATCGGTTTGGTTCTTGCCGATGCCATCCGAGTTTGAATGGGCTAGTCGTTAGGACTTTGCTTGGGGTTATTTAAGCCTAAGGAAGAGGCCCTCAGAATGGAGTGGGTTCCAAAACGTTCGCGCAGCTTATCCATGGTTTGGTACAGATGAATTTGGGGGCTGGGCTCATCGAAGAGTGAAAGTGTGGTTTGTCCGGTAATCCATCCGCTAAGCCGAAGGCCGATGCACCGTACTCGGCTTCGCCGTACAAACAGTGCGGACATTAAATCGCAGGCATGATCAATGAGCTGCTGATCGGAGCAGGTGTAAGGGATTTTACGCTGTTTACTGAAGGTTTGGAAATCAGAATACCGCAGTTTGACTGAAATTTCGCTGCACATTCGGTTTTGAGATCGAAGTTCCTGTCCAAGGCGTTCTGTCAATGCAATCAGATGCCTTCGGAGCTCTCGGGGATCGGCCAAATCTTGATCAAAGGTGGTTTCGGCGCTCATGGATTTTTGTTCCCGGTAGGGAGTAACGGGCAGATTATCAATGCCTCTTGCTTTTTGGCCAATTTCAATGCCGGGCTTTCCGAAGGCTTGGCCCATCCAACTGAGCGGGATTTGTTGCAGGCTTTCAATTTGAACAATGCCCATATGTTCAAGTTTGCTGGTAATGACGGGGCCGGCCATTGGGATGCTTCGAACGGGCAAGGGAGATAAGAAGCGCCTTTCTTGCCCGGCGGCAACCGCTTTACTGCCATTCGGTTTGGCTTGGCCGGTTGCAATTTTTGATACGGTTTTATTGACGGAAATTCCAAATGAAACCGGTAGGCCAAGTTCCTCGAGCATTTTTTCGCGCAGCTCCCGGGCATAGCTTAGACCTCCAAAAAACCGCTCCATACCACTTAGGTCGGCATAAAATTCGTCGATGGATGCTTTTTCTAGGCAAGGTAGGTGCTGGTTTAGCATTTCGGTAATTTCTGCTGAGGTCTGGGAATACAATTCCATGTCGCCCCTTAGAATCAAGGCCTCAGGACAAAGGCGGCGCGCAACCGAAAGGGGCATGCCCGAGCGGATGCCCAGGGCTCTGGATTCATAGCTGCATGAGGCCACCACGCTCCGGGCCGAATGCCCAGCGATAATGACTGCTCTGTTTTTTAAGCGGGCATCTCGGCGCTGTTCTACTGAAACAAAAAAAGAATCCATATCGATGTGAAGCACCAAAGAATCGTTTGCCATAAAATTTGTCTATTTTACGACAACAATTTAAACAATTTGATGTACATTTGTATTCAAATCATGCATTTTGGTGTTTGCAATCTGCGAATGCCAGACTGGCATGACCTCACCCTAAAGTGTACCTATCGTTATGGAAAATTACCTAGCAGACAACCTTAAGTTTTTGAGGCAAATGCGAAAGCAATCGCAAGAGGCATTGGCCGCTATTTTAGAAGTGAAACGCACTACCTATAGTGCCTATGAGTTGGGGAAGGCAGAGCCCAATTTGTTGACCCTCAGAAAAATTGCCGAATGGGCGCAGCTAAGTACGGACTATTTGATATCCCGTTCGCTGCGTGAAACCCCCATGTCTGTGCTGGTAGAGTGGCAAGCAATGTACAGGGCAGACGTGCACGGGAAGCACATTCGCGTAGTGGCAGTTCGGGAAGAAGAAGGAGTAGGAGGGGGGGCGGTATACGATGCTGTAAAGGTGACGGCCAGTGCCGGATATACGGCAGGGTATCACGACCGAGAATTCATTCAGGCCTTGCCTACATTTCGGATGCCCTTTCTTCGCAAACGGCTGAACGGAAGAACGTTTCAGATTAAAGGGGATAGTATGCCGCCGGCACCCAATGGCTCTTGGGTGGCTGGTACCTACCTGGAAGACTGGAGTTTGATTCGAAATGGCATGCCTTATATTGTGGTTACACGAGAGGATGGAATCGTATTTAAGTTGGTCGAAAATCAGATTAAAGAACGGGGATGCCTACGGTTATCTTCTACCAATACCTTTTATAAGCCCTACGACGTGCCGGTGGAACAGGTCATTGAGATTTGGGAGTTCAGCTTTTATGTGACCGAGGAATTTAGTCCGCCGGAAGATCCGGCTCAAGCGATTAATCAAGCAGTAAAGATGTTGCAAATCGAAGTTGAGAATTTGAAATCGAAGGCCTGATTATGCACTTTTTTTTTAATGCGTAGGTAATATATTGATTGCAAAATATTACCTTTAACTTAACATATCTTACCTGATTTTAAAATAATAGGTAGCATATGCAATTAAACATCAATTTTTTTTATGAAAAAAATCATTACAAAAATGAGGGCTTTTTCAGCTAAAACGTTTGCTGTAATCGCTTTTTTGTGGCTGGGCTCTGCTGCCAATGCTCAGTATTGTGTGCCCGTTGGAGATTGTGCGTTCGGTGATGAAATATTGAATTTCACACTGAATACCATCAACAACAATTCGCTGTGCCAAGGTGGATATTCCGACTTCAGCAGCAGCATCAGTACTACCCTGAATGCCAGTGTCCCATATCCCTATTCGGCCACGTTTGGCTTTTCATCTCAAGGCTTGGGTTTGTGGTTGGACATCAATCAGGATGGCGATTTTGATGACGCCGGTGAGTTTATCTCCTCTGTGCCTTTTGTCTCCGGAGCAACCTTCGCCAGCGGTACCTTGACCATTCCCGGAACAGTCAATTCAGGTACTTATCGCCTTCGCGTGAGGAACTGGTGGAATAATAATTTTCTTGGTTTGCCGGGTGAATCCTGTCAAACTGTTTCCTATGGCGAAACAGAAGACTACACCGTCATTGTGGTCAACAATGCATGTACTGCTCCCCCTACGCCCGGTGTGGCCGATGCTCCATCTTCAATATGTGCCGGTGTTAACTTCAATGTAAGTTTGACCGGAAATTCAATGGGCAATGGCCAAACCTATCAATGGCAATCTTCTGCCAATGGAACCACATGGGCAGATATCTTAGGAGCGACAAATATCAATTTAACTACATCCGCTAATTCACCAACGTATTACCGTTGTGTAGTAACCTGCTCGGGCCAGTCCGATACCTCTGCTGCCGACTTTTTAGCGACCATTATCCCAGCCAATATTTGCAATGCCTGCGTTTCATCGGCTTCATTCAATGGAGATACCTATATCGAAGGAGTTCAATTGGGTAGCATCAATACCAACAGTACCCTTTGTGCCAACTACACCGACAATACCAGCTTATCTACGGTAGTTATTAAAGGTGGAAGTTATTCTGGATCTATCATCCACGGCGATTGCGATGGCGGTTCAGCCTATCAACGTGGCGTTTTGGTCTGGGTGGATTGGAATGCCAATGGTGATTTTACCGATCCGGGTGAGCAACTGATGTCCATCTCTTCTCCAGGCGTATTTAGCCAAGCTGAACCATTGACATTTACTGTTCCTGCGAATATTCCTTCGGGACCCGTTTTGATGAGGGTTATTGCCTCTGAGGACGATGTAACAACACCTCCCTGCGGCAATTATAGTTATGGTGAAACCGAAGATTATATTTTGATTGTGGCCGATCCCCCCTTTAATGATGCCGGTATTGCCCAATTGATTTCACCATCAACCAACCTCTGTTTTGTTTCCGACACCATTGTTGTTCGGTTGGAAAACGTAGGTCAGGTGGCTCTTACCTCCTGCCAGTTCAACGTATCTGTGAATGGCGGAGCGGCTCAAACCTTCAACTGGACTGGAAACATCGGTCCCAATACCGCTCAAAACGTATTTGTTGGAAGCACAGTGTTGAACGATGGAGATTTCTTGAAAGTGTGGACCAGTCTTCCAAACGGAGTTCAAGATTCGTTGAACTTCAATGACACGCTGCAACAAAACGTGTATCAATCCATGAATGGCATTTATACCATTGGAGGAAATGCTCCTGATTTTACTACCATCAACGATGCGCTTACCGCCCTTCAGGTTCGTGGAGCCTGCGGTGACGTTACGTTAAATGTGCGTTCCGGAACCTATGCCGAGCAAATGAAGCTGGAGACGTTCCCCGGAAACAGCTCAGTTCAAGTGGTTCTTCAATCTGAAGTTCAAGATGCCGATTCGGTGCGGATTGAATTTTCAGCGAACTCGCTCGCAGACAATTACGTAGCTTGGTTTGAATCGGTGGAAAATTTCACCATCAATGAAGTGACTTTAGCTGCTACGGGCTTCACCTATTCTACTACTACTCTTTTGAGTGGTTTAGGAAAGAACAATACCATTCAGAATTCAACCATTATCGGTGATACCCTAGCTACATTTGATAGCAACAACTCATTTAACATTAAGTCATTGGTGGACAACGACAACAACTTTAGCCTGTTGAACAATACCATTTTGGGAGGTTCTAGGGCGGTAAGTTTGTCTGGAACATCCGCTGCCGATCCAGAAAAGGGAATGCGCATTATTGGTAATACCGTTGAGAAATTCTACTTCGTGGGCATTGGTCTATTCAATCAGGAAAATCCAACTGTTGAAGGCAATACAGTCATCGGAAGCGGAAGCAATGCGAATGTATTCCGTATCTATTTAAACACGGTGTACAACGGAGCCAGCATAAATGGAAACCGAGTGGGGGGATCCAACGGTGGTTTTGGTATAAATATGGACGGAGTTAGCGGAAGCTTAGCCAATCCAGCCGTTGTTTCAAACAACTTTATTCATATGGGTGATTCGTTGAGTGCTCAGAATTCTGAGGCCATTTTTATTCAAAACGGATCTAATCTTTTGAATGTGTATCACAACAGTGTTGCGGTATATTCTCAAACCACCGGAACCGCCGGATTGACTATTGGAACGGGTGCCAACGTTGACATCAACATTCAAAACAACATCATTGCCCACTACGGTCAAGGTGCTGCCTACGAAATTGATGGTTCTTTGAGCATTGCCACTTCCAACAACAATGATTTGTTTGTGGCCAACGGACCTTTGGCCAGGTATGCAGGAACCCCATACGCCGATTTGACCTCGTTTAATGCCGGTACCGGTCACGATGCCAATTCAATTTCAGTGGATCCACTTTTCACCAATCTTGATATGCATACTTGTTTGTCTGATTTTGACAATGCAGGGGCAGCCGTAGGCGTTATGCATGATATTGACGGAGACACACGCAACGCCCAAACTCCAGACATGGGAGCAGATGAATATGTATTGGCTTCTACCTTTACGTTGGGTAATGACATTTACAAGTGTTCTGCCGATAGCGTTGAACTCGGTGCTGAGGTTATTTTAGATGGCACCTATTACTGGAGCACGTTCAGCAACGATCCTTCCATATTTGTAACCACGCCCGGTGAGTATAGCCTTACTTTGGTAACCAACTGCGGTACCGTAGATGATACCATTGAAGTCTTCGATATTGCTGCACCAGTTGCAAACTTTAGCAGTACCAACAGTTTCTACACCTATGTGTTTACCAATACCTCCAGCAATGCTACCACGTACAGTTGGGATTTTGGTGATGGAAACACCTCCACTGACCCCAATCCGTTGCACATTTATGCCGCCGATGGCAACTACACGGTGACCTTAACTGCAACGAACTCTTGTGGAGAAACAAGCACCAAAACCTTGCAGGTTAATGTGAATGTTACCTCTATAGAAGAAGCAGGTCAGTTGGCAGTGGATGTATACCCTAACCCCACATCAGGCATGACAACGGTACATATTGAAGGGTTGAATGTCCAAGATCTTCACCTGAAATTAATGGATTTGGCTGGCCGGGTCTTGATTTCAAAAACCATTTCAGGTCAAGCCGGTACTTTTGAGGCTGCTCTCAATTTGAGCAAGTTTGCTTCAGGAGTTTATGTTGTACGGATTGAAAGTGATACCTTCTCTGCTGTACAGCGTATTGTTCGCCGGTAGAATTAACTAACCTGATTAAAAAGGGTAAAGCGCTTGTCGCTTTACCCTTTTTTGTTTTATGTGCTGTTCAACACCTTGCCTATGGAATTTCGGATGGACTTTGGGTTTTACGTCGCCTGCGGCCCGGATGGAGCCGGCACCGCGGGCGTGAACGGGGCCGCTGGACCATGCATGGAAAGGCGACCAGCGGAAGCCATTTCCATGCCCGGTCCAGCCCCCGTTCACAACCAAGGTACAGGTGACAGCCGGAATAGCCGCCCCCATAATCCCAATGCGAATGGCTATTGGTGAATTCGAAAAAGAATGTAAATTTGATAACATTAACCCAATTTTATGCCCAAACGGGATAAGCTCTTTCAGTTGGTTCGTTCGCTCAGCAAAACCGAAAAACGATATTTTAGTATCTATGCTCAGCTGCATGCCAAAAGCGAAAACAACGATTATCTGAAATTATTTCGGGAATTTGAGCGACAGGAAACCCTGGATGAATCTAGGATTAAACAAAATTTAGAAGGCGAACGACTTTTGGATCATTATGCGGTAACCAAGAGTTATTTGTACGATTTGATATTGAAGGCCATGCGGTCGTACAGCAAGCATTCTGAAGATAAGCGGGTATTGGATTTCATACAGGATGTTGAATTTTTGGCCAGCAAAGGAATTTTTGATCAAGCCCTACAGCTGCTGAATAAAGCCAGGGAAATTGCGATAGAACATGGATTGTTGGCTAGTTTGGATTTGTTGTTGCATTGGGAAAAGCGGATTCATTTGGCCTCTGGGTTCGTTTATTTTAATGAGGAAAAGTTGGCAAATTTGGGCGATGTGCAGCTTCAATTGCAGATGAAGCGCAGAATGCAAAACCGATTGTGGAGGAAGAATGCCATGGCTTTTGGTGGGGAATTGGGCCGGAAATACACTGAAAATCCCTTGCATGGATTAAGTGCTGAGGAAGAGAAAGCACTTGAATTGTTAAAAGTTCATCCCCGGAATGAGTTGCCCGCTTTTTTCATTGAAATTGAAAAATTGATTTTTGCAGGTAATGCCGAGGAAGCTTTACATTTTTTGGAGCAAACCCAATTGGTTTGGGAGGCTTCCAATCATGCCATAGAGTTCCCGTTTTTGTACCTGCGGATTTGCCGAGTCCGCTTCCAGATTTTATTTGATTTGGGTAGGTACAAAGAAGTGGATATGGAGATTGAGCGTCTTGCTACCAATGAGCCCTTGTTCACTCTCAACGATTATATTTCTGCCTGGATACGTTCGGTCTCCCTCTATTATGATGGGTATAAATCCGCCCTTCAGCGGGATGACTTGGGGCTGAGGCAATTTGTGCTTTCTTGGGAAAAAAGGCCCATACTAGACCAGCTCTACCTGTTGGGATATGAAACCAATGCCACCTTTTTTGTAGGGTATGCTTCGTACTTACGTAGGAAATGGGATGACGCCGAACAGGAATTTGCAAAAATATGCCGAAATCCAGACGATTGGCCCAATTTGCCTGTCCTTTACGGAGCCTGGATTTATCGATTAATTTGTCATTTTAAAATGGGAAGTTGGAAGAAAATCATCCGTGTGGCGGCTCGATTTAAAGAGCGTTTGGAGTTGGATGGCCTTGCCAACTTAGATGAGGTTAAAAGCGTGTTGGGAGAATTGGCCGGAAGTCTATCGGGAACAGACGTCCTGAACTGTTTTCCTCGGCTTCTTCAAATTCAAATGAATTTCAATTTCTCAAAACAATCTTCTTCCTCATTGTTTGCTTTAAGTTTAGAGGACTTGAAAAGTTTAGATTTAGAAGAAATTCGGCCTCAGGACTGGAAATAATGCTAGGCAGGTTGGAATTCTCTACTTTTGATGCATGAAAATTCTATTGTTCGGGAAAAGTCTAGGAGAAGAAGATGTTTCGCTGCTTCAGGGAATGCGTGATTTTCTGATCCGGAAGAACTGTGGAGTTTGCGTGTATGAACCTTACAACCGGCACTTGCTGGAACGGCATGGACTCGACCTTGGGTTGCCAATATTTTCAGAGCGAAATGTCCCTGAAGATTCAGATGTCTTAATCGGACTGGGTGGCGATGGCACTATTTTGGAAGCCGCAACCGTTTTAAAAGCCACCGGAATTCCAATGTTGGGAATTAATTTGGGCCGGCTTGGATTCTTGTCTCCAGTACCAAAACCATTGGTAGAACAAGCTTTAACTTCGTTAACTGAAGGGCACTTTACCATTGAAAAGCGGGGTGTATTGGTGGCGGAAGTGGAGGGCATCGAGGAAGAGGCCAAAATGGCCCTGAATGAAGTTACTTTGTTGAAGCGGGACAGCTCCTCGATGATTGAATTGCGTTGTTTGTTGGACGGTCAGTATTTTAATACGTATCGCTCTGATGGTCTGATTGTTTCAACCCCAACTGGATCTACAGGATATTCCCTAAGCTGCGGAGGCCCCATTGTGCATCCATCGGCCCCCGTGCTGGTGATTACTCCCATTGCTCCCCATAACTTGACTCAACGGCCTTTTGTGGTTTCAGATGGTGCCGTGATTGAGCTGCAATGTACGTCAAGGACCGGAGATTATTTGGTGAGTTTAGACAGCCGCAGTTATCCTTTGCCGGATTCTCAGCCCATTCGGATTCGTAAAGCCGCCTATTCCGCTTCGTTTGTGCATTTGAAATCAATGAATTACCTTCAAACACTAAGGAATAAATTACTTTGGGGGCTGGATGCACGAAACTAAAATCGGGTTGGTTTATTCGAGAAAGGTGCCTACCTTTGGGGAATATATCATTTCCTGAATCTATGAATCGTTCGGCTACTCTCTCGTTGTTTCTACTACTGCTTGGCATTTCCTCTGTAAGCCAAGCCCAGTCTCGTCGCTACGCTACTGAACAAAATTGGATGGAGAATTTTCGGGTGGTAACCGGGATTGGAACTATGAATTTTCTTGGTGATTTGGGAGGAGCCAATGACATTGGCCGCTCCTTTTTGGCCGACTGGGATTGGGAAGCGGTACGTCCTGTAATTCAGGTTGGAGCTCGGTATCAGTGGCACCGCCGATTCGCAACCCGTGCCTCCTTTAATTTTGGATGGACCGTAGGAAAAGATTCTTGGACCGAAGATCCAGCCAGAAATGCCCGCAATTTATCTTTCCACTCGTTTAATTTTGAATGGGGATTTTTGCCGGAGTTCTATTTCTTGCCCGACGTGCCATTGAAAGGTCGATACCGTCGCCGCGGTGTAACCGGTAAAACAGGGCGTCCCGTTTTGGGCTACATCTACAGTGGAATCGTTGGCTTTACTATGAATCCCATGGCCAGAAATCCCTACGACGGCTTGACTTATGAATTGCAACCCCTCGGTACTGAAGGGCAATTTGTTCTCCCCACGCGGGATCCTTATAGCCTTGTTCAAGTGGCCATTCCAATTGGAGTTGGTTTTTCCTTTAAAATTACCAATGAAATCAATCTGGATGTTGAAGTGGGTTGGAGAAGAACGTTTACCGATTACATGGATGATGTTTCATCTACGTATGTGGATCCCAATTTGTTTGATAGCGACGTTGCAAAGCAATTGTCGATCGGAACTCAAGCTTATTACGTAGATCAAACTCCTGAACCTGGCGTGCAAGTGTTTGGCCCCGGCGATCAGCGAGGCAACCCCCAAGACAACGATACTTATTTGTTTTTTGCGTTTAATTTAAGTTGGAAATTGACGGCATTCAAAAACTCAGCCCCAAAATATCCCCGCTAACCTGTAGTAGATATACGAAAATGTCTGCTTCGGCGTTCGCCTATTGCGCATTATGAGGCTGACCTCGACGCTTTTAGTTGCTCTTCTTTTTCATTTAAGCTCTATAGCCCAAACACATGAGTTGGGTTTTGGAGTCGGAGGTTCTTATTAC
>OAPA01000026.1_pt1 | contig 11528 bp, 9 predicted proteins | sample 1494321 | NCBI WGS metagenome assembly OAPA01 (sample SAMEA3275634, study PRJEB22092) | marine metagenome | biome: ENVO:00000447; feature: ENVO:00002042; material: ENVO:00002010 | collected 2014-06-21T08:30:00+00 | depth 0 m
TTCTATAAGGGACAGGAATGGGCATGCCTGGGGGCTCCGGCCATCTCATCTCCGGAAAATGACTGCTCTATGATTTCGGGGCTGAGCTCGTGCAGGTCGGCTTCCAACATCCAACGAAAGGCAATACCCAACCGATCCAATTGCTGCTGCATCCAGGTTTCACGCTCAAGGTCGTGCTTTACGTGCACAACAAACACCGCATCAATATTCAACACACCGTTATTCTGGCTTTGCATTGATTCAAAGGTAAGAAAGGCGGCATGAAAATGGGCCTCTTCCATTGCCCATGTTCCAGCAGTTTGGACTTAGGGAATCACTAGGCGGTGCAGTGCCCGGCTTCCCTGATGTTCAATTTCAACCATGTAGGTCCCTGAACTCAGGCCTTGAATGTTGATTTGTTCTACTTCTGACGAAGAAGTTCCCGACAACACTCGGCGACCCATCAGATCGCTGATGCGGAACTGGAATGCTTGAGCTCCGGCCAGGGCAACATGAACAACTTCATGCGCCGGATTTGGCCAAACCTTAGATGGCAATGCCGCCATGTTGTCCAAGCCCGTCACAAAACAGGGAATGCTGGGATTGGGAATGTACGTCATGGTTAAGAAATCAATGTAGCAGGCATAATCCGGCCGATCTACAAATGGATTCCGATTGCCTTGCAGGCTATCTAAGAAGTCGTTGCGGGCGATGTCAAATGAGGTTGGCGGATAATTGAAGTGCCAGTTTTTAATTACCTCTTGGTTTTGAATGGCATTGAGGGGAGTTCCGTTGCAATTCTCGCCCATGGGGGCATTGAAATTCCAGCCGTTTCCACTCACGCTGTTGTAGCAGGCGGCCATGTACATAATGGCACGCGCGGCGCGCCCCTTGTGGTAATCGGCGGGCTCGTACACCCGGTTTCCAACCGCATCCAATCCAAGTACTCCTACTCCGGTTGAAACCAAAGGATTCACTACTTCTCCCAAGGGGTAGTTGCAGCGTACGCCGTTGGCATTTTGAAAGGTCGGGAATAAATTGTGTTGGTCGTTGTACTCTGGTTTTTCTGGAGAATCTGCAGGGTGGGTTGGCATCCAGGTGTGTGGCCAGCTGTGCTCACGGCTGGTTCCGGTGGCTCCGAACTGAAAGGGCTCTTGATACAAGATGGGAGCGCCGGAATATGGGCAATCCAGCACCCGGTCTTTGATGTTGGGTCCGCTGACAATAAAGGTGTCTCTAGCTTGAAACCCTTGAATCATGGTTTCAATGTAATCGCTGTAAAAAATGGCTGTATGCGGATTAATCAAAGCCTGCAAATCGGCAGGGAAGGTGTTCAGGGAGGGGTCTATTCCGCTGTACTCGTTGGGCGCTTCCATGGTGGACGGCGTAGTGATGGAGGCATTAACCGGAGTCGCCGCATAGTTGGTGTAGCTGCCGGTTCCATTGAATCCATACACGGATATTTCATCGGTTCTACCGGCCAAAATCCAATTGGGAATAAAGGCAAAAGGTCCGGGAGCGGGTTTGCCTACGTACACCACTTTGGCATTGCCAATGCTCATGCCCCGTTGGTAGTTTTGTCCGTTTTGGGGTACGGCAATGATTGGACTGCCTTCGCTGCGCAACACCAAATACCCACCATAGGCATCCGGGCCGTTGATGGGAAGATCCATTCCCACGGTGTACCGGAAGGTTTTAACATTCGAAATGGAAACATTGCTGGGCGCGAAGGCGGGAGCGCTGGCCAAATTGCCTCCAATTCCATACAGCTGAATGCTGTACACACTATCAACTGTAGGATCGTTGCTTTTGATGGTCAGTAGGGCTTGGTGGGTTCCCGGCTGATTGGGCGTAAAATCAATGTTGGCTATTTGGCTGTTGCCGGCTGTTAGAGTGAGTGGAAAATTGGGCGAGGTTACCGCATAGCTGCCGGCTGCCGGCCCGCTCAAGGTCATGGAATAAATGGTCAGATTTCCGGAAAGACCCACATGCCTTAAATCCAAAGGCAGTGCCGTGGTCGCATTTACAGCAGATTGAACGGGCTGGGTTAAGCCCGGATTAAATAGCTCTGCATTGGATTGGTACACCTTCAGCTTTTGAACCGTGTACGGCGGTGTAAAAACAGAAATGTTGTCTACTTTGATGTTGCCTCCCCCGTTGGGGTCGTTGCCGCTCATTTTGGTTTGAAAGAAGAAACGTACATACCGTGTTAACGGGTCGGTAGGCGTGACCGAGTCCAACAGGCAGTTTGTGGCATCGTTTTGAGAAGGGATAGCCTGCGCTCCGGTGTAGGTTTTCAGGTCGGTCCAGCTTAGTCCATCCACCGAAGATTGCACGATGAATGTTCCGTTCCAATACGGCGCCGAACCGGTTTGGCCTCCGATCTCGTACCTAATCTTGCCCGGTTGAGAGGCAAATTGCATTTGAAGGAACCGGCCACCGAAATCCAATTTAAAGGACGATGGGTTTTGAATGATGGAACTGCAGGTAGAGCTGATGTAATATTCAGAACCTGAGGCCATATTGGTAGTGAAACCATTGGGCATGGGGGGGCTGGCATCCCATGAGGTAGGAACCGGAGCCAGCTGCCCGAGTAGATTTATTGACAGTAAAAGAGAAAACAAGAGAAAGAAACGCTTCATAAAGGTTTGGTTTGGTAGAAGAGTTGGTGTTGGATTATGGTGCAAAGTAAGGTGCTTTTTAGCAATAATGTATGCTAAACCGATTCCCCGCGGTCACATTTATAGATTTTTTAGGCGGCCACCGTCCACTGGAAGGTTGATGCCTGAAATGTAACCGGCCCGAGGCGAGGCCAGAAAGGCGATGGCATGCGCAATTTCTTCGGGCTGGGCAAAGCGACCAAGTGGAATTTCATCCATCATTTCCTGAGCAACATCCTCTTCTGTACGGTTTGTTTTTAGCGCTTTGGCGGAAATTAAATTTCTCAGCCGGGCTGTATCTGTGGCTCCGGGCAACACATTGTTCACGGTAATTCCCCAAGGGGCAACTTCGGCCGATAGGGTTTTGGCCCAGCTGCCCATAGCTCCGCGAACGGTATTGGAAACGCCAAGTCCGGGTAAAGGGGCCTTAACGCTGGTGGAAATCACATTGATTATGCGCCCATATCCGGCACCAATCATTCCGTCCAACAGCAATTGGGTTAAAGTTTGGGCCGAGAGCACATGCTGCCGGAACACCTGTTCGAATTTTTCAATGGGCTCGTGGATGAGCGGCCCGGATGCCGGCCCCCCGGAATTGTTGATTAAAATATGCACCTCGCCTGAGGCGGCTACGGACTGACCCACCGCTTCCCGAAGGGCATTGGCGTCGGACATATCGGCGGCGATTGTGCGGTGCTTTTGGCCGGAAAAAGCCGGTAATGCATCTCGGACTTCCATTAATTTTTCGGGGTCTCTGGCCAACAATGTCACCTGAGCCCCCATGGCCGCCAAGGCCATTGCGGCCGCCTTTCCTATGCCTTCAGAGCCTCCACATACTAAGGCGTGCTTGCCTTTCAATTCTTCTGTCATGTCAAAAAAAGTTCAGTTGTAGGAAAAAGATTGGGGTAAAGGTACACAGCGTGTTCGGAAAAGGAAGCCGTCTTCCTGCGGATTGGGTTGCGGTTCTTGTTTAAAACGGCCTGTTCGTTTGAGGGGGCCGGGCCCCGGATTGCAGTGGCAGGGGAGCGGATGGTGGCGGCTTAAACGGGCCGGCGGGCGGAGGCGACCAAAGGAAGCCCACGCACCGCCCAGCCCGTTTGCCGCCGCCGCCGCTCACCTACAACGGAAAGCCGGAAATGGCCCCAGTCAAATTCATTTTGTATCTTCACGACAAAGAAGAAAATTGAAATGCGGTATTTTACATTTATATCTCTGTTATTGACCAGCACCGCTGGCTTTGCTCAAGCGGTTAAGCCCTCGGAAAAAGCCACTTTTTCGCTCAGTGCCGAGGTTGATTTGGAAGCCAGTCCGGTGCAAAACCAACACCAAAGCAGCACCTGCTGGAGCTTTTCTTCGTTGGCCTTTTTTGAGTCGGAACTGCTGCGCATGAAGCGGCCGAATGTTAATTTGTCTGAAATGTTTGTGGTGCGGCACGTGTACCAAGCCAAGGCGGAAAAATTCGTGCGCCTGCATGGCAATGCCAATTTTGGTCCCGGGGGAGCCTTTCATGACCCGCTGTTTGTGCTTCGCACCTATGGTTTAATGCCCGAATCGGCCTACCCCGGAAATGCGTACGGAGAGGAAACGGTGAAGCACAATGAACTGGATGCCGTAACGCGGAGCCTTGTAGATGCCGTCGTTAAAAACCCAAACCAACGGCTTTCTACGGCCTGGAAAACAGCCTTTAGCGGCGTTTTGGATGCTTATTTGGGGCCCTTGCCCGGATCCTTCGAACTGCAAGGAAAATCCTACACTCCGAAAAGCTACGCCAGTAGCCTTGGCCTAAATGCCAACGATTATGCCGATTTGACCTCGTTCAATCACCACCCCTTTTACCAGTCTTTCCCCATCGAAATTCCCGACAACTGGAGCTGGGAGCCAGCCTACAATCTGCCCCTTGACGATTTAATGGCCTGCCTGAACAATGCCTTGAAAAACGGATATTCTGTGGCTTGGGGTGCCGATGTTTCCGACCCCGGTTTTAACCATAAAATGGGCTTGGCCATTAAGCCGGAAGGCGGATTTTCCGGCCGCTCACGCGAAGAAAAAGAAGCCCTGTTTTTGTCGCCTCAACCCCAACAAACCATCGGCCAAGAAGCCCGGCAAGAAGCCTTTGACCGGTATGAAGTGACCGACGACCACGGCATGTTGATTACCGGCATGTTCCGCGATCCGGCCGGAACCGTGTACTACAAAGTGAAAAACTCCTGGGGAGATAAAAGCAACGATTGCGGAGGATATTTTTACGCTTCTGAAGCCTTTGTTCGTCTTCATACCATTAATTTTCTAATGCACAAAGACGCCCTAACAAAAGAGGTAAAAAAGCAATGGCAAGAGCGGCGTTAACCTCTGATTTTCAGACCTCACTCAACCTTATTGCCCCCTTTTGTGTTTCTGATTTAAATTAAAGTACTACCTTCTCCATGCTGGGAATTGATATAAAAAAGTTAATTGAAGAACTTGGGGTCGTTTTCCGTCGAGAGACACGGAACAATACCGAGCTGCAGGAATATTTGGGGCACATCGAATCGAACCGGAATTACGGCTCCGAAGACTGCATCGAAATTTTACGCAGTGCTGCGCCCTTCTTGAAACTCATGGTTCAAGAACGAAACATCTCGGCCAAGAAAGTGATGGCCCATTGCGCCAAACAAGCCCTCCCCTTGGTCTTTTTTGGCAAAAACCAATCGGGAGCCTACATCAGCACCAATCCCGGCAAATCCTTTGACTTAAGGCACATTCAAGACGGAAATGTACAGCATAAAAGCATCAAAGGAGAATTGCCTTGGACTGCGTTTGAATCGGGCGAGGGCGGGTTCCGGGTGCTGCTCTTCGAACCCTTAGACTGGATTTTTGGGGTTGAATCTGACGAGTACAAGCGGCTGAAAGGCCCTTTAAGTCGATTTTTCCGATTGATGCACCAGGAACGGAAGGAAGTCATCCTGCTGTATGTATATGCCCTGTTTACTGGGGTAATGGCGCTGTCGCTGCCCCTGGGAATTCAGGCCATTATCGGGTTTTTAATGGGAGCTCAGGTTTCCACCTCATTGGTGCTGCTCATTGTGCTGGTACTGCTGGGGGCCTTCTTAACCGGCGCATTGCACATCATGCAAATTTGGGTGGTAGAAGCCATGCAACAGCGCTTGTTTGCGCGAGCTTCGCTGGAATTTGCCTATCGCTTCCCCCGAATGCGCATGGATGCCCTATCGGAAAAATCTCCTCCTGAGCTCGCCAACCGCTTTTTTGATATTCTTACCATTCAAAAAGGACTTCCAAAGTTGTTGATTGACCTCAGCAGCTCGGTGCTCCAAATTTTGTTTGGAATTATTCTGCTCTCCTTCTACCATTTTACGTTTTTGGTGTTTGGCCTGGTCGTTATTGGTGTGGTGTATGTCATGTTTCGACTCACCAGTCCCAAGGCTATGGATGCCAGCTTACTGGAATCAGACTACAAATACAAAACCGCCAATTGGCTGCAGGAACTTGGGCGGCACATTGAGCTGTTTAAGCTGACCGGGAACAGCAGCCTGCCCTTAGAAACCACAGACAAACTGGTGGCAGGCTACATTCGACACCGCCGAGAACGCTTCCGAATCATTGTGTCGCAAAACTGGTTCATGGTGGCCTTCAAAGTCATTTTGACGGCAGGTTTGCTGGTGTTGGGCGGGGCTTTGGTGGTGAACCAGCAAATCAACATCGGGCAATTTGTGGCCGGAGAAATTGTCATCATCCTGATCATTAACTCGGTTGAAAAATTCATTCAAGGTCTGGAAACGGTGTACGATGTGCTGACCGCGGCCGAAAAACTGGGCAAAGTAACCGACATTCCCCTGGAACAGCATTCTGGGCGGCGCCTTTCTAACCAATTGCAGCAAGGGGGCATTGGAATTGAGGCGAGGGGATTGAGCTATGTTTCTCCGCATTCCGGAAAAAGCGTATTGAAGCAGGTGCAGCTGCGCATTGAATCGGGCGAAAAAGTATGCTTAACCGGGGGAGAAGGATCCGGGAAATCGACCCTATTGAGTTTGTTGAGCGGCCTGTACCAGCCCTCGGCCGGATTGGTGCTGCTGGATGACGTTCCCTTGCGGAATCTGGACGCCCAAGACGTACACACCCTGATTGGCGAAACCGTATCGCAAGACACCATTTTTTGGGGCACTGTGTTTGAAAACATTAGCATGGGGCGACCCGGTATTGGCTTTTCAGAAGTGAATGAGGTGGTTAAAGCGGTCGGCTTAACCCAAGAAATTCAAGCCTTGAAAAAAGGATACGACACGGTGTTGATTCCCGATAAAAAAGGCATTTCAACCTCAACCCTTCGGAAAATTTCATTGGCCCGGGCCTTGATCGAAAAGCCCAGGATTTTGCTGTTGGAAGATTTGGGACTGGGCTTGGGACCGGAACAACGGGCCGACTTACGGCGGCTGCTCATTGACGACATGAGCGAAACCACCTTATTGATTGTTAGTAAAAACAGGGATATGGCTATGGCCTGCAAGCGCTTGGTTATTTTAGACCAAGGCAGCTTGGTGTACGATGGAAAACCATCTGAATTGCCAGCCGGCTCTCCCTTCAACCAGGTTTTGGAATAGGCTATGCTTGATATGTCAAAATACCAGGCTCCGCTGGAAATGGAGCAAGACCAATTTGGAGCCTTTCGGGCGATGACCAATCCGCGGACTCCCCGCATGTTGGCCTACTGGCTGGTCGGCTTTGCCTTTTTGGGCTTTTTATTGTTGTTTCTGCCTTGGACTCAGAACATTCGCGGGTATGGAAAAGTGACCACGCTGACGCCCGAAGACCGGCCACAAACCCTTCAAAGCCGCATCGACGGCCGCATTGAGCGCTGGTACGTTCAAGAAGGCGATACCGTTCGTGCCGGCGATACCATCGTTTTCATCAGCGAAATCAAAGACCAATACTTTGATCCCAACCTGCTGCGCCGCACCCAGGAACAACTCACCGCCCGCGAGAAATCGGGGGGCGCCTATCAAGACAAAATCATGCAGCTGGAACGGCAGATTGCTGCCGAGCGCAACAACCTGCGCATCAGCTTGCAACAGGCCCGCAACAAAATCAGCATTGCCCGCCGCAAGGTCGGCATTGACAGTGCCGAGGTGGAAGTGGCTAAAACGGCCTATAAAATTGCCGAAGATCAGGTTAAACGCGCCGAAATCATGTACAAGCAAGAAGGCATCTTGTCCTTGCGCGAATTGGAAAACCGCCGCAATAAAATGCAGGAAGCCGCCGGGAAACTCGTTGCCGCCGAAAACAAACTTGACAATGCCAACCGAGAACTCATCAACGCCACCATCGACCTAAACGGCATCGAAACCGAATACCTCTCGAAAATCTTTAAAATCGAGTCGGAAATTCAAACCGCCAATACCGAACTGTTTAAGACCGACGAAGACATTGCCAAGCTGAACAACACCTACGCCAACTACAGCATCCGCAGTCGGTTCTGGCACATCACCGCCCCAAAAGACGGGCAAGTGGTTAAAATCTTAAAGTCAGGTTTGGGCGAAAACGTATCGGTCGGAGAACCCGTTCTTACCATCACGGCGCTGAAGCCCCGACTGGCCATTGAAATGTACGTCAAGCCCGTTGACCTCCCTTTGATGCAACGCGGCGAAACCGTTCGCATCATGTTCGACGGATGGCCCACCATCGTCTTTTCCGGCTGGCCCGGAGTTTCCTTCGGCACCTTCGGCGGAAAAATCTCTTCCATCGATTCCGACATTTCTGAAAATGGGATGTATCGAATGCTGGTAGCTCCCGATATCGAAGAAGGAGGATGGCCTCAGCAAATTCGAGTGGGTGCCGGAGCCCAAGGCTTTGCCCTGCTTCAAGACGTCCCCATTTGGTATGAACTGTGGCGGCAAATCAACGGATTCCCGCCCAATTTCTATTCTGCTCTGCCCGAAAAAGCAAGCACCACTACCCCTAAACCGAAAAAATGAGGCTGAAGAGCTTGGTATGGATTGGCTGGGCATGGGCCCTGTTCTGCTCTGCTCAAGACACGACGGCGGTGCTTCAATTCAACACCTACCTGGAGTATGTGGCCAAGCACCATCCGTACGGAGCGGCCATCGATCAAATATCAGAACAAGCCAAAGGCCAATTGCTTTCGGCCCGCGGCGGATTCGACCCCCTGTTGCAAAGCAACTTTGAACAAAAAGACTTCGACCAAAAAAACTACTGGCAATGGTGGGAAACCAAGCTGAAGGTGCCGACCTGGTTTGGCCTGTCCGGTTACGCCTCCTTTGATTGGATGCGCGGCTCCTTCATCGATCCCTCGCGCACCATTCCCGAAATGGGGCTTCCCGCTGTGGGAATAGAAGCCAGCTTGCTGCGCGGACTCATTTTTGATGAACGAAGGGCCATGTTGCGCCAGGCACAGCAGGGTCTGCTTGCCGCCGAGCAAGAGCGCATTGAAGCCTGGAACGAACTGATGCTCAAAGCCATAAAAGCCTATTGGGATTGGTCGGCCGCCTACCGGAACGTGCAGGTGTTTGCCACCTCGGTTCAGGTGGCCGAGCGGCAGTACAATTCCATTAAAGCCGCCTTCGAGCTGGGCGAAATCCCCGGCATTGATACTCTAGATGCCTTTGTTTTGTATCAGGAACGGCAAACCGGGCAGCTGGTGGCCGGGCAGGAATTGCTGCGCTCGCGGCTGCTGCTCAGCACCTTTTTGTGGCGCGACCGTCAAACCCCTATGGAAGTTCCGGCTTCGGTCATTCCCGATGAAATCCGGTTTGATGTCAGTCCCGCCTTGCCTTCGGTCGATTCCTTGTCGAGCATTTTGCCTCAGGCCGATCAAAGCTCGCCGCTGTTGCTGCGGCAGCAATTCCAGCTGGCCGAACTTGAAGTGGAACGCAAGCTGGCCGTTTGGAATCAGCTTCCCGTCCTGAATGCCCGCTGGAATGCCCTGTATCAGGAATCTCAGCCGTCTTGGTTCAGAAACAACTACAAAATCGGGCTCGACTTTTATATGCCCTTGCTGCTGCGCAAGGAGCGTGGTAAGCGTCAGGAAGTCGAGGCCAAGTTGACCAAGGCCCAGATGGACTATCAGTTTCAGCGGTTGGGCGTTCGCAACCAATTGCTTACCCTGTACAACGATTGGCGGAATTTGGCGCAGCAGCTGGACTTATTGCAGCGCATGACCGGGCAGTTGGATGCCTTATTCCGGGCCGAGCAGCGCCGCTTTGAACTGGGCGAATCTTCCGTTTTCCTGCTCAATCAGCGGCAGCAGAAGTTCATAGAATACAAAATCAAAGAAACGGACGTTCGCCGCAAGCTGCATCAAAAACAGGCCGAATTCCGGGCCCTGCTGGGCGAGCTAATGCGCTAAAACCGCCTCTTTTCCCTCTTCGTTTTTATGTTTTTTAGGGCGGCTTATCCGGCTTTTGGCTGTAGCCGCTGGTGGCAGGGCTTGGGCGGCAGCGGCTTGCGTGGGGCTCCCCCTGGTCGCCTCCGCAGCCGGCCACCCAGGCCCTGCCCCGGCGCGTCTGCCGCCGCAATCCGGGCCGCAGCGCCTCATGGCCATTTATCCGGTTGCTCTGCTCGACTTTTCCCTCTTGCCGCACAAGGCGCATCAACGGATGTTCCAACCTTGGCGTTTGAAGTTTAAACAATTTATAGCCCTTTCTCCTTTCTTTATTCAGTCATTTTCAATTTGATTTTGTCTTGATTCTATTGGATTGTTTATCTTTCAGCTATGAAACGATTGTTCATCTACTTTTCAGCCATGCTGTTGCTCTGGGCCTGCGGTTCAGGCACAAAAACCAGCAGTTACACCATTCAAAACGCTACGTTTGAATCGGCAGGGCCCTATTTCGAAGGCGCCAACACCTTCACCTTCAGCCATACGGTTGACCCCGCCCTGCTGTCCGATTCCCTGGGATTCTCCTTGGAAAAAATCCGTTCCGTACGGCTTAAATCCGTGAACATCAAGCCTGCCGAAGGTCAGTCTCTGCAAGGCTACCGCAGTTTTGCCCTGGCCTTTATGGGCAATACCAGCGAGTCGATTTCGGCGGCGGTCCTCAATCCCTTGCCCGAAAACAGCGCAACGGCGGCCTTGGGTGTATCGGCCGAAACCGATGCTTCCGCATTCTTTAAAGAAGGAACCTTTTACCTGGTTCTCGACACCGATTTTAAAACCGATGTAGAAGAAAACATTCGCTTTTTGGGCGACTTAGTTTTTGAAATAACCTATTAATCCTGCAGCCATGAACCTAGTTCTAAAGACCTCTTCGGCCCTGCTTTTCTGGGCCTCAACCCTCTTGCTTTCTGCCCAGGCCGATGCCGACCGTCTGCTTGGCGTTTGGGAGCCCAGCAACGGCAAAGCCCGGGTAAAAATCGAGAAAATCGGACCCAAATACTATGGAAAAATCGTATGGCTTAAAGAGCCGGTAGATCCCAAAACCAAGCAGCCGAAAACCGATAAAAACAACCCCGACGAATCCCTGCGCACGGTGCCCTTAAAAGGCTACCGCCTGCTCAAGGATTTTAGCTATGCCGGCAACAACAGTTGGAGTGAAGGCACCATCTACGATCCGGAGAACGGCAGCACCTACAGTTGCACCATTTCCATGAAAGACCCCAATACCCTTGACATTCGGGGTTACATTGGCATCTCTACCTTTGGCCGCACCGATGTATGGAAGCGGCTTCAAATCCCGGCGAAATAATGTTGCGGCTGAAGCACTATGCCTTGGGCTTGTTGTTCCTGTGCCCACTGATTGCTTCGGCACAGACCGACAGCAGTTCAACCGATGAAGACTGGGACATGTATGGCAATTTGGATTTTGCCGACAAGGGCGCCAAGCGGTTTGCCAGCTCTAAGGTGTTGAATTTGAGTCCGGCGCGGCTCATTGGTGTTGGGTA
>OAPA01000027.1_pt1 | contig 11322 bp, 12 predicted proteins | sample 1494321 | NCBI WGS metagenome assembly OAPA01 (sample SAMEA3275634, study PRJEB22092) | marine metagenome | biome: ENVO:00000447; feature: ENVO:00002042; material: ENVO:00002010 | collected 2014-06-21T08:30:00+00 | depth 0 m
TATGAGGTGCTGTCATCGATCATGGATGCACCTATGATGTGCTGTCATCGATCATTCATGCACCTTTTAGGGGTTGTCATCGATCATGGATGCACCTATTATGTGCTGTCATCTATCATTGATGCACCTGTGAGTTTCTATGGGCCTTAAAAAATCCATGACTGTAACAGAACCTAAGGCATTCAATTCGCTGGACGTGGACGACATGGCTCCAGAGAAGATCATGGCCAACAACAGGCCCACCAATCCGATGGGCAAATAACCCATGATGAAGGAGAGAAAAATATAATCTCCGTCGTTGTTGTCTTCGCCCGGAAGATGGCTTTGCATCAAGCCCTTAATGCTGGCGCTGAGTCCGGATTCAGTTTCAAGGCTTTGCTGCAGCGACTTTGAAAATTCAGGTTTTTCTATGTCTCCCTGTGCCCAAGCCAGAATCTCTGATTTTCGTTCCTGACTTAGCGCTTCGTATTCCTGATGCAACCTAAGTACCGAGTCTTTAGCAGAGGTATTGTTCAATTGATTTAACTGAACAGAGTTAAAGTGCAGAGGTTGAGGGTTGAACTGAAAAAAAACAAAGACCAAAACGCCAACCATAAGAATCATCAATTGCATAGGAATTTTAAAAATCCCATTAAAAATCAGGCCCAATCTTCCTTCCCGTACATTTTTACCTCCTAAATATCGGCCCACCTGCGATTGATCGGTCCCAAAATAACTGAGCGACAAGAAGAAACCGCCCAGCACGCCGCTCCAAACGTTGTATCGATTTGAAAAATCGGGAGTCCAGTCAATGGCATTCATTTTACCTGCAATGCCTGCCAATTCAAATCCTTTGTCAATGCTGATGTAATCGTGGATATAAACGAGCAATAAAACCAAGGCAACAACCAAACCGGCCAACATTACCGCCATTTGTTGTTTTTGAGTAACGGCGACAGCCTTGCTGCCACCTGAGCTGGTGTACACAATGACAATTAAACCAATGCAAATGTTGGTTAAACTTAAATTCCAACCCAACAGCGTGCTCAGAACAATGGAAGGGGCATAAATTGTAATTCCGGCCGCCAATCCGCGTTGAACTAGAAAGAGAAATGCGGTGTACCACCTTGCCCATTTGCCGAAGCGATGTTCAAGGAACTCGTAGGCGGTATATACCTTCATTTTATAAAACAGGGGTATGAAGACCGCCGAAACCACCAAAATGGCCAGGGGCATGCCCAGATAAAACTGAATAAAACCAAGTCCGTCTTGGTAGGCTTTACCTGGAACTGAGATAAAGGTAACGGCAGATGCTTGGGTAGCCATTACAGAAATACCAATGGTCCACCAAGGCATTTCTTGATTTCCAAGTAAAAACGATTGGGCGTCCTTTTGCTTTCTGCTGGCATACATTCCATAGGCCACAATGCCAAACAGGGTTCCCAATAAAACCAGCCAATCCAACCAATGCATTCTAACTTAGGTTATGGGTTAGGGTATGAAGAAAAAAAAGCAGGAGCAACTCAACTAAAATCACCAACGCATACCAGGGCCACCATTTTGTGCTGTCTGTATTTGATTTCATGCGTTAAAAGTATGCATCATGCCGTGGAATTTAACCGGACTGGCTTGAAAACAATTCATTTGAAGAGCTTACAGGTTTTTCTTTTCGGGCTGAGTAAACCAAACCGCATATTTAGGATACCGGTCGGCGGTGCCTAAAATCAGCCGCTCTCGTTCGCCGGGCCTTAATTCTCGAAGGGGTTTTGCAGGGATTCCGGCATACACCCAACCCGATTTTAAATGCGCCTGCTCAGGAACCAGGGCTCCGGCCGCAATGATGCAATCTGATTCTACTACGGCATGATCCATAACAATCGCACCCATTCCTACTAAAACCCGGTCCTGAATGGTACAGCCATGAACCATAGCTCTGTGGCCAATTGAAACATCAGAGCCGATGTACAGCCCAGCCTTTTCAAATGTGCCATGCAATACAGCACCGTCTTGAACATTCACCCGATCGCCCAATCGGATTTCATGTACATCGGCCCGTACCACAGATTGAAACCAGAACGTACAATCGGAACCGGTTTTCACATTTCCTGTGATGCTGGCGTTGGGAGCCAACCAGTTGTTGGGGCCCAGTTCTGGAGTCATTCCCCGAACGGTAATAATCAATGCTTCCATTTATGGTGTGTAGTCGGTTTGCAAGGGAATATGCCAAAGCCATTTCTCTTCGAAGTAGGGGTGGTTGAACCAGGAATGTACTGGAAAGGATTGGGGTTGTCGGCGGAAACCGGAGAAGGAACCGGCGGGGAGTTCAGGGCCTTTTAAATAATACAATCCGTGCTGTGCATTTCCTTTTTTCACCAGCAAATGCCTTGCTCGGTTGAAAAAATCAGGCAAGGATTCTACAGCTCGACCGGTAATGTATTCCGCCGTCATTGAAACGGATTCTATCCGGGCATTTAAAATTTGGACGTTTTTCAATTCCAAGGCATTGGCTATGTCTTGAGCCACCGTTAGTTTTTTTCGGATGGAATCAACCAGGGTAAAGGAGCATTCTGGGAGAGCTATGGCCAACGGAATCCCGGGGAATCCACCACCTGTTCCTAAATCGATGCAGCGAGCCCCTGCCTCAAATGGATGTGCCTTATATATGGCTAGGCTATGCAGGAAATGATGCAATGCAAGATTGTCAATGTCTTTTCTGGAAACCACATTGATTTTTTGATTCCACTCCGCATACAACTGTTCCGCCAGGGCAAATTGTTCAAATTGACGTTGGCTGAATTCTGGAAAATAAGATTGAATTGGATGCATAGCTTAGGGGCGACGACCGGAAAATTTTTGAGCCAGCAAACTGCGTGCGCGGTGCAAATTGGCTTTGACTGTTCCGACGGGTTTATTTAAACGAATTGAGATTTCTTCCACGCTAAGTCCTTCAAAATAATGCAGTTCGATGGTTTGCTTGAAGTCGGGTTTTAAATCGGCCACCAAAGCTCGAATCCGGGCATGGGTTTGGTTTTGAATGAGGTATTGTTCGGGGTTTGGGGCTTGGTCTGGAATGGGCATTTCACGCCCTTCAGGTTGGTCTGGGGTTGAGCTTTGCATGGATTGAACGGGCAGCCTTTTTTTTCGGCTAAAATCAATAGCGGCATTTTTTGCTACGGTATACAGCCAGGTAGGAAAGGCGAAATCGGGGCGGTAATTTGGCAAACCCTTAAACGCGCGCTCAAAAGTCAAGTTGGTCAAATCATCCGCATCTTCCATGTTTTGAACAATCCGCAGAATAAAAATACGGATGGATTCCTGATACCGATTCATCAATTCTGAAAAGGCTTTCTGGTCGTTCAGTTCAACCGCCCGCCGAACAAGTTCATGGTCATTCATGGCTCAACTTAACTATCAAATCCAAAAATATCAAGACCAAAAATTTTATAATGCAACGGTTTTAGGGTTGTGGCGGCAAAGTCCATGGGGTATTTCCATTTTTTTTGGAACCATAAGCCAACAGCCAAAGAGGTACAAAAATAGCCAATAATTCAGCCAAAAGGAAAAGCAGGCCAGTCTTAAATGGCAGCCTATTTAAGCCACGGAACCGAATTTGCCAGTATCCCAACGCCAGAAATTGAATCAACCAACCCAACAGAATGCATGCGATGAGTGGGGTAGAGGTTTGAAATGGAATAGAAATTAAGGCCAGGGTATTTATGGCCAAAACCAGCCATCGGCTTAAAAAAACAGCTTTGATGCGGGTAGGGTAATGGGGTGCTGTAGTCCAATGCCTATGTTTTTGAATTCTCCAGGCACCGTAGGTTGCTGGGGCATCTGATTCGGTTCTTGGAGAGGGAGAATATCGCTTAATTCTGCACCGCTGAACCAAAAAGGGTAAGGCCAGGTCATCGTCTCCGCCAACAGTTGAAAAACGAGAGGAATATCGGAGTGCTGCCAATCCAATATCGCGTGGATATGCCATATTTCGACCTACCGCCGTTAAATATCCAATCCAAGGCAGAGCTGCAAAGTTCATTCTTCCCAATCGGTCCGCATCGGCAGCAGCAAAAATTGAGCTGATGCTTAAACCGGGCATTAAGGTTCCATTCCCAATAAATAGAGCCGGTTCGGGCCCGAGTATTTCCATAAGTTGTTCCAGGAATTGAGGAGAATCAGGACGGCAATCGGCATCCGTAACAAATACCTGTGGGTGGCTTGCGGCCGTTAAACCTAAGTGTAGGGCATCCCGCTTCCCCGGTCTTTTTTTGCCGGTCAGGCGAACCACGCGAACCCGTTCATCTTGGCTTGAAAACTCATCTAAGATTCGAAGTGAATTGTCTTGGGAATCGTCATCTACCAAAATAAATTCCACCTGTCCTGAAGCTTTGCAGCGCATCCATTCCGGGAAGTTTTTCTTCCAATCCTGCTCAGCATTCCGACCACAAATAACCACCGATAGGGCTGGGCATTTCCCCAATCCCCGTTGGGGGTTGGAAAAGAAAATGGCCCCTTGAGCTACCATCTGGGCTACCGCTCCTGCGCCAAACAGGTAATCCGTCAACATTCAACAAATATTGCTGAAAATTGTGGACTTTTGCAGAAGATATGCATGTTTTTACAGTAGAAAAGAAAGCAGAGGGCTCAAATGCCAGAGCGGGCAATTTGAAAACAGGACATGGAGAAATACCTACTCCAATATTCATGCCCGTTGGAACCCTGGGGACGGTAAAGGCTGTTCACCAACGGGAATTGAAGGAGGACATCAATGCTTCCATCATTTTAGGAAACACCTACCATCTGTATTTGCGGCCGGGTACAGATATTCTTGAGGCCGCCGGTGGTTTGCATCGATTTATGAATTGGGACAGGCCCATTTTGACCGATTCTGGAGGCTATCAGTTGTTTTCTCTGACCAACATGCGTAAGCTTACAGAAGAAGGCGCATTGTTCCAATCGCATATCGATGGATCGCGGCATCATTTTAGCCCAGAATCGGTGGTGGATATTCAACGAAAAATTGGAGCCGACATCATTATGGCCTTTGATGAATGTCCGCCTTATCCGGCGACACATGAGTATGTGAAAAAGAGCTTGGAGCTGACTCAACGCTGGTTGATTCGATGCCGTGAACAAATGGATCGAACAGAACCTTTGTATGGATACCATCAAGCCTTATTTCCCATTGTTCAAGGGGGCGTCTTTACCGATTTAAGAAAGCAAAGTGCCTCGTTCATCGCTGATTTATCGGATGTGGAGGGCATTGCCATTGGAGGTTTATCTGTAGGAGAGCCGGCCGAGTTTATGTATGAGCAAATTGAAAATGTGGTTCCCCTGCTTCCTGAGCTTCGTCCCAGATATTTAATGGGTGTTGGAACTCCAGAGAATATTTTGGAGGGCATTGACCGAGGAATAGATATGTTTGATTGCGTAATGCCAGCCAGAAATGGGCGAAATGGAATGCTGTTTACTTGGAATGGCATTTACAACATGAAAAACAAAAAGTGGGAAAAAGATTTTAGTCCCATTGATTCAACAAGCACCTTGTTTGCTGATACCACCTACAGCAAAGCTTACTTAAGGCACCTGTTTACGGTGAATGAACGGCTAGCCGCCCAAATCGCAACCCTTCATAATCTACATTTTTACCTGGATTTAGTGAAAACAGCAAGAAGGGAAATCGTACAGGGCACCTTTGCATCTTGGAAGCGGAACATCCTTCCCATTTTAACTCAAAGGAATTGATGCCATGAATTTTTTCGGGAAAATAGATCGGTACATCATTCGGCAATTCTTGTCGACGTTTATCGTAGCTATTTTCTTGATTTTATCTATAACCGTCGTTTTTGACTTCAGTGAGAAATTAGATGGTTTTATGGGTAAGTATGGAGCCATCCCAAGTTCCAAAGAAATCCTCTTCGATTATTACCTCAATTTCATTCCTTACTTCGGAAATTTATTTAGTCCACTGTTTGTTTTTATATCCGTTATTTACTTCACCTCACGAATGGCATATCGACTCGAAATCATTGCTATTTTAAATGCCGGTTGGAGTTTTTGGCGGTTGCTACTTCCCTTTATGGTCGGCGCTACTGTGATTGCAGCCATGAGTTATGGTTTGACGAATTGGATTATTCCCCAGGCCAATCGACAACGGCTTCAGTTTGAATCGACCTATTTTCGGAAGGGAGTTGGGTCGAGTCCAAATTTCCATCTGCAATTGAGTCCTGGAGAATTTGTGTTTACCGATTTGTACAATCAACACCGAAAATCTGCAGGTCGATTTTGTTACGAACGGTTGGATTCTAATTTCAATTTGAGGTATAAAGTAATTGCGAAAGAAGGTTTTTACGATAGCTTGACGGGGTCTTGGCGATTTTATTTGGGCGTTTCTAGGCGGTTTTTAAGCAACGGAAAAATAGTTACCAAAGAATTCGAAAACTGGGATACCATTTTGCCCCTGACTCCAAAAATGCTTCAACGCGATGTTAAAATTGTGGAAGCATTGGACAATGAGGAATTGGAAGAATTTATTGACAATCAAATTAAAAGTGGCTCAATATACCTACCCTTTTACTTGATTGAAAAACACAGTCGGCAGTCGAACCCCATTTCAGCCTTGATTTTAACCTTTATAGCTGTCCCAATTAGTTCTAGGAAAGCCAGAGGAGGAATTGGAATTCAACTTGCCGCTGGGGTAGCGCTCGCGTTTGCCTATATTTTTCTTCAAAAAATGACCGTTAGTTTTGCCCTAAATGGAATCTTGGCCCCTTGGCTAGGGGTTTGGCTACCTAATTTTATTTATGTGGGCATCGGATTTATTTTGGCTAAATTTGCCCAGCGCTAATACCATAGCAATATGAACTACTTGGATTTTGAGGAACCCATTCAAAAGCTCGAATCAGAATTGGCAAACTTGCGGGAAACTGCCGCATCAACAGGGACAGATCTAAATCCTGCCATTACTGAAATCGAAGAACGGATTAAAGAAAAAACACATGAGATTTTTAAATCTCTAAGTCCTTGGCAACGAGTTCAACTTAGTCGGCATCCCGATCGTCCCTACACACTAGCTTACATTGAAGCATTAACAGGTGGAGATTTTCAAGAATTGCATGGAGACCGCAATGTGAAGGACGATAAAGCCATGATTGGTGGATTGGGTAAAATAGATGCCTACAACTGCATGATTATCGGTCAGCAGAAAGGAATTAACACCAAAATGCGGCAGTACCGTAATTTTGGCATGGCCAATCCGGAAGGGTACAGGAAAGCCCTTCGTTTGATGAAAATGGCTGAAAAATTTGGCCTTCCTATCGTTTGTTTGATTGATACCCCAGGAGCTTTCCCCGGACTTGAAGCCGAAGAACGTGGTCAAGGCGAAGCCATCGCCAGAAATCTGATTGAAATGTTCCAGTTGACGGTGCCTATTATTTGCATCGTCATAGGAGAAGGTGCCTCTGGAGGAGCCTTAGGGATTGGAATTGGAGATCGGGTGTTAATGCTTGAAAACACATGGTACTCGGTGATTTCGCCCGAATCGTGTTCTTCCATTTTATGGAGAACCTGGGACAACAAAGAACAAGCAGCAAAAGCCTTGAAACTTACTGCAGAGGACATGTTGAGATTAAAATTGATCGATGGCATCATTCCTGAACCATTAGGCGGAGCCCACCGAAATCACCAGGGTGCTTTTGATCAGGTTAAAAAAAGCATATTGACACAGTTGCCTAAACTGTTGAAGTTGAGTCCTGAGAAACGAATTAAAGAACGCATTCAGAAATTTGAATCAATGGGGGTTTTCAATGAATGAGTTCTTAAGCATTGTTCCAGGTCAGGTATCCGTACCGGAATTGCACAACCACTTGCTGTCTGGTGTATCGCCCCGACCAATCGCTTTTGTTTCTACCATCGATTCAAAAGGGAATGTCAATTTAAGTCCCTACAGTTTTTTCAATGTGTTTGGCGCTAATCCGCCCATCGCCATTTTTTCGCCTGCCCGTCGGGTTCGAGACAATACCACAAAACATACCCTTGAAAATGCCCTGGAAACCAAAGAAGTGGTGATCAATATCGTTGATTATTCCATGGTCCAACAGGTTTCATTATCGAGTGTAGAATACCCCAAAGGCGTTAATGAATTTATTAAAGCCGGTTTTACCATGCTGAAATCAGAAACGGTTCAGGCTCCACGCGTAGCAGAATCTCCGTTTCAAATGGAGGCAAAGGTGATTGACGTGATTCAAACAGGTCAGCAGGGTGGTGCTGGAAATTTGGTCATTTGTGAAATTCTAAAGGTTCATATTGCCAAACGGATTTTGGGTCAGGATGGCAGAATTGACCCTTTTAAACTGGATGCCGTGGCCAGGGCAGGGGGAAATTGGTACCTGCGTGCCCAAGGGAATGCGCTCTTTGAAGTCCCCAAGCCTGCTGGACCCGAAGGAATTGGCATTGATGGATTGCCTGAGTTTATTCGGAATCACCATGAGCTGTCTGGAAACCATTTGGGTAGAATGGGCAATTTAGTCCAGTTGCCAAGCCTAGAAGAATCAACCCAATACATTCATTCTCAGGAATTCAAAACTTTGGCAGAACAGCTAAAAGGCAATTCCAGCATCGAGATAGCCAAGATTTTACTTGAAAAGGAAAAGTCCAAAGAAGCGCTAATGGTTTTGTTGGGCTACAACCACCACCCAGCATGCTGATATACAACGTCACTGTGCATGTAGAATATGCCATTGAAAATCAATGGTTGGAATATATGTTGAACACGCATATTCCCGATGTGATGGCTACCCGGTGCTTTTTAGGAGCACGAATGAGCAAGTTGATTTCCGATCAAGATCAAGGAGGAAGTAGCTATTCCATTCAATATTCGATGGAGAATGAAGAGCAGTGGAACACGTATCAAAATCAGTTTGCCCCAAAATTGCAATCTGAACACCTTCAAAAATTTGGCACCCAATGCCTAGCTTTCCGAACACAAATGGAAGTGATTGCAGAATTTCCTGGCATCAAATCAACGTAAACACATGACAGAAGCACAGATTTGGATTTATATGCTGAAAAAAACAAGAGAGCAGACCCTTTCTCTTTTGAATAAACTCAGCGACTGCGATTTGGATGCCGACTACCTTATTGATGGTAAAAAAGTCAATACCATACGCTGGATTGCAGCCCACTTAGCGGTTAGCGCAAATTTCCTGCTGCTGCATACCACAGGGGGCGATCGTCTAAAATTACCTTGGGCAAGAGCCTATGGGTTGGGGGGGCAAGGGCTTCCTAAAGAGGAAGCTCCGAATTTAAATGAAATACTAGCGGCTTTGTCTGAAATTCAAGACCGGGCGGAAACTCATCTTCAGTCCTTAACAGAAGCAGAATTTGATGCTCCCACCACCACGGGAACCAATTTTGGAGGAGAAGACAGCGTTCGGGCAATTGTTGCTCATCACATCCGCCATGAAAATTCCCATGCAGGTCAGCTCGGTTTGATTTGCAAAGCACTTGGAAAACCAACCATTTAAACCAACCCATGAGCACAAATTCGGCCATTCGAGTTTTTATAGCAGACACCCATTACTTGGTGCGGCAAGGGTTAAAGACAATTTTCGCTGCCCCTGATGGATTCGAAGTGGTTGGGGAAACCGATGACCTTGGTCAAATTCTTAACCTGGTGGAAGAAACCCAGCCGGATGTGGTTGTGGTGGGTTTAAATATTCAAGGGGTTTCTGTGGTTGGGATAATTGAGGAATTAAGAAGGCGGCTTCCGTTTAAAAAAATTCTGGTTTTAGACACCAACGAAGACGCCAACGAAATTGTACGGTTATTAAGTATGGGGGTGCATGGCTACATTTTAAAGCAATGCGACCACCAAGAAATCATCGACGCTGTAAATACCATCGTGCAAGGAAAGAACTTCTTTTGCTCCAATGTACTTAAGCTCAATAAAACTCCACTGAAATCAATGTCGCAGGTGGACAACGACAGCACAATTCGGTTGTCAGAACGAGAGATTGAAATTCTAGAACTGATTTCACAGGGATTAACCAACAATGAAATTGCGGACAGAACCTTTATTTCTTCTCATACTGTCGCATCTCACCGAAAAAGCCTGATGAAGAAGTTTGGCGCTAAAAATAATGTTGACCTTGTCATTTCAGCCATTAAGGAAAATTTTATTGCCTTTTAATCTTCCCCCTACATCAGCAATTCCTTTTTTTCTTTTTTCCCTTAGTAAATCCAGTATTTCCCCATCACTGTTGTTGGGGCATCCCGTCAAAATGTGTCAAATTGGCAGAATTTGAGTAGTGGAATAGGACATAATTGAGCTGATTTCTTGTCCATTCAGCCAAAATAGGCCAGCTGTATCGATTGGAATGATTTTAGTAATGTCCAATGAAAATTTTACCTTAAAAACCTTAGATATGGGAAAGATTATTGGAATAGACCTAGGAACCACCAACTCTTGCGTAGCTGTGATGGAGGGAAAACAACCCGTTGTAATACCCAATAGTGAAGGAAAGCGTACAACCCCTTCCATTGTGGCATTTCTTGACAACGGAGAACGTAAAGTGGGCGATGCGGCAAAGCGCCCATGACCAGCGCCTGAGCCATGTAATACACCAACATGTAGCCTACTCCAAATTCGCTGACTTCTGAATTTCCCATGTGCAGTAGTCCGAAAAACAGAGATGAAGCCAACAAGGCGGCCAATGGAGAGCGGATAATTTGATGCATGCCGCGCATTAAAAACCCCCGAAACACCCATTCTTCGAACAAGGTTTGAAAGGGGAACAGCAGCAGTGCCCAGGGTAAAAATCGTAGAAATGCCGGCCAATCGCCTTGCCATTTAATGTTGCCGCCCCCCAAAACATAGAGGAAGTCGGCCGCTCCAATCAATCCCAAGACCAGCACCAGCGCAGCAAAGAACACCCCATAGCGAAAGGGGCGATCGGCAGTATTCAATGCCCGTGTGGATAAGCCCGACCAGGGTTTCCACAGCAGGTATCCCACTGCGATAATGGGAACGAATCCGGCGAAGAGTGCCAATAACACCCATTCCGGTCTGGCGTTCTGAATCAGTTCAGGTTGAGATTGGATTTGCTGGAATTCGATGCCAAGGATTGAACTGAGGGCCCACAAACCTGCAAATTGCATGAGCAACATGCAACCCAGCAACAGCAGTACCCACATAAACCAGCCTAGGATGGGGATTTTATCGAATTCGGGTAGAGAAAGAAAATGTCGATTCATGTTTATTTTGGGTTGTTGGGGCCGGCTGCATTGCCTGTGCTGCGCTGATTCCAAATCCAATAGAACGGAAGTCCAAGGGCCATCAATCCAAGT
>OAPA01000029.1_pt1 | contig 11070 bp, 6 predicted proteins | sample 1494321 | NCBI WGS metagenome assembly OAPA01 (sample SAMEA3275634, study PRJEB22092) | marine metagenome | biome: ENVO:00000447; feature: ENVO:00002042; material: ENVO:00002010 | collected 2014-06-21T08:30:00+00 | depth 0 m
GGAAGGAACTTCCAACGATTATTTGCCGGCCGAGGTACCGGCATTGCCTAGTTTTCGGCTTCAAATGTCTGTTTCGGCCATGATTCGGAAATTTGAGTTGGATTATTTTACGGGCACAGTGTACACCACCAACAGAAGGGTTTGGGAGCACGATCAAAACTTCAAGAACTACTTGGTAGATATACGGGCCAGTGCCATTGATATGGAGACAGCCACCATATTTACCACGGGTTTTGCCAACAGCATACCGCATGGAGCTTTATTGTTGGTGTCAGACAATCCTTTGGTTCCTGAGGGAGTTAAGACCAGCAAGAACGATGCTGTGGTTACCAAGAATTTTGCCACCAATCATTTAAACATTGGTATAGAATCTTTGCGGGAGCTTAGGGATTCTGGTGAATCGGTAAAGCATTTGCGGTTCGAGTAAAACCTATTTATTCAGGTTTTGAGGCCTTGCGGCAGGGATTGAACAAGGTAGCCCGCCAGGTTGGCAGCGGCTGCTGACCTTAGGCCGAGGAGGCGACTTTAGGAGCCACCGCAGGCCAAGGGCAGCCCGATGCCAACCGCGGCCTACCTGTGAAAGCCCGTTTGCCGCCCAAACTCTTCCCTTTAATAGACTATAAAAGTAAGAGCTGAATCTTAATTTATTAGAAGTTTCCAGTGTAGGTGGCCGCAGCTGAGTAGGTATGTGCCTTTGGGTAGTGCAGGTTCGATGCTGCTGCTGTGGCTGGCGAATAGGCGCAGTTGTCGGATTCGCCGGCCCATGCTGTCGAAGATTTCAGCGTCAAGACCATCGGTCGGCCAATTTAAGCTGTTTATTTGAACAGTACCCTGGCTGGGATTTGGGAAAACAGAAACAGAATTCCCCGTTCCAATTAATTCCATATTGCTGATGCTAAGCGCTTTGAGAACTGCGGCCATGGCATCTACCTTTCCATGTCCCCATTGCACATGGCCTGAATCGGGTAGGGAGCCCGTGCGGATGTCTTCTCGGGCCGTTTCGCGAAGAATGTTGCGCACCTGTTCTGCGCTCAAATTTGGATTGGCTTGAAGAACCAAAGCGGCGACGCCTGCGGCGGCAGGAGAGGCCATGGATGTGCCGCTGGCTTTTCCGAAGGGATAATTTCTGCCGTTAAAGGGAACGGAAGCGGCGAAGGTGTAGGAGGCGTTGGTGTATGAATTGACAGCCGAAGTAATGTTTCCGCCGGGTGCCGAGACATCGGGTTTCATTTTCCCGGTGATTAGGGGGCCTTTGCTGCTGAACAGGGAAAGGAATCCGTTGGCCATGGGGCTTCCGGGAGCGGGATAGAACTCTGGGGTATGGGAAGCAACCGTGAGCACCGAAGCTGCGCTTGCGGGCTCTCCGATACCATAATCTCGATTCCCCTGAATCCAGCCTGAGCCCCAAGCGGAAAAGGGCATGCCCCAGTTTCCAACTCCATTGTTTAGTTCTGTGACGTTCCAGGAATGTAGTCGGCCGGAGGATGCGGTAGCCACGATATTTATTTTCAGGTTCCCCGAAATTTGCTGGACCTTAATTTGGGCATGTGGTCGTTGGTTGAGCATGTGAGCAGATTCCAGAAGTACGGAAATGCGGACGCTGTCTCCAGCGGCATAAATGGTTGTATCGGGCAACCAAGCGGGGCCTTGACTGCTGTGGTACCAAAAGCTGGATGCCAACCATTGGTTTGAGTTGTTTCGAATTTCAATTTGAACGGAAAAGGGCTGAGCGGGTTCGCCCCAAAAACTGAGGCATTGGCCCCACATATTGGGGTGGGCATTGAAGGGGTACATTTCTATGCCGCTGCGGATGGTATCGGAAGAAAAGGTATAATCGAGGTGGAAATTAACGTCTCCGTTGTTGCCGGCGGAGGAAACAAAAACCACTCCTTGTTGAGCCAAGGCATCTATAGCTTGGCTAAGAAGGGATTGACCGTCTAGAGTTCCAATGTAATAGAGGCCCCAGCTCATATTTATCACCAATCGTTTTCCGGCTTGGTCGGCTTTTTCTTTCATCCATTGGAAGGCATCGAGAACGGCACCGGCATCGACCAAAAAAGTCACCAGCAACAGATCAGCTTCCGGGGCCATTCCTACATGAGCGGTTCCTGCTCCTGCTCCGGCAGCAATTCCAGCTACATGAGTACCGTGGTAATGCACATCGTAGATATTTGAAGTATCGGTGCCTGCCTGAATCAACTCGGCTGGGGATGCATATTCGGTTCCGTATCCGGAACTTGGTGCGGGGCCGGAGCGTTTAAACTGATCCCAAGCGGCCACAATTCGGGTTTGTTGTAAGGCGCTATCGTAAAAGGTAGGGTGGCTATAATCAAATCCCCAATCGGTAATTCCGATCATCACATCTTTACCGCGCAGCGGAGTAGGCAATGAAAATCCTTGATGAACGCTATCGGCACGGGTGTCTTTTCGCGCTCGTTCCAAAAGAGGAGATGCCTTAGGAGCGGCCATAGCCATTTCGAGTCCGGGCAGGTTGATTAAGCTTTGGGTTTGCCCTACCGGCACCTTAAGGGAGAGCACATTTCCGGCAGGTTTTCCGCAAAGAATACCTCTGTCCAATGCCGTTTCTGTGGAAAAGCTAGGGTTTACTTTGGCCAGAACAGACCAATATCTTTTTCCTTCGATTGATATTTCGGAAAAGGCTGAGGATGTAAGTCCGTTCAGGCTCCCATTTAAAAGAGCGTCCAACTGTTGAGCTTGGGTTGCAGCCGTAAAAAAGCAGAAAAAGAAAGCAAGAGGGAATCGTAATTGCATGCTTCAAAATTAGATTAAATTCAACGAAATTCTGTTGAATTTTACATGTTGGGTAAAGGTTGGGAAAAAGGGGGCAGCCATACCAATCAAAGGTTAAGCACCGGCTTTTTTCATGAATTTTTTGGCTTTGCGTTTGTTTTTTTTCATGCGTTTTTGGGTGGCTTTATCTTGTATGTCCATGTGTCGTTTTTTAGCTTCCTTTTTCTTTTTTTCTAGGGCCTTTTTTTGAGCTTTGGTCAGCGTTTTCTTGGTGGTTAGTTCTGTGTCTTTTTCCTTTTGTTTTTCAGCTTTATCGGCTGATTTAGCTTTTTTACGGCGTTCTTTTTTATCCATGCTTGATTCTCCGCCTAAAAAATCAAGGGTATGCAAATCAGCGCGTTTTTTTGCATTGAGGTGTTTTGATTTTGTATGGGATTGGACGCGGGCTTTTTTTCCTGTTTTATTCACTTGATTTCCGAACCGATTGTTTCGGGTGCTTCCGCATGCCGTGCAAAAGAACAGGGTTAAGGCCAGGCAAAGGGTGGCGTATCGGTTAGCGGACATACACAATTTTGGCTTGTTTATGGACCTTTAATTTACCGCCTTTGTGTTTAATCAAATTTGCTCCGGGTTGAACCAGTAGGGTTGTTCCGGCTTTTAGTACGAGTCGGCCCCCCCGTTCGATGTGTAGGGATGAGCCGGTTTTCAATTCAAGTGTAGTATTTTCAAGCATATTGGGGTGTTGGGGGCTGGATTTTGCAACGACGGGGCTTTGGCCTTGTTCTAGGGAAAGTCGGCAGCCCTTTTGAATGCGCAAGTTGGGTTTATGGGTTCCATGCAGAACGATGTAGCCGCACCAGCGCAACTTACCGTACAGGGTATATATTTGGCGTTCCAAGGTCACTTTTGCCCGGAACTTGTCGGGTTCATCTTCGAAGGTAATTCGTAGTCCGTTCAGGTGAATTTTACGGTTTTCATGTGCTGCGTTAGGGTTGGCGGTCCAGCCTGATTCGTAATGCGTAGTTTGGGTGTACACCGGAAGGGGAGCCGGGTTGCTTGAAAGGCTTAGTTCCTGATTTCCGCTCCATTTGCCAAAGGCATCGAATCCATCGCCGCCTTTTCTGTAGGTCCATTTTATGGAATCTCCTTCGGTTTCGGCGAGTCCGGGCATGAGGTCTTCTCGGCCCAACAGACTTCCGTCTTGGTTGGCATCAAAAGCCAGGTAAAGGTCGTGCAATCCTGTAAAAGGATTGGGCAGGCTTCTGTTTCGGTCAATGGGTATGGCGGCATTTCCCCAGCTGCAGGCGCCACCATGTGGTTTGGCGTTAAGGTCGGTTCGGAAAGTGAAATCCCAACGCCCATCGGCAGGAAGAGGAAAAAGAAAAGAGCCCAGGCTGTTTGGGAGATCGGGTCGTTCCGCGTACAATTCTGGTCCGCCGGTGCGTTGGTCTTTTCCAATCTGTATGTAGGCATAAACCCCCGGGCTTCCTTGTTCCAATTGCTTGTTGGGTCGAACGGCGCAATCGTGCTGCGGGCTCAGGTATTCTTCGGTGGGGTGGTTCATGCTTCGGTATTCCAGCCAGAGGTATTGGTTTTTGACTTTAGAGCTTAGGCTGTCTGAATTTAAATAGGGAAGTTGAATGCGCAGGGCATCGCCGGTTGTTCTAAAATCACGCAGCCAAAACACTTCTTTGGCGGGGCCCAGTTCGGCCTCTAGGTTTTCGGTATTGGTTTCTTGTCCGAAGGCATTGGGTGCAGATATCAGGAATTTTTTTGTTGGGGCCTTCCAGTTCATCATCCAGCGATCCCAGGCGGAGAATGAAATCATGCTGGAATTCATTTGGCCTGTTAGTCCGTAATTGGCTGGAGGTATAGGCAGGCAGTGGGTTCCGGCTCCGCCGCCTGAATGCCAATGATTTCCGCCAAAAAGCCCGTGCAAGTGTTCGCATACCAAAACATGCAGGCTATGTCCAACTCCTTTTCCTTGGTTAAATGAAGCGGCGCTGTTGGTACCTAGGAATGGCCCAAAGGCGGGGCTTTGGTATGCAGTGACCCCGTAGCCGGAATGGTCAAGGGTCGACATGCCGTGCAGGTATCGATTGTTTTTCCAGATGACGTAGAGCAAATCCACCTTGCCATCGGCTTTTTTAATTTTGGGTTGGCCGGGGCGGGTGGTCGTCCATTGGTCAAAAACAGAAGCAGGAAGGCCTTGAGCCGTTTTCCAGCCTTGGTGGTTTAGAAATTGGCTCAACTTTTCAACCACCGGTTGAATTCCATACCCTTTGGGTCGTAAAGCGCTGCATGGGATGGAAAACACCTCCGGAATAAAATCGCCCAGCAGTTGGTATTGCCCGAACGATGCCTGCTCATAAAATAGTGTCACCAGTCCGGGATTTTCTTGGTTTGGGAAAGGGCTGAGCAGAAGGGGTGCGTGTGGAGGGGGTAAGGTACCACTCGGGTGGGTGGTCCAATCTGAGATCCAGGGTTCTCCAAGATTGCCCGGGCAGCGTTCTGAATAATCTACTTCGGCAAAAACCATGAGGGCATACAGGGTATCTTTGGGAGGCAAAAGGAATCCATTTTCCATGGCCAACTGAGAAAAACCGGGGTTGGTGGAAAAAAACAAAGGAAGAACCTGAAGTAAAAACAGCCTAAATTGCCGCATAATCCCGAAATTTACGCTTTACATGAAGAAAACGCTCATTTCTTTGGTGCTTTTTTTAGGCCTTCAGGCCTGTACGCCGATATATCCACCGGGAGTTCCCAGGGTTCCGGTTGACATATCCCTTTATGTTTTTGATCCAGATTTTGTTGATTTGCAAGCGGTTGGGGGATATGCCTTAATACCGGGAGGCAGCCGCGGCATTTTAATTTATCGGGTCAGTATAGATCAATTTAATGCGTATGAACTTCATTGCCCGTCGAACCATACAGGGGATTGTGGAAGGGTGAGCTTAGAGTCGAATGGGTTTTACCTAACCGATACAGATTGTCCGGGGAATGCCTGCGGCAGTAGGTTTAATATTATTACCGGAGGGGTAGAGTCAGGTCCAAGTCAATACCCTTTGGTTCGCTATAAAACAACTTTTGATGGGTCTTTGCTTCGAATTTTTGATTGAGATGGAGCTTTGCCCGATGGCTCAACGTATCTTTGAAACCAACATTCATTGATTATGAAGAAGTTCCCTTCCTGGCTTCCCTTGGCCATGCTGAACGCGATTTTACTTTTGGTATATGGCAGTACCATGTCGCATACCTTGCAAGAGATTGATGCGGGAGAGCTGGCGGCGGTTCAATACTTGCCGGGAATTGCGCATCCATCCGGCTATCCTCTTTTTACCTTTTTGGGATTTTTTGGGGTTCGTACTTTTGGGATTTTTGAGCCGTTGTTGGTTAGCAATGCCTTGAACTTGCTCATGGTTGTTCTTGGAGCCAATGGTTTTTTCATGGCTTTGCGGGTGGTGCATTCCAAGGGGAATTCTTGGTTGATGGCCTTATCGGTGCTTTCGGTTTTTTTATCGCTTCGGGTTTGGACTCAAGCCCTGAGCATTGAGGTGTATGCGTACCATATTGGTTTATTGGGTTTATGGGTTTGGGCTTTGGTTCGGTATCAACTGAAGCAAGGGAGTAGGGCTTGGTTGTGGTTGGGAGGAGCCACAGGGCTTTTGTTTACCAATCATTTGATTTCGGTGGTGGTACTTCCGGGTTTATTTTGGGTGGTTTGGCGAGCTCAGGCTACCTGGAAGCAGCGGGGCATTGAATTGGTTAAAATGGGGGCCGTTGGACTTTCCTTGGCGCTGCCCATGTATGCCGCATTATATATGTTGGCCCAGCAAAACCCCGATGCCTACTTTGGAGATTTAACTTCCTTTTCAGGATTTTGGAATCATGTATCGGGCGCACAATACCGAGTATGGATGTTTCAGGGTTGGGAATTCAGTAAAGAAAACATCAGCCTTTTTGTAAAGGGTTTACCTATTGATTTGTACTGGACATTATTGCCGGTTCTTCCCGGCTTATGGTTTGGCCGAAAATATTGGCCTTGGTTATTTATTCAATTGGTAGTTTGCATTTGGTATGCCTCAAATTATGATATTCCGGATATTGAGCCGTACTATTTATCGGCCACAGTTCTGTTGCTTTTTCCTGTATATGCCTTCTTTTCTTATTTATTTGAAAGCATAAAGCCGGCTTGGATATCGTACCTGCCGGCGGTACTTATACCCGTATTGATGTTTGCAAAACATGTGGAGCGTGCAGATCGGAGTACGGATGTATTGGTGGAGAGGTATGCCACAGCGGCCCTTGAAAGTGTGCCGCAGAATGCCTTGGTTATTACGCGGCAATGGGATGTTTTTGTGTCGCCCTGTATGTATTTGCAGAAAGTTGAAAATCAGCGTAAAGATGTTGTAATCTTAGATAAAGAATTGTTTCGAAGGCCGTGGTATTTGGTTCGGGGTCAGGAGAAACACCCTGAGGTTTGGGCGGGAACCGAAGTGCAGATGGATAGTTTGCTACCCAAATTAAAAGCATTTGAAGATGGGGATCCCAATCCGGTCGGGATTCAATTTGCATTCGAAGATTGGATACAATCATTAATGCGAGAAAACGCAGGCCGAAGGCCGGTGTTGCTTGGTCCGGAATTGGTGGATGAAGAAGTAGGTCGAAGGACAGATGTTGTTTTGCCGGAAGGCTATCGGCTGGTTCCACTGACTTATTTTTACATTCTTCAGCGGGATACAGCCTACATTCCTGTGGTAGAAAAGATAGACGTCATTGATGATATGTCGCCGGCGGTTATTGAAACCGAGAACCGAATTCATCGCATGATTCGGCAGTTGCGCGTTAGTATGATGGCCAATCGGTTTGGGTATGAAAATTATTATGGTCAGGTGGAAGAGGCCAATCGCTGGCGTCAACGGGCCGATCGAATGCGTGGCCGAAAGTCAGCCCGAGGTCCGGTGGAGTTGCCTCCACAGCCTCAGTAGTATTGTTTTTTTAGATATGTGCATAGACCTTCTAGGGCTGAATGGTACTCCTTGTAGTTAAACCCGTTCTAGGTTCAACTTTTGAGTCAATTTTATGTGGGTTTTTTTTACTTTTAAGCGCATGTTGAATTTCAGTTCGTTTCATCGATGCCTACTTGTGTGGTTGTTGGCTTTACCTTTGTTTGGGCAAGGAGTAAAAATAGGCGGCCAGGGTCAGGTACCGCCTCATGCATCGGCGGGACTTGAATTGGGCGACACGAATCGGGGTTTTTTGCCTCCGCGGTTAACCACGGCTCAGCGAAATTCCATACAAAACCCGTCGGAAGGCTTGCAGATTTACAATCTTGATCTGCATTGTATGGAGTTTTATCGGGGCACGAACATCGGTTGGTATAGCCCCTGTCCTGTCCCGCCCCAAGTTCAAACAGACAGCATAGATAACCTTTGGTCTCAAGGCTTCCGGGTACATTATACGGTGTTGAGTGATGGGGGTAGTGCCCTTATTGAACGGGGAGTCTGTTATGATACCCTTTCGGGCCCGGACACCTCCAATTCCAAAGTGACAACCTTACCCGGCTTGGGTTCTACAGCCCACATCCTGGTCAATTTGTTGCCCGGCAGAACGTATTACGTACGCAGTTTTGTGGTGGCCCAGGGAATTCCGGTGGCCTATGGGAATGAATTGAGCATTCAGACTCCAAGCATCAAGGCCGGGTCGGGCCAAAGTTTGCCGGGCACTCAATTTGCTGCCAGTTCGGTATTGGATGCTCCGCGAACGGCGCCCAAAGCGTTTGACAACTCACTGGATGACATTACAGGCTGTTGGCATTCCAACAGTGGAGACGTATCGAATGCCTGGATTCGGGTTCAGTTTACTACTCCACAGGTGGTTCAATCGTATGCCATGTGGAGGCGCTGGGGGAACGATCATATTCCCAGCAATTGGGTAATGGAAGGCAGCAACAATGGCAGCAGTTGGACCAGCTTAGATGTGCGCAGCAATTCTGCACCCCCCATTGTTACGAGTGGACTAAGCCCAGTTCAAAGTCCTTTTGGATTGTACTTCATGAACAACAGTACGCCCTATCTGTATTATCGGTTGCGTTCATCGGCAACGGTGAACAACAGTTCATATACCGTTATTGGGGAATTGCTGTTGATGGGGCCCTAAGTATTGGCCGTTAAATCAAAGGGGGCGGGAAATTTGAACGGTGTGGGCCCTTGTATTGCTCCGAAACGACAATCGGCGCATTACTTTAATTGGAGCACCAGTTTTAGATTGATTAATCTGGGGGTCAAATAATTTGGAACGGCATATCGGCGCCCGGAAACGTCTCGAATCCACAAATAGGAAATGGTATTGTTGATGTCAAGAAGGTTAAAGAACTCGAGCGATGCCCAAAAGGTCCGAATATGGCTTTGGTGGACTTTCGGTCGATTGGCATCGAGGAAGACAAAGCTGAATCCAATATCTACACGGCGGTAAAATGGGCTTCGAAGGGTATCGGCGGCCCTGAGGTCGCTGGGCGGGCCGAAAGGCAATTGGCTTCCGAACAACAGATTCAGGTGGACTCGAAAGCGTTCCAGACCGGGAAGTTCGTCTTGGAAAAAGACGCCCACATTGAGGAGTTGGTCCGTGGGCCGGGGTAAAAATCCATATTCTACAGGATTTCCTCCTGGTCCAATGCCTTGGTCGCCGTCGAGGTCTTCCATGGTATTTAAAATTCCAAGGGAAACGTATGAATCCAATCCTGGGATAAACTCCCCATTTAGTTTTACATCCAATCCGGTGGCGTAACCCTGTGCCATGTTGTTGGCCAGGTAACGGATTCGTACATTATCAATCTTATAGGGATTGAGGTCAAATAAGGGCTTGTAGTAGGCTTCTGCGGTAAGTTTAAATGGCCTACCCCACCATTTAAACTGGTAATCCATTCCAATTACTGCGTGCCAGGACTGTTGAGCTTTGACGCCTTGTTGAAGCACGCCATCTAAGTCGCGCAATTCGCGGTAAAAAGGGGCTTGGTAGTATAAACCGCCGGAGAGTCGGAATAGGAAGGCATTTTTCCAATTGGGTCTGAATCCCAATTGCATTCTTGGGCTTAGCAGAAGTTGCTGGTTGTAATCCCACCAGTGTGCCCGAAGACCTGCGCTCAACAAAAGGCTAGAGGAATCGGGCAGCAAGAATTTTGTTCGGCTTTGGATGTAACTTTGAATGCGTTGGCTTTGAAGCGTAGAAGAAGTATTTCGGACCTCGTCCAGTTCCATGCCATTCAAGTCTGCCGGTCCATTAAAGGGAAGTAAATAACCGGAGGAGTCCAGGAGGCTCCATTCGCTCAATCGGTCTTGGATGTGTTCTCTTCTGTATTCTGCGCCCCACAGGCCTACAAATTCAAGTCGTTTGGATTTAGCGCGGTGTTCACCGGCGTATCCCCAGGCCCAGACTTGGCCTTCCATGCGGTTTCGGGCATGGTTTAAAAACGTGCCATAACCGGTTGTATTTACCACTTCACCAAAATTCGGGCTACCTAAATCGTTTTCAATTTCGCCCAAAAAATATTGTCCTTGGACATCGAAATTTTCTTCTTCTATGGTTCGGAAGGAATTGACATAGGCTCGGTGCTCTGAATTCCCGGGCGACCATTTCAGGTTCAGAGCTCCGCTGCCCACCTGAAAGCGAGTAGATTCCTGTCCGTCGAAATACACATTTAGCTGTTTGGCTTCTTGGATATGTCCAAACTGGGTTTGTCGATTTTCGGGGATAACCCGGTAATTGTTATCGGAGAAGGAGCCAAAAAAGCTAATTTCCCAATCTTCATGGGGGTCATAGGCTAGGAAAGCCTGAACATCTTGGAAAACAGGCTGATAATCTCCTCGGGTATCCAATCCGGAAAGCAAATAATTGTTGCTTTTGTACCGGTATCCGATGTTGTATTTCAATCGGTTGTGAAAAATGGCATCTTCTACGTGCAGGCTTCCTCCCAGGAATCCAAGAGCAGCATCGGCACGGAACAGAGTTGGTTTTCGATAGGCCACATTGAGCACCGAGCTCATTTTATCTCCGAACCGGGCTTCAAATCCGCCGGCTGAAAACTCGATCGATTCCACCATATCCGGATTGACAAAACTGAGTCCTTCTTGCTGTCCGCTGCGGGCTAAAAACGGCCGATAGACCTCCATACCATTCACATAGGTAAGATTTTCATCGTAGTTTCCGCCGCGTACAGAGTATCCGGACGACAATTCATTCCCGGCGGCGACTCCAATGCCCTGTTGCCGTATTAAAGCTACCAGAGCATCGCCCGGGACGGGCATGGCCTGAACAGATCGG
>OAPA01000031.1_pt1 | contig 10555 bp, 10 predicted proteins | sample 1494321 | NCBI WGS metagenome assembly OAPA01 (sample SAMEA3275634, study PRJEB22092) | marine metagenome | biome: ENVO:00000447; feature: ENVO:00002042; material: ENVO:00002010 | collected 2014-06-21T08:30:00+00 | depth 0 m
AGCCGTTTGCGTTTTTGCCTACGTCATCAAAGGCCTTGCCTGTATTTTTGCCAGCCTTCTTGGCATTCGTTTCGACATTGCCAAGCCTACCTTTTAGGTCTTCTAATTCCTTTTTGAGCTTTGTGGTTTCCGCTTGGAACTCCAGCACTATTTTGTCGATGGCCATCGGCTTCTTTTGTTTTAAGTTTTAGTAAGCGAATGAAGTCGTTAATCGTGCCCGAAGCCATCAAATCAACAAACTGCGAATGTTCGCCACTACACAAAAATAAGCAATCGGCATCGAAATCGCTTAACCAATTGAAGACCTTATCTCGCCAAGAATTGACTTTAAGATGTCCTTCTTTTTTGTTACTTGACCGATGCTGCCGTCTTTTTCAACCACAAAACCGACATATACTTTGCCGGTAATTCCCATGTCTTTTGCGGTGGGCGGGTACCGAAGGTTTTTGCCCAAAAAGGCGTACAGTTTTTCTTGGAAGCAAGCGTCGACGTCTTTGGCTTTTTCGCAACCGGCAAACCGAGGCATGTCTTCCACAATTTGAAAAATCTGATCGTCTTGGACAGCTTCTTCTTGTTGACCGAACTCGCCTTGCTGATCGGAGATTTCAGTTTCGAGGTCGATTTCCACGTCGATTTCCACTTCTTGTTCCAATTCCACCTCGTTTTCAACAATTTGAATTTGTTCAACTACGGATGGAGGTGGGGGCTTGGGAGCTGCCGAAGGGGGAGGTGGGATGTAATTAATCACTTGTTCCTGCACTAAGAATTCTTCTTCTGGAACAAAAAATTCCATAAGACGCTCTTCAAAATACCGGAACTCGGTTGCCATTAGGACGGCAGACACCGAGATGGTAAGACCAACGGCAAACATGAGGGTTCCATATTTGCGTAAATCTACTTCGGGGTTTTTCCTGTCTTTCATACTACAAAGTATTAGTTAAAGGTACGCAATTGCCTTGAAATTGAGAAGGCCATATGCACCATTTTACGCTTTAGTTCAAGAAACGTTCAATCATTTGTGAAGAAAGGCTACGACGAGAGGCATTTTGAAAGGCCATTTTGCCATAAATCAGGAGGAAAATGCCTGCGCCGAGAAACACCCCTATGGCATCTGCCAGAGCGTCTTTCCAATCTGCATAGCGGTCTGTGAATGCAATTCCTTGGATGATTTCGAGGGCGATTCCATAAAAGATACCCAGGGTGAGAACCAAGGGGAAGAAATGGTCGCGTAAATAAGTGAATCGGGTTTGTTTTCGTAAGCCCACCATCCAGCTGAGAGAAATTAGGGTAAACAGCACAAGGTGAGCGAACTTGTCAAAACTAATAAAGGGAGCGGCGGCAAGGTCTTTGCCTGGAGTTAGGCAGAGCCCGCCGGCGATGAGTGTAAGAAAGGTGGCAATGAAATTGTGCCGCCAGAACATGAATCAACCTAAAAAGGACTGGTATGCTTCGCTATCCATGAGATCGTTCAGCTGATCGGGCTGACTCACCTTTACTTTAATAATCCAGCCTGCGCCATAGGGGTCGGAATTTACCAATTCTGGATTGTCGTTCAAGCTTTCATTGAATTCTAAGACCTCTCCGTCCACGGGCATAAACAAATCAGAAACGGTTTTGACGGCTTCAACGCTGCCAAAAACCTCGTCTTTGCTTAGGGTTTCTCCGGTGGTTTCAACCTCAATAAAAACGATGTCGCCAAGTTCGCCTTGAGCGAATTCGGAGATGCCGACAAGGGCAATATCTCCGTCCATTTTAATCCATTCGTGGTCTTTGGAAAACTTCAAACCTTCGGTAGAGCTCATGTGAAAAATTTTGCTCAAACCTACTGTTTTTTTACTTGATTGGCAAGAGGCCCGGCATCATCTTTGTAAACCTCTTATTTGGTCTTAAAGACAGTTCTAGCAAATTGATTTTAAGATTAGAAATCAAGTTCGTATTGCGGGGAGGGATTGAGTATGTTGTTCGGGTAAGGTGATTCGGTACGAATCGGGGAGGGGAGAATACGACGGAACGAATTTGACCTGCTGACGTGTCCACCTTATTTGATTGGTTTATCCCTTTTTTGTTTTCATTGGTTTGTATTTCCTGTGGTGTGCAATTGTGGTGGAAAAATGGTTTTTGGGTATGGTGTTTATTTTATTGTAAAGGGAGGGATGGTGGCGAAACGTTCTCATGGGGTGTTGAAGGGAAACAGGCCTAGTGTTTAGTGATGAATAACCGAATGCTAGATTGTTTATTCGGTTAAGTCCATGATTTCACAATAATTGGCTACTAAATTGCCTTGGGTGGCGAATTGTAGCTTTTCTCAAAACCACACAAGTGACACCCTAATAAACAACAAAACCCTCTCGAATGAGAGGGTTTTTAATTAAAGTATCGGCAATGATTGCATTATCGAACCAAATTGACTCATAAAAAAACCAGCTTCAAAAGAAGTTGAGATTCATATGTTACTACGTGTGGCAGCCTTGTAAATACCGTTTTGTAAGGTGCAAATAATTCAGGGCACAGCTGAAAATAGTTGCAGGTGTAATGACAGACTTTTTAAAATGTCACTAAAAAACAGCATTTAGTTCGGTTCATGTACTAAAGTATGATGTGAGTTTTAGCAATGGAGTCTCGAAGTTTATCATCAACATTCACGGAATTAGCGTAATTATCCCAATTTGAGACTGTTATAGATACCTTATCAATGATCTCCTCAGCATTTTTTATGTTCATGCTCTTTCCAACAGTTAACAAATCTTGACGTGTGATATTTTTTCTCTTACCATTGATGCTGAGTGCATGTTGACTTACCCAATCACTTCCTGGTCTATATGCATGACAGACATCGTATGCTGGAGACAAGTTCCATTTACCTGACTTGTGCATTACAAATGCAAAGTTCTTTGTGTGGTCATCGCAGTTGCGTGACATCACGTTGAAGACCATTCTGCGGAAGAGCTCTTGAGCCTCTGGATAGCTCAAACCAAGCATTCGCATGGTTTCAAACAACTCCTCGTAACTGTACAAGGTAACTTCATTAAAATCATAGTGTCTCATGGCACAGAACGTTTGAACATGAACTTTTCCTTTACTATGCTCTCTATCGAAACGTTTTGTCATGAAGTGCGCTCTTCCATTTTCTTCTAATAATCTACATTCCATCATTTGGATTCCAGCACCAACAGCCATATGATAATAAGCCATTTCTACTCGACCATATCCCATAGATGCTCCAAACTGTGAGTCCGAAACCCCATCGAACTTAATGAGCCAATGTTCAAATCCTTTAGGAGCGCTTGCTTGTCCGCTTCGAACTTCCCCTGTTTTTTCGTTGAATGCGATTAGGGCCTTTGCTCTGGCTCCACCTGCAGAAGAACCAATCTTTAGAATTTCAAAAATCGCCTTCTCTTCATCTTCCGTTAAGTTTGTTGTAAAATCCTTCCTCCTTGATAGTATTTTTTCAGTAATTTCTATGACGCTACCTAATTCGATTTTAGTAGATGTGTTCTTTGTTTTTGGTTCGACTGGCTCAAATTCCAAAGCCCCCATACCACGCTCTCCTATAAAGCATAGTGTCTCAACTGGGTTCAAACTATTTGTTGGTCTACCTTGTCTTGATAGCCAGGTATTAATTAAAGCATTTCCATATTTGTCTGGAAGAATGTCTGCCAACAATCCAGGCAGTCCTTTAAATGTTGAGTTATCTCTGTTTTCAGGAAACTCGAACCAATTTTCTCCTTGACGTATAGGCATGAAAATAGGTGATAAATCGAGTTCTAAATTTAGAAACGCCTTATCATATTGAAATGTTCCCAATCCAGTTTCTGGATTCCAGGCAATGGCTCCAACTCTTTTGTTCCAGATGTTAACGAAAGCATTGCTTATCATTACCAATCAGATTTTTTAGTTGTTTTATCATTACTTTGTTTGGAAGCCTTTTGACGTTTTTTCATTTCCATTTCAGCTAACTTAATTGGGCTGATTTGTTGCTTCACCTCAAATGATTCGAATACATACAACTTGTTAAGTATTCTGAGTACTTGAATTAGCGTTACTAATTGACATCTTCTTCCCAATTCCATATCGGAAAGTGTGGTTCTGTTTATTCCAGCCCTATCAGCAAGGTCTTTTTGTGTAATGTTTTGCCGGAGTCGATGATGTCTTACAAACCCACCTAATGTATGAATGATGCCATCATCACTCATTTTTTGAATATTTTTGATGTTTTTATCCGTCATTAACTCGTTTTTTTGTGTTTTATGAGGGGTATATGCGTCAAAAATAAATTTTTCGCTTCAGTTTTAAAAATCCATTTTGATGGATACAGACATCACAAAGTGTATTTTAGGCACTTAATGAAGGATAAAGCCATCATGTATATTTATTTATATAGGAAAAAACCGAGCTTTCCTGCTCCCTTAACTCAAGAAAATTCAAAATGTTTATAACCTCCCTTTAGATTCTGTTCAGGACTGTTATTATCTAAAATTATTATTTGCCTGTTGCCGCCAATAAGAGGACGGTCATTATGGAAGGAACGAACGATATCAGTTGATAATTCTGTTTTCTTTTTTGCCTTATTACTTTCCTGTGCAGTCAAAGCATTCTGAAGATTTTGAAAATAAAAAAAGCACCGAAAAAAGATATTCGGTGCTTTTGTACCCGGGACGGGACTTGAACCCGTACAGCCGTGAAGCCACAGGATTTTAAGTCCTGCGTGTCTACCAATTCCACCACCCGGGCAATCGGGAGTACAAAAGTAACAAAAGGTTTGCGTTTCTCTTCCAAATTTGAAATTCATTTTGTTACTTTTGTGGAAAATGAAGAGCGAATGTCTTCATTTTTGTGTTAAAGTAAAGATTATCAATTATGTACTGGACTTTAGAATTGGCTTCCTACCTCGAAGATGCTCCTTGGCCCGCTTCCAAAGATGAGCTTATCGATTTTGCCATGCGGACAGGAGCCCCCATGGAAGTGATTGAAAATCTTCAAGAATTAGAAGACGACGGGGAATTGTTCGAGGCCATTGAAGACATTTGGCCCGATTACCCAACCAAAGACGACTTCTTCTTCAACGAAGACGAGTATTGAGAAAAGCACCGAAAGGTGCTTTTTGTGTTTTAAGCCCCCAATTATCAGCCCGTTTATACTGCTTTTTCCTTCTCATCCTTTACCTTTGAGGTCGCACATCATTCAAATGCAAACCTCATGGGTATTATAGATCGCTTTCTGGCCTCATTGCTGGGTGGAGGAAAAAATCGAAAAGACGTTAAAGAGCTGGAAGGTTTCGTTCAGCAAATCAATCAACTTTGGGAGCCCCTGACCAAGTTGTCCAACGACGACTTTCGTGCTCAGGTTACAGAACTTAAAAATTCAATCCGGGAAGAGATAAAAGAGCACCAGACACGCATTGATGAATTGGTGGCCAAGGCGGAATCGGAAACGTTGAGCGACGAAGAGAAGGAAGGCATTTATGAGGGCATAGAAAAAGAGGAAAAGCTGCTGCAGGAAACGTTGAAAAACGCGCTTAGTAATGCACTCCCCCTAGCCTTTGCCTGCGTGAAAGAAACAGCAAATCGCTTCAAAAACAATACTGAATTGCGGGTTAAGGCCAGTCCCTTTGATTTAAAAATTGCATCAGAGAAAGGATATATCCGAATTGAAGGCGAGGGAGAACAGGCGCAAGCCGTTTGGCCCAACCGTTGGTCGGCCGCCGGCAATGAAATTGTATGGGATATGCTGCATTACGATGTTCAGCTCATCGGCGGCATGGCCCTCCACCAAGGGAAAATTGCCGAAATGGCCACGGGAGAAGGAAAAACTCTGGTGGCGACCTTGCCCATTTTTCTAAACGCGCTTTCAGGACGCGGGGTGCACGTGGTAACCGTCAATGATTACTTGGCTCGACGCGACTCAGAGTGGATGGGACCTGTTTTCGAATTCCATGGCTTGAGTATTGATTGCATCGATCGGCATCAGCCCAATTCCGATGCGCGCCGGCAAGCCTATCGCGCCGATGTTGTTTATGGCACCAACAATGAATTTGGATTCGATTACTTGCGCGACAACATGGCAACGCATCCCGATCAATTGGTGCAAGGGGTACATCAATTTGCCATTATTGATGAGGTGGATTCGGTGTTGATTGACGAAGCCAGAACGCCTTTAATTATCTCTGGACCAACGCCCCGAGGGGAAAATCAGGAGTTCCTACAATTGAAGCCCCTGGTGGAAAAATTGGCAACGGCGCAGAAAAAATTGATTAATGTTCAGCTGGCAGATGCCAAACGCATTCTGAGCACAGAAACCTCAACTAAAGATGAAAAATGGAAGGCGGGGGAGTTTCTGCTGCGTGCGCACCGCGGCTTACCTAAAAATTCGGCTCTGATTAAGTTTCTTTCAGAATCAGGAATCCGCGCCATTTTGCAAAAAACAGAAAACCACTTTCTGCAAGACCAACAAAAGGAAATGCATAAAATTGATGACGAATTGTTTTTCGTTATCGATGAAAAAAGCAATTCGGTTGACCTTACTGAGAAGGGGCTGCAACTGATTAGCCAGGGGTACGACGATGAGAACTTTTTCTTGATTCCAGATATTGCGGCGGAACTGTCGCAAATTGACATTCAAATTCCCGATGCTCAGCAAAAGCTTCAGAAAAAAGATGAATTGATGCGGGATTTTACCGTGAAATCTGAGCGCATTCACACGGTGAATCAGCTGGTTCGGGCCTATACCCTTTTTGAAAAAGACACAGAATACGTTGTGATGGAGGGGAAGGTGAAAATCGTAGATGAGCAAACCGGTAGGATTATGGATGGCCGGAGGTATTCAGACGGTCTTCACCAAGCCATCGAAGCCAAAGAAAATGTAAAAATCGAGGCCGCCACTCAAACCTATGCCACGATTACATTGCAGAACTATTTCCGCATGTATCAAAAACTGTCGGGCATGACCGGTACGGCAGAAACAGAAGCCAAAGAACTTTGGGATATTTACAAATTGGACGTGGTGGTCATCCCTACGCACCGCCCCATTCAACGTAAAGACCAAGATGATTTGGTGTATAAATCAAAACGGGAAAAATACAACGCTGTTATTGATAAGGTAAAAGAGTACGTGGATGCTGGCCGCCCCGTTCTGGTGGGAACGACCTCGGTTGAAATTTCGGAATTGCTGAGCCGCATGCTTAAAATGGCCGGAATAAAGCATCAGGTGCTTAATGCCAAATTGCACCAGAAAGAAGCTGAAATTGTTGCAGAAGCAGGAAAGGCCGGGACAGTGACTATTGCGACCAACATGGCCGGTCGGGGAACCGACATTAAATTGGGTCCGGGAGTGAAAGAGGCAGGTGGCCTAGCCATTATCGGAACTGAACGGCACGAAAGCCGAAGGGTTGACCGACAGCTTCGAGGTCGCTCAGGCCGGCAGGGAGACCCCGGCTCCTCTGTTTTCTTCGTTTCGTTGGAAGACGATTTAATGCGCATATTCGGTTCTGAACGCATGGCCAAGATTATGGACCGAATGGGGCTGAAAGAAGGAGAAGTGATTACCCACTCGATGATTACCCGTTCTATCGAACGCGCTCAAAAGAAAGTGGAAGAAAACAACTTCGGAATTCGAAAGCGTTTGTTGGAATACGATGATGTTATGAACCTTCAACGCGAGGCCATTTACAAGCGCCGTCGAAATGCATTGTACGGGAAACGCATCGGACTGGACGTGTCAAATATGCTCTATGACCTTTGCGATCAGGTGGTTGAGGCTGGCTACAATTCTCGAGATGTGGAAGAATTGCGCATGGAGATCCTTCGGAAGTTAGGGGTAGATTCAAGTCTGTCTGAGTCTGAATTCCTTGAAGGGCAGCCCGAAAAACTATCGGCAGAACTGCACGAACAAGCCTTATCCGGACTTCAACGACGCATGGAGGCCATTCGTTCTGCCGTTTGGCCAGTTTTGGAACGGGTTTACCTTGATGAAGGCTCTAAATTTGAGAACATTATGGTTCCCCTTACCGACGGGCAACGCATGATTCAAATTTCTGTACCCTTAAAAAAGGCTTACGAAAACCAAGGTCGAGAAATTGTAGTAACCATTCAGAAATCCATCATTCTAGCCTTGATTGATTTACATTGGAAGGAGCACCTGCGCGAAATGGATGATTTGAAAAGCAGCAGCCATCACGCATCGTACGAACAAAAAGATCCCTTGTTGATTTACAAGCAAGAAGGGTTTAATTTATTCCAAGCCTTTTTAGCTAAACTGAACGATGAGGTGCTGTCCTTTTTGCTCCGTGCAGGAATTGCCCAAGATCGTCCTTCAGCTCCTAGTCGCCCAGCTCCAACTCCGGCTCCAGCGCCACTAAAGGCTACAAAACCAGAACTTGCATCCGGCTCCAATCCACTTCCTGTCCCTTCCTCCACCGATGACCTTCCTAAAAGTCCTGTTCGATTGGATGAAAAAATTGGACGAAACGACCCCTGCCCTTGTGGATCAGGCAAAAAGTTTAAAAGTTGCCATGGATTGCAATCGGGTGGTGTTGGATTTAAAGAGAGCTTTCTAAACTAAAATAAACGATGAAGAAAATCACCTTTGGCACCGACGGATGGAGGGCCATTATCGCTGAAGATTTTACCGTTGAAAATGTCAATAGGGTATCGGTGGCAGTCGCCAAATGGCTATTGGAACAACCCAACCTTAATCCAATCATTGCCATTGGTTTCGATTGCCGTTTTGCGGGCAAGCGCTTTATGGAAGAAGCTGCCGCCGTTTTTAACGCTCATGGCATAACCACCTATGCGGCAGAATCTCCGGTCAGTACGCCCATGGTCTCCATGGCAACCCGTCATTTAAAGGCGGGCCTTGGAGTGGTCATTACCGCTTCTCACAATCCGCCATCGTACAACGGATATAAACTAAAAGGCCATTTTGGGGGCCCACTTCTACCTAAAGACATTCAGGCCATCGAAGATCAAATAGATTCCGCCTATCCACTTACCTATAAACATCGAAAAGACGCATATAAAAAAGTAGATATGGAGGGGTTGTATGCTCAATCTCTTCACGATAATTTCGACCTGAATGCCATTCGAAACAGCTCTTTCAAGTTCGCCTATAATCCCATGTTTGGTGCAGGGCAATTTGTGATGCAATCAGTGTTCGGAGATGCCCTCAGCTATCAAAATAACGAATGGAATCCGCTTTTCGGCGGCAAAGCGCCAGAGCCCATACTGCGGAATTTACTTGACTTTCAAAATCTAATTCAGCAAACTTCTGCAATAGATTGTGGATTAGCTACCGACGGAGATGCCGACCGAATCGGATTGTTCAACAGCCGCGGCGAATTCGTCGATTCCCATCACATTATTCTTTTGCTTATCCATTACTTGGTTTCCTACAAAAAAATGACAGGCAAAGTGATAGCCGCCTTTTCTGTGAGCAGGAAGCTGGAGAAATTATGCGCTCATTATAACTTGCCCTTGATTACCACCCAAATCGGGTTTAAGCACATTACAGGTTATTTCTTGACCGATGATGTACTGCTTGGCGGTGAAGAAAGCGGGGGCATTGCAATTAAAGGGCATATTCCCGAAAGGGACGGCATCTGGATGGGATTGGTGATTTGGGAGTTTATGGCAAAATCGGGAAAATCCCTCGAACAGTTAATACAAGAAGTATATACCATTGTTGGCCCCTTCAGCTATGACCGCCGCGATCTTCATTTGACCGAAAATCAAAAGGGTACGGCCATTGAACGATGCAAAGCAGGACTTTCAAGCATTGGAGCTTGGGCGGTGGAGCGGATTGAGACCACCGATGGGTTTAAATTTATTTTGCCCAATGATGCTTGGTTGCTGGTGCGTGCAAGCGGTACCGAGCCCGTTTTGCGGCTGTATGGAGAAACCGAAAATGCGGACAGAACACAAGAGCTACTGGATTCGGCTCAACGTGCTTTGATTCCCGCTGAATAACGGTTAAAACGTACGGAAAAGCGCTGCAGCCAAGACTAAGGCTAGGACTAAAAATCCGGCACGGCGCGCCCAAATCATTTGCGATTCCCAGGCTTGGCTTTCGGGTTCTTGTATATTGTCGTGCACCCCCGCCATTCGTTCATACATGGTTGCTCCATGCAGCAGAGGGTCGCGCCCACCATCCCGTTTGGCTTTTTGTTTCCGTTCTTCCATGGCTTCAGTATCGTTGCGCACATCATAATACATCGGCCTGTAGTTGAATCTGCGAGGGGCTTGCGTTTTAAAAATTGATTTTCCAAAGAAGGCCATGTGTAAAAGTACAGATAAAGTCAACAATATTAGTGGGGCGGCGAACGGGCTTTCTCGGGTAGTCCGCAAGGGCAAGAGCGAGGCCCAGCGGGTTTACGGGGGCTCCCAAGGTCGCCTCCGCACCGCGCGGGCCTTAGCTCTTGCCCTTTTGCGCGCTACCTAGCTCAATCCCTGCCGCGGGCTGAATTAAAATAAATACGGAGTTAAAGATTTTCGGGGTATAGGTTTCCCTGGGAAAGGGCCCGGAGAAAGTGGTTCAGTTGAGTTTTGTCCAATACCGAAGCATC
>OAPA01000032.1_pt1 | contig 10495 bp, 9 predicted proteins | sample 1494321 | NCBI WGS metagenome assembly OAPA01 (sample SAMEA3275634, study PRJEB22092) | marine metagenome | biome: ENVO:00000447; feature: ENVO:00002042; material: ENVO:00002010 | collected 2014-06-21T08:30:00+00 | depth 0 m
TGTCACATGATCCTTCATGCCTCACCTCGTTTCCGCTCTCGCAGCCCAAAGAAGCGATAGCCGTTCCAGCGGGTGCCGCTGATGGCACGTGCCACGGCGGACAGCGACTTGTAGCGCTGGCCACCCCAGTCGAAGCCGTCCTTCAGCACAGTCACAGTGTGGGCGATGCCATCCCATTCGCGGATGAGCTTGGTGCCCACTACTGGGTTACGGGGATCGGCAATCTGCGCTTTGCGCGTCAGTGTGCCTATTCGGATGGGGAGGCTTGCCTCGGTTAACCTCGAGCAAACTGGCTCCGCCTTTGCTACTCATGCGGTACTGTCTTGTTGCATCCCCCCCGGGGGGGATATCGTCAATCGATGAAAAAACCTCACCTGCGTGCAACGCACCCAGCATCGATCACTTGGTTGAAACGCGACGGCGGACGTTTGCGCCCGGTGATCGAGATGATCGTGGTGGGCAAGTCCTGCCTCGACATCGTGCCGTTGCGCGACACCGGAGAAAAGGCAGTGGTTCGCGCCAAATCCGCGCTGATTCATGACCATATAGATCATTATCTGGGTCGCGCGCTTGCGATCGCGTTTCGTGCGAAACTCAATTCCATCGCACGGTCGTTGTAGCCCGATGCTCAAGACCCTCCGCAACCCGACCTTTCGCCACCTCTTCGCAGCCCAGCTTGTGGCACTGCTCGGCACGGGGTTGGCGACGGTGGCGCTCGGGCTTCTGGCGTGGCAACTGGCGGGCGACAATGCGGGCGCAGTGCTGGGCACGGCGCTGGCGATCAAGATGGTGGCCTATGTGACGCTCGCCCCGGTGGCGGCGGCGATTGCTGAACGCCTGCCGCGCCGGGCCTTTCTGGTGGCGCTGGACTTGATCCGGGCGGGCGTAATCGCCTGCCTGCCCTTCGTCGATCAGTTTATTGTGTCCAGAGTTTGGACTATTTTTTTGTTTCATTATGCAACCAAGTATTTAACTTTACTTGAAGCATCATACAAACTCATAATTGGCTGGTCTGCTAATTCAAATATGTTGTCAGAATAGAATCCATTGAATTTAGTTCTAAATGTTAATCCATAAGCCCCAAGTTGTCCTAACTCTATATAATCACCTTCTTTGATATTATTTGGCAATAAGAAAGGTCCTTTCATATAGTCCATGCTATCACAAGTAGGGCCATAAAAATTAAACGCAGTAAGTTTTCTTGACTGTACTCTGCCATTTAAAATCATTCTTGAAGGAAGAATAAAGTTTGGAACACCCGCATCAAACAAGGTTCCATAAGTTCCGTCGTTTATATATAGCTTATTTTTTTTTCTAAGATTAACCTTAACAATTGTTGATCCACTTTCTGCTACTATTGCTCTTCCAGGTTCACAAATTAATTCAGGCGAGAAAGGTAGATTTAGTTTTGCAATTGAATTTTTAATTTCATCTAAATAATTTTCTAACGGCTCTGGATTTAAATCAGGATAAATAGAAGGAAAGCCTCCCCCAACATTAATGATATCAGGAATAATTTTAGTTTTTTTAATTATATTTCCAACTTCTGTTATTGCTTTAGTGAAAGAAACTTTATGCATACATTGTGAGCCCACATGAAAACTTATCCCAATTTTGTTTGCATGCTCTTTGCATAATCTAACTAAACCTAGAGCTTCACTTGCATGGGCACCAAATTTTCTTGATAAATCTATTTCTGCATGTTCATTTGAAATAGCAATACGCACATATAGCGTAAGGTCTTTTGCATTGTTAGTTGCGTCTAAAATTTTTATTAATTCATCTTTCGTATCAAGCGCAAAATCTTTTATACCTAAATTGAAATATGCTTCTGCAATATCATTTCTGCTTTTAACTGTATGCATAAAATATATATGAGCATCAGGTTTCAAACTTCTAATTAATTGAATTTCATTTATGGAAGCAGCATCAAAATTTTCGATGCCATTATTAATAATATGACTGAGTACATTTCTGTCAGGATTAGTTTTAACAGCGTATAAAACTTTTCCAGGGAAATTATTTTTAAAAAATTGTGTTGAAGTTTTAATGGATTCTGGGCGAATGCAATATACCGGAAAATCCGGTTTTAATGTGTTAACTAGCTCGTTAACGTCTGTAAATTTCCGCATCTCATGTGTCCCTCTTTTCGTTTACACAAAAGGTTTTATAAAAAATTCTACAAAAAAAACCTTACAGATTCGTTATTTAGTGTTTTTTTAATTAATGTAAAGAAAATAATTTAGTAATTTGCGGTTGATAATTTTTCTTTCATCGCCATATTAGACTCATCATGGGAAATATAAATCAAGCTCCAACTGGACTAAAACTTTCAGAATTTGAAGACAAGAGTTTACTAATTTTGGACGATGATGATCCGTTTAGAAACAGGCTTGCTAGGGCAATGGAAAAGAAAGGTTTTTTAGTTAAGGAAGCCAAAAGTATAAAAGAAGGCTTAAAAATAGCGGAAAATACACCTACTAGTTTTGCTTTAATTGATCTCAGACTTGAAGATGGAAGTGGTTTAGATGTGGTTAAAGCGCTTCATAAATCAAATAAAGATAGCAGAATAGTAATGCTAACAGGTTATGGAAATCTACCTACAGCTGTAGCTGCAGTTAAGGCAGGCGCAATGGATTATATCGCTAAACCTGTTGATGCCGATGACGTAGAAGCAGCCTTATTAGCCTCTCCTGAGTCGAAAGCTAAACCACCAGAAAACCCTATGTCGGCAGATAGAGTCAAATGGGAGCACATACACCGAGTGTTTGAATTATGTAATCGAAATGTTTCTGAAACAGCGAGAAGACTTAAAATGCATAGAAGAACCCTTCAAAGAATTCTGTCTAAACGCTCTCCTAAGTAGAAAATTTATTTAAGATATCTATTAAGCTTTTGTAGGCTATTAAGGCTAAATAAGACGATTAAGATTTTAAATAATTCAGCTAATAAAAAAGGTTGTGCACCTAATTGAAATAAAGGTTTTTCCCAACCAATTAATATTCCCAACCAAGATAAACCCAAAACATAGATAAAACTAACTGAAAAAGTTAATTTTAAAAGTTTACTAAAAATATTTCCATTGAAGTTTAATGAACCTGCAAAATAAACTGTAAACAAAAAACCTAATAAGTAACCCATTGTAGGACCAGTGAAATAAATTAAACCTATACCTTTTTCTGGCGTTCCTGAAAAAACTGGTAAACCAATTATACCTTCGAATAGATATAAACTGACTGTAGCCAAACCAAGTCTCCAACCCAAAACTATTCCTAAGAACAGAACTACAAAAGTCTGCATTGTCATAGGCACAGGATAAAAAGGTATTTTGATTTTTGATGATACCGCTAAAAGAACGGTTCCAATTAAAGCCAAAAAAATACTTTTAACAATTTTAGAGTCTTTTAAATCTTTAATTAATTCCATAGTGTATATTTACTTTCTTCTTCTTAGAAAATCTAGTTATTTGTTAATTGAACAAAAACATCTTCTAAATCACTGTCTTCTGTTGAAATATCTAATATTTGAATGTCATTATCTTTTATTACACCAACAATATCATCAAACTTATGAGAATTCTTCTCATATAGTGTACTTATAGTGTTGTCATTATCATAACTAAATTGCACACCGTTAAGTGTTAAGTTCTTGTTTGTAATCTTTGAAACCTTAAATATTATCTTTTTTGTTTGTATCCTATCCAATAATTTTTGTGTTGTGTCCAAAGCAACCAGGTTTCCTTTATTTATAATAGCAATTCGGTCACACATTTCTTGTGCTTCAAAGAGATAATGAGTGGTTAAAATTATTGTTACGCCTTCTTTGTTAAGAGCTTTTACATTTTCCCATAAATTTTTTCTTAACTCAACATCTACACCTGCAGTTGGTTCATCTAAAACTAATATTGGTGGTTGATGGACCATTGCTTTAGCAATCAATAATCTTCTCTTCATTCCACCTGATAAACTTCTAGAATATGAATTTGCTTGCTTCTCTAGAGCAACCATTTTTAATATTATATCAGTTATTCTATCTTTTGATGGTATTCCATATAATCCTGCTTGAAGTTCTAGTAATTTTCTTGGACTAAAAAATGCATCTAAATTTACTTCCTGAGGAACTATTCCTATAGATGCTCTAACTTGTCTTGGATTTTGATCTAGATCAAAACCCCAGACATTAACTTTACCCTCTGTTTTAATAACTGTTCCAGCAAGTATACTTAAAAAAGTTGTTTTTCCTGCACCATTAGGTCCCAACAGTCCAAAAACTTCACCTTGCTTAACTTCAAAACTCAAATCATTAAGGGCTTTTTGTGAAGTACTATTTTTTTTATTAGATTTGTAAATCTTTGTTAACTTTTCAACACTTAAAGCAATTTTATTCATAGTTTATTAATATATCACTTAACAAATAAGGTATTATATTTGTCAAGTATATATGACTTCTTTAAAAAAAACTGATCATTTTTATTTAATTGATGGTTCGGGCTATATTTTCAGAGCTTATTATGCCCTGCCTCCTCTTTCTAGAAAAAGCGACGGATTACCTACAGGAGCTGTAAGTGGGTTTTGCTCTATGCTTTTCAAATTATTAGAAGACTCAAGATCAGACGATTCAAAACATAAGCCCACACACTTTGCTGTTATTTTTGACTCTGCAAAAAAAAATTTTAGAAATGATATCTATTCAGATTATAAAGCCAACAGAACAGAAGCACCCGAAGATCTTGCTCCACAATTTGAATACATTAGAAAAGCTGTAAAAGCATTTAATCTGCCATCAATTGAACTGTTAAATTATGAAGCAGATGACTTAATAGCAACTTATGCAAAAAAAATTATTGATGCAGGTGCCAAAGTTACTGTGATTTCCTCAGATAAAGACTTAATGCAATTAGTTTCAGATAAAATCAGACTTTACGATCCTATGAAAAACAAGGTTTTAGGAGAGAAAGAAGTTATTGAAAAATTTGGAGTAAAACCTAATCAGGTAATTGATGTTCAGTCCTTAGCTGGTGACTCCTCAGATAATATCCCAGGCGTTCCAGGTATAGGCGTAAAAACTGCAGCTGAATTGATTAATAAATATAAAAATTTAGATAATTTATTAAAGAATATTGATGAAATTCCTCAAAACAAAAGAAGAGAAACATTATTGAACAACAAAGATAAAGCAATTTTAAGCAGAAAACTAGTTACTCTCAAAGATGACGTTCCAGTAAAGGACGAACCAGAGAGTTTTATTATGAAGGAGGTTGAAAAAGATAAGCTTTTTGAATTTTTGAGAGAGATGGAATTTAATCGATTACTAAGCCAAGCTATTAGTTTTTATGGTGAAAGTAAAACTTCATCTTCAAAGCAAAGTGCTAAATCAAACGTAAAAGAAAATCAAAAAATTAATATTAAGAGTTATGAGTGCATTAAAGACGAAAAAACTTTGGATAAATGGATAAAGATTTTAGAGGAAAAAGAAGTAATAGCTGTTGACACTGAAACAGACTCTTTAAATCCACTTGAAGCAAATCTTGTTGGTGTTTCTTTTAGTTATGCTCCAAATAAAGCTTGTTATATTCCACTAGCTCATAAAGAAAAAAGTTTAAGAAAAGAAATTGTTTTAAAAAAAATTAAAGGAATACTTGAAGATCCTAGTATAAAAAAAGTTGGTCAAAACATTAAGTTTGATTTTACTGTTTTAAAACAAAATGGAGTAAATATTGACCCGATAGAAGATACTATGCTTCTATCTTATACGCTTGATGCGGGCCTTAATAGGCACAATATGGATGTATTATCAGAAATTCATTTAGGCCATAAACCGATTTCATTTAAAGAATTAGTTGGGACTGGAAAAAATAAACTAAATTTTGCAGAAATTGAAATTGAGAGAGCAACTGAATATGCAGCAGAAGATGCAGATGTAACTTTAAGGCTTTATGAAAATTTAAAAGAGAGATTGGATCAAGAAAAATTAAATAAAATATATGAATTTTTTGAAAAACCAATGATCAAATTGTTGGCTAAACTTGAAGCCAATGGAATAAAAGTAGATGCAAATTATCTAAAGAAATTATCTCAACAATTTGAAAAAAAAATAATCAAAATAGAAAAAGATATCTATTCTTTAGCTGGCAAAGAATTTAATATTGGTTCACCTAAGCAATTAGGAGAGATAATTTATAATGAATTAAAAATTGCAAAACTAAAAAAAACAAAAAAAGGAAGTCTAGCTACAAGCGCCAATGTGCTTGAGGATCTAGCTTATACCGGACACAAATTTCCTAACTTAGTTCTAGAATGGAGACAATTATCTAAATTAAAAAATACCTATACAGATGCGCTGCAAGAACACATTAGCCCCAAAACCAAAAGAGTTCATACCTCTTTTTTACTTGCTGCAACAAATACTGGTAGATTAGCTTCCAGCGATCCAAACCTTCAAAATATCCCAATTAAATCTGAGGACGGAAGAGAAATTAGAAAAGCTTTCGTGGCAGATGAAAAAAATGTTTTAATTTCTGCAGATTATAATCAAATAGAGATGAGAATTCTTGCAGATCTAGCTGATGTAAAAGAGTTAAAAAAGGCATTTAAAAACAATGATGATATTCATAGTTTAACAGCAAGCCAAGTATTTAATGTTTCTTTAAATAAAGTTAATGAAGATTTAAGAAGAAAAGCTAAGGCCATTAATTTTGGAATTATTTACGGTATTACGCAATATGGTTTAGCAAAACAAATATCAGTCTCTAATCAAGAAGCATTAGATTTTATAAACGCTTACTTTAAAAAATTTCCAGAAATTAAAGATTATATGAATTCTACAATTAAATTTTGTAGAACCCATGGTTATGTAAATAATATTTTTGGAAGAAGAATCCATTTAAGAGGAATTAATGATAAAAATTTTAGTGTTAGAAGTTTCCAAGAGAGAGCTGCTATTAATGCTCCAATCCAAGGATCTGCCGCAGATATTATTCGGTTGGCTATGATTAAAATAGATAATTTGATCGAAAATGATAAAAAATTTAAAACAAAAATGCTTTTGCAAATTCACGATGAGCTAATTTTTGAAGCAGCCGCAACTGATAAAGATTATGCAATTAAGACGATTAAAGATGCAATGACATCTGTATCTAGCTCAGATTATCATATGTTTTCAATACCATTGAATGTAAGCATCAATTCAGGAACGAACTGGGGTGAGGCGCATTAATTTGATTGATTAACGCCTAAATTTTGACAATTTATTCATAAAAATAAATTATATGGCACAAACAATTGCACTAGTTGATGACGATCGAAATCTTCTGACAGGTATAAGCATTGCACTAGAAAGAGAAGGTTTCAAAGTTCAAACTTATATTGATGGCGAAAGCGCCCTAATTGGACTTACAAGAAATCCACCTGACTTAGCTGTCATAGATATTAAAATGCCAAGAATGGATGGTGAAGAACTTTTAAAAAGACTTAAAAAGAAAATGACTATCCCAATTATTTTTTTAACATCAAAGGATGACGAGGTAGATGAATTACTAGGTTTAAAATTAGGTGCAGATGATTTTGTAAAAAAATCTGGTGGATTTTCTATGAAAGTCTTAATTGAAAGAATTAGAGTTCAATTAAGAAAAAAAACAGATGTTGTAGATGACTCCAAAAATTTAATTTCACATGGGAAACTTAAGCTTGATCCCGCACAATTAGAATGCGAATGGAATGGCAAACCTTTGCCGGATAAATTAACCACTACTGAATTTTTAATTGTAAAAGAATTAGCAAAAAGACCTGGCGTCATTAAAGAAAGAGCTCATTTGATGGATATTGCCTATAAAGAGAATTCAGAAATTGAAGACAGAACTATAGATAGTCACATAAAACGTATTAGAAAAAAATTCAAAAAAGTAGATGAAAAGTTTTCAGCAATTGAAACAAGATATGGAAGTGGGTATAGATGGAATGTTAGTTAATGAACCCAAAAAAAACATCATCTATATTAAGAAAATTTTTATTATTTAATTTAATTGTTTTTTCAATTCTTGGGCTTTTTACCTTTATTTATTTACAAGCTATTCAGCCAAATTTAGTTAAAAATAAAACTATAAATCATCAGACGATTATAAAAAATACAAACGATCATATTCAGCGTTTAAATATAGAGTTTGATGAAAAAGGCTTAAGCACATTCCTATTGTCAGCCAGATTTTTATTTCAAAATTTAGACAGAGTTCAGTTTTTTAACTTGGATGGTAATTTAATTGGTGACACAAATATGTTGGACATAGATCAAAATGTCTTTTCTAGATCTGACCTAATTATTGAGCAAGATATTAATAGTCCAGATATTAATGAATTAAAAAACAACATCAATGAAGATATTAATCAGTCATTAGACTATTACAAAAACCTAAAAAAAATTATTTTAAATGATTTAAAAAACGAACCTTTGATCATTGAAAATAATATTAAAAATGATTTTTTTGTACAAACTTTGGATAAAGTTTTAGTAGAAAAAGATATAGTTGGTTACATTCTTGTTAGCGAACAAGCAAATGATATTTCAGTCGCTGTTAAAGAGAGAAAAGATTTTATAATTAGAACTGTTGTGGCAATTGCATTAGTAATTTTTATTTTTTCAACTTTCTTAAATAAGTATATTTTAAAACCTATAAGTTTTTTAGTTAAATACACTGAATCTATAAAAGCTAAATCAGATAAACCTGTAAACATAGATAATTTTTTTATTCGAAGAGATGAAGTTGGTACGTTGACCCAATCAATTCATGAAATGACCTTAGACTTACAAAAACGAACTAATCGTGCAGAAACCTTTTCTACAGATTTAGCCCATGAAATTAGAAATCCACTAGCTTCATTAAAGGGAGCCTCAGAACTTCTTGATAAGACTACAGAGCAAAAAGACAGGGAAAAATTATTGAATATTATTAATCATGACGTTGAAAGAATAGAAAGACTAATTACGGATTACACTCAAATGCTTAAAGACGAGGCTTCCTTATCAAGAGAAAAAATGGTGAAAATTGATTTAGGATTAATTATTAAGAATGTTGTCGAAGATTTTAAACAAAATATTGTAAGTTTGAATAAAAAAATAGAAATACAAATAGTTAGTAAAAATATTAAACAAAAAATTCTAAATATTCTTGGAATAGAAAGTCGAATAGAACAAGTCATAGCCAATCTGTTAGAAAACGCATTATCGTTTAGTCAAAATAATACTAAGATTATTGTTGAAGTAGAAGAATTAAATGATGATTTCTTAATAATTGTAAAAGATCAAGGACCAGGATTTAAAGAAAAAAATATAGAAAATATTTTTAAAAGATTTTATAGCAATAGACCTAAAAATTTTGGAGAGCATTCTGGATTAGGTCTTAATATTGTAAAAAATATCGTTGAGCTTCACAAAGGGAAAATTAAAGCTCTTAATCGAATAGATACTAAAGGAGCACAATTAGAAGTAATGTTTCCCAAGTATTCCTAGGATTGTTGCTTGTAAACATTAATTTATATTGTTAAAACACCGGCAGATTATGAGTGATTATAAAGTAAAAGATATAAACCTAGCTGATTTTGGTCGAAAAGAAATTTCTTTAGCTGAAACAGAAATGCCGGGATTAATGGCTCTTAGAAAAGAATATAAAGACAAGTCGCCATTAAAAGGTGCGAGAATTTTAGGCTGTTTGCATATGACTATTCAAACGGCTGTTCTAATTGAAACATTAGTTGAATTAGGTGCAGAGGTAAGATGGTCATCTTGTAATATATTTTCTACCCAAGATCATGCAGCAGCTGCTATAGCTAAAGCAGGCATCCCGGTTTTTGCTTGGAAAGGTGAAACGGAAGAAGAATATTGGTGGTGTGTCAAACAAACGATCGAAGGAAAAAAAGATTGGAAGCCAAATATGATTTTAGATGATGGTGGAGATCTTACAGCATTGATGCATAAAGATTATAAGGAACTATTAAAAGATATCAAAGGTGTTTCTGAGGAAACCACAACTGGAGTGTTAGCACTAAAAAAAATGGAAGCTAATAAAACTTTATTAATTCCAGCTATAAATGTTAATGATTCAGTTACAAAATCTAAATTTGACAATCTTTATGGCTGTCGTGAAAGTCTCGTTGACGGTATTAAAAGAGCTACTGATGTAATGATGTCTGGTAAAGTTGCTATTGTTGCTGGTTTTGGTGATGTTGGAAAAGGTAGTGCTGCATCACTTAGACAAAATGGAGCAAGAGTATTGGTTACCGAGGCCGATCCGATTTGTGCATTACAAGCAGCGATGGAAGGTTATGAAGTTGTATTGATGGATGAAGCAATCAAGGATGCAGATATTGTTGTAACCGCAACTGGAAACAAAGATATTGTTACAGCAGATCATATGAGAATGATGAAAGATAGAGCAATATTATGCAACATAGGTCGTTGATGAATGGTATTGGTATGATAAAGGCATTTTCAACCTCTACTATAA